>WNFI01132711.1_pt1 | contig 15362 bp, 16 predicted proteins | sample 5400471 | NCBI WGS metagenome assembly WNFI01 (sample SAMN13153348, study PRJNA577476) | soil metagenome | isolation source: 100 cm saprolite on Douglas fir-dominated hillslope | place: USA:California | collected 2013-09-17 | reverse complement strand
CTGCGCCTTCGAGTCACCGGGTGGCCCCCTGAGGCCAGATGGTACGGCTTCTGCAATACGGCTTGGGGACAGACGCTGAACGTAAACCTCAAGAACAGCTTGCGCTGAAGAGATGCTTGGCTGCGGCGCATCGAGTTGAAGCGCGTGTGAGCGTTTTACAGTGAGCCGTCGAGTCCTCATATTGAATGCCATTGACCTGCGGTGAAGCATGGCGGCTGGCCCAGCGACGGCTGGCGTTTCGCCGTGGTTGCGTGACTGTTGACAGGGGCATTTTCCGTGGAACTGCTGCCGCACAGCTATACGAACCACACCACCCGGGAAGGGTCGGTGGTCACGAAGTCATACCAGGGACTCGATGCCTCGCAAAGGTGCGCCCGCGAGGCCGCTGCGCTGTCGGCTTTGGCCGGGCGGCTGCCCGTACCGCCGGTCATCAACAGGAGCGATACCATCCTCAGGCTGGGCTTCATACCCGGCGTGCCCGGTCAGGAGCTGGTCGATGACGGCCTGGCCGACCAGGTCCTGCGCGCGTGCGGCCAGCTGCTACGGCGCATCCAGGAGATCGACTCGGCCAAGCTGGATCTCCCGAGTCGGCACGAAGATTCCGCGGTGCTGGTGCATGGCGATTACGGGCCGCAAAACATCCTGCTCGATGCGGCGGCCGCGGCCGTCATCGCGGTGGTGGACTGGGAATGGGTCCATGGCGGAGATCCTGTCGAGGATGTGGCCTGGTGCGAATGGATCGTTCGCATGCACCATCCCGAATCCACCGCCTCTCTCAGTTCGTTCTTCGACGCCTACGGCCGCCGTCCCCCTTGGCCAGCAAGGCAGCAAGCGATGGTTGAACAGTGCCGCGCTCTGCTCGCCCTATCTGAGCGGTGGGAGCGGCGCGGGGAAGCCGTGCGCCTGTGGCAGCAGCGCATCCAGGCCACCGAATCTTGGACTGAGTAGTCTGTCGCTGACCTGGGCTTTCCGGTTGGACCGGTGAAGGGAATCGAACCCCGCATGACCAGCTTGGAAGGTGTACCGTATTTGGCCGTCATAGTCGCTGACCTGTCAATCCCCTGGAACCGCAGAGACTTCGTTGTAGTGCTTGTCCGATGAAGATTTCGGGGGCCGGGTCGCACTCGTCCGCGAATGCGTAATGCTCGGCGGCGACGCGCTGGGCGGCCTGGCGGGTGGCCGGCGGCCGCTGGACGAGCAGCCTGATCTCGGCGCCGGGCCCGACGTTCAGCAGCCTGGCGCGCTGGCCGCGATCAGGCCGATCCGGGCCGGCGGCAGCGAGCACGGGACCTGGTGCAACCGAGCCGCGGTCAGCGCGGCCTGCTCCGCCGGCGCCAGACCAGGAAACTGCCGCGAGAACGGCGCATACTCATCCGCCCCTCCCGGCTCGCCCTCCGCCTCGGCCTGCGACGGCACCTTGTCGTGCCACCGGGCGCGCAAGACCGCCGCTCCGTCCAGCTGATCGACCTCGGCGATATCAGACGGCTCTTCGAAGAAGTAATCCGAGTCGTCCTCGTCATCGGCCAGCAGAACCGGGACCAGGCCCGTCAGCACCTGCGCGTCGGAGAGCGCCGACCAGACCAGGCCGGGATCTGGCACCAGGCTGCTGGGCCGCTTCACGGCGCGCTTTCGGTGATGATCTGGTCCCGCTGCTCTCCGGCCAGCCGCAGCAAGTGCTCGATGCGGCTGCCGAGGCCGGAATAGGTCGGTCGTGAGCCGTCCTCGCGGCTCTTGTCGCGCCGACGCATCGCCATCACGTACCTCCGGACCTTGCTTTCCGCTCGTAGACGGCTTAGCTGGCCAACAGCCTAACTGGGCGAGATTCGCGCGGCCCTAATGCGTTAGGCGGCCGGATCGTAGAACGTCCATCGCGGAGTGGACGCCTCGACGGGCGCGGCGATAGCCGACGGCGAGCAGGCGCTGCGGCTCCGTCCCACGCATGGTTGCTACCAGACGGCTGCCACAGCCTCGCAAGTTACAGCTAACGGCGCATATTGACCTCCCGCGATCAGCAAGTTACGGTTTTGGCCAGGTCTGCTGCCGGGTCGTCCGAGTCGCCGGACCCTAAAGTCTCCGGGGATCTGGACGCGTGGGCTCGTGCTCGCGCCGTGGTGGAGTGCGAGATGGGCCGACCTGACGAAATGGCAACTGAGGCAAACGACCATGGCGACCGTGCGAAGCTCGAAGTCAAGGAGCAGTCGGTCGTCGCGGACTACACCGAGTCGGTGGTGCCGCCACAGGCGCGGCGGTCGAACTTCCGGATATTTCTCACGTTCGGCTCGATGCAGCTGGTGTTCGGGGCGGTCCTGGTGGGCTACGGCGCCCGGTTCGAGGGCCTGTCGCTGGGCCGGTTGATCGTCGCGATGGCGATCGCGGCGGTGACGATGACCGGGTACTGCATCGGATCAGCGAACGTCGGTGCGGTCGTTGGTCAGACGCATGCGGTCACCACGCGGAGCATCTTCGGCACGGTCGGCAGCGCGGTCGTCTCGCTGCTGCTTGTCGTTGACGGCATGGGTTTCTACCTCTTCACCGTGCTGTTCGTGATCACGCTCGGTCAGGCGCTGCTCGGAACCATCGCGGCCGTGTCCGTGATCACCGCGCTGCTCGCGTTCGTGATGATCTTTAACAACTACTTCGGCTTCACCGGCCTGCAGCGCTTCGCGCAGTTCGTCGCGGTCCCAGTCATCGTCGCGTGGGGCATCTACGCGACGATCAAGGCTTTCAGCTCGGTATCGGGTCATGCGCTCTCAGCGGTGCCGCACGCCAGCGCCCCCGCGTCCATCTTCTTCGTCACCGGCGCGATGGTCGGCCTGTCGACGTGGGGCAACGAGCCGGATATCTTCCGCTACGCCAAGCCTGGCAGGGCCTCGTGGTGGAACGTGCCAGCGATCGCCATCCCGTATGTTCTCGGCGCGTTCCTCTTCCCGATCATGGGCTACCTGATCGCGACGTTGTCGGACCAGCCCAATTTCGCCCCGAGTATCAAGTACTTCGCCAACTTCACGCTGTTCGGGCTGGCCGGGCTGATGATGGTGGTGCTGCTCGTCAACCAGTGGGCGGTCCAGGACGGCAACCTGTACATCGCGATCAACGGCGCGCAGAACCTGCTGTCGCGCCTTCCGCGCTGGCGCCGCGAATACACGGTGATCGGGCTGGGCCTGGCCGCCGCCGGCCTGACATTCATCCTGCCCAGCCTGACCAAGACGTTCAACATCGTCACGGGCATCGGCGCTGTCACGGTGCCGGTCGCCAGCACGATCATGGCCATGGACGTCTTCGTCGTGAAGCGCCTGTTCCGTCTGAGACGGCCGTTGCATCGGGTCGCCGCGTGGCACGAGCTAGCGACCGCTAACTGGCCGGCCATCGCGGCGCTGCTAGCGGGCACGGCGGTTGGCGCCTTTACCGGCGGCCTCGTCCCCGGGACATCGGGGTTCGGAAAGACGTATATCGGGTTCCCGGCCCTGCAAGCGTGGGCAACGGGCGCGGTCGTGTACCTGGTGATCGTCGCGCTGATCGCGCGCAACCCGAGGGCCAAAGCCCTCCTCGGCTACTCACGGATAGGCAGCGACCCGGCGGCGGGCCTGTCGGAGCCGGCGGCCATTGAATGACCGACGGCTTCGATCTGGTCATCCGGGCACCTCGCGTCATTTCCGGTCACGGCGAGATCGCAGCCGCGGTCGGGGTACGGGAAGGCTCCGTGACCGCCCTGATGCCGATAGACCGTGCGGCGGCGGCGCGAAGCGTCCTCGAACTGGACGCGTCCGTGGTGCTCCTGCCGGGACTGGTCGATTCCCACGTGCACATTTGCGAGCCGGGCAACACCGAGTGGGAGGGCTTCGCCGCCGCGACCAGGGCGGCGGCGGCAGGCGGCATTACCACCCTGGTCGACATGCCGCTGGACAGCGTTCCGAGCACCGTTAGTGTCGCGGCCCTGGATGTAAAGCGGCAGGCCGCCGCGGGTCAGTGTCACGTCGACGTCGGGTTCTGGGGCGGGGTGATCCCCGGCAACCTCGGCGAGCTCGCGCCACTGCACGGTGCGGGCGTACTGGGGTTCAAATGCTTTCTCGCCGACTCAGGGTCCGACGACTTCCCGCCCGTCACCGCCCGGGAGATGGAAGAGGCGCTCGGCATTCTCCGCGATCTCGGTTCCCCCCTGCTGGTTCACGCCGAGAGCGCGGAGGCCGCAGCTGCTATCCCGGCGGCGACCGGGCCGAGCTATGCCGCTTACCTGTCGTCGCGTCCGAGAGGTATCGAGAATTTGGCCGTCTGCCAGGTCATCGAGGCGGCCCGCCGGTCAGGCGGCCGTGCGCATGTCGTCCACCTGTCCAGCTCGGACGCGCTGCCGATGATCGCGTCGGCTCGCCGCGACGGAGTTGCCCTGACCGCGGAGTCGTGCCCGCACTACCTGACCTTGATCGCCGAAGAGATCGCCGACGGCGCGACGGCGTTCAAGTGCTCGCCGCCGATCCGGGAGGAAGCCAATCGCGAGTTGCTCTGGAGCGGCCTGCGGAACGGGGTGCTTGACATGATCGTCTCCGACCATTCGCCCGCTACGGCCGAAATGAAGCAACTGGCTAGCGGTGATTTCGGCGCGGCCTGGGGCGGCATCTCCTCGCTCCAGTTCGGGCTGCCGCTGATCTGGACCGCCGCGCGCCGTCGCGGCTTCTCGCTGTGCAATGTCGCCCGGTGGATGTCGGCGGGTGCCGCGCGGCTGGCTGGCCTGGGGAACAAGGGGAGGATCGAGGTGGGTTACGACGCCGACTTCTGCGTCTTCGCTCCGGAGGAGTCATTCATCGTCGACCTGGGCGACAGCCACCACCGGCACCCCCTCACTCCATACGAGGGCCGCGCGCTGGACGGCGTCGTTCGCTGCACCATTCTTCGCGGCGAGCTAATCGATCCCGCGCGTATGCGCGGGCAGATCCTCCGCCGGGATGCTGCATGAGCCTAGTCAGGCGTGCACCGGGCGCGGCGCGTCCGGCGCTGCCTTCGGGAGGGACAGCGAGATGAGGATCATTGTCGTCAACGTCAACACCAGCCAGACGATGACGGCGGTGATCGAGGAAGCGGCCCGGCGATATGCATCCGCCGGTACTCAGATCACCGCGCTCCAGCCCTACTTCGGGGCGGAAGGGGTCGATTGTAACTTCGAGAGCTACCTGTCGGCTGTGGCGGTCATGGATCGCGTCGTGGCCTACGACGGGAGCTACGACGCCGTGGTGCTCGCCGGCTTCGGTGAGCATGGCCGGGACGGGATAGCCGAGCTGATCGAGCAGCCTGTTGTCGAGATCTGCGAAGCCTCGGCTCACATGGCAATGATGATCGGACGGGCGTACTCGGTAGTGACCACGCTCCAGCGTTCCGTTCCCGCGATCGAGGATCGGCTCCGCCTGGCTGGCCTGTGGGACCGCTGCGCCTCGGTGCGGGCGAGCGGCATGAGCACGCTTGAAGTGGACAATGATCCGGCAGCCGCGATCCGCGCCATAGTCGCCGAGGCCGCCGTGGCCGTCGAGACCGATCACGCTGAGGTCATCTGCCTGGGCTGTGCCGGCATGGCCGGGCTGGAGGAGGCCATCACCACCGAACTGCACGTCCCCGTCGTGGACGGAGTCGGAGCGGCCGTCCGGCTGGCTGAGGCGATCATCGGCCTGGGCCTGAAGACGAGCAAAGTCTCCACCTTCTCGCCGCCGGAGCCGAAGAAGATCATCGGCTGGCCGCTCTCGTCGGCGCTGGGCCTGCGGCCAGGCGCAGGCGGTGACGCTCCGCCGCCGACACAGCGGCACTCGGCTGAGATGACACCGTGATCGCCTGGCTCGGCGCGCCGGTGAACACCGAATCATTTGAGTCCGGTGCGCGCCCGCGACCGACGCGATAATCGAGTCGTTTCAGGGCCGGCGTCTGCTGACCGGACTGGTCAGCCGTGCGGATCCCGCAACAACGGGCATCGGACCAGTAGTGAGCTGGCTCCACCGTGAGCGCTGGCGTCATCCGACCTCGAGCTTCGTAATGTGGCGTCGCTTGATGCGCTCTTGCGTGTGGCCGTGGAGTGGGAGGGATTTCGATCGCGATGGCACGTAGCCGCGATCAATCGCGATAGTTCTGCCTACCGGGCGGATGTGGAGCAAAGGTTTCGTGCGTCGGTCAAGGAGGGCCGCTTCAAACGCTCGAACCATATGTGAATGTTGCACTTCCCGCCCGGCTAAGCATCGAGGCGGTCCAAAGGCTCCGCGACCCACTCGGTCGCAGAATCTCCTTTGGCGACAAGTGGACTGATCGAGCCCAGGCGGAACTCGCGATCCCGTTTGTGACGAAAGTTCGATCGCTGTCCCCAGCTGGCCTTCGGCTCGTCGCTGCTTGCGAGAAGATGCGAAACGCCATAGTCCATCGAAGTCCCAGTTCCGTTGACGAGATGAACACGGCCCTGGTTGTCCTCGATCAGACGGGCGAGCGCCCCGGGGATCCCCCGGGGCGCTTGCTGAGCCCGGCCGAGCTGATGAAATGATCAGTGGCCGGCCAGCACGGCCCGTGCGGTGTGCTCGAACGGGGAGATATCTACGACGTGCCCGGGGTCGTGCTTGCCGCAGTAGCCAAGCACCGGGTTCCGAGGCAGCCTCTGGTGCAGCTGGCCTAGCGGGAATATGTAGATATACCTCGCAGTGGCGGTCGTATGGCTGATGCAGGTCTGCTTGTTGATCCCGAAGTAGGCCCGGCCGCCGGGAACCAGCACCACCGGGTGCGGCTTGGCGTTGGTCAGCATCTGGTCGCCGTGGTCGCGGTAGCGGAAGGGCAGTATCCTGCCAGGCAGGCCGCGCGCGGTATGCAGCGAGACCACCGGATAGCCGTCCAGCCTGCAGCGGCGCGAGGAGTTATTGCGCAGCACGAAGAGCTCAGTGTTCTGTTGCGTCTTGTCGGCGACCCGCGGGCCGTTGCGCAGCCGCAGCTGGTGCAGCCTGCACGTAGGGACCTGCGGCACTGCCGTGCTGGCGGTCCGGACGGTGGCGGGAGACTGCGCTGCGGCTTGGGCGATGCTCTGCACGCCGAACGCGCCGATCATCGCTATTACACTGGCTGCCGTCAGCAATTTGCTTTTTCTCATGTTATTCCACCTCGCATGGACTGGCACGGTCCTCTTCGAGCCGTGCTCAGCTCCTATCTGGCAGGGGCACCCCCCGATCGCAGAACCGCGACCGCATTCGCCTCTTCCGCCAATTGAGACGCCGTTTAGCAGAGATTGGTTGTGCTGTAACCGGCGCGAGTTCAGCGAACATTTAGCCCTGATCATTCACGCGGCCTGATCGGCGTGGTGTGACACGGGACGGCCCGTGTTCGTGATCTTCATTTTGGGGCGGGGCGGTGACAGTGGCCGGCGGGCGGGCCGGGTGGCCGTGGGTTCCACGGCCGCGGATGGCGGCGTCGTCGGGACAGGGCAGGCGCTGGCTGGTCGGAAGGCGCGGGCGGGTGACGCGGTCGAGGGCCCGTCGGCCAGCGCTCCGGTGCGCCATGCCCAGCCGGGGTCGGCTGCGGCGTCGGCCACGTCCAGCGGCGGTCCGGGCGTCTCGCCGGGTGCAGTCGGTGCTGTACCGCTGCTCGACGAGCGCCATGTGCTTGAGCAGGCCGCCGAGGGTCATCGTCGACGGCGGGTGGGGCCGGTCCAGCGGGAACGGTCGAGCGCGGACAGCAGCATCTCGACCTCAGTGCCGGTCATCGGCGCTTCGCGGATGGTGGCGTCCAGGACGGTGTCGTCGGTCATCCGGGTCACGCCAGGCTCGGCTCCCGACGTACTGATGCGCCATGACTTCGCGCTCACCGGCCGGTACATCGTGCTATGTGACCTGCCGGTCACGTTCAGCATGGACGCTGTCTCGGCCGGCAAGCAGCTGCCCTATACCTGGAACCCGGCGCACCAGTCCCGTGCCGACCTCGACGCGGAACGATTCGGTCCGCGGATCGGGATCGAGATTCACGCCCGCGCCTTAGACTCGGCCGCCGGTGCCTTAGCGGCAGACGCTCGGTCTGGCGCGTCGTCGGCCGCCTCTGCGGCCGACTTCATCGACCGCGCGGTCATGCCCGCGAGCGCGTCGGTTCCGGTCTCGGCGTTGTGCGCGTGAGCGACGTGGTGCAGGCCGAAGGTGGAGTCCATTCCCGGCCGCATTCCCATCAGGTCTTCGCACTGATTCACCGCGCGCTTGACAAGCGAGAGGCCGAACGGGGGCATAGTGGCGATCCGGTCCGCCAGGGCAAATGTTGTCTCGGCGAGTTCGGCGCGCGGCACGACCCGGTTCACCATGCCGAGCTCGTAGGCTCGCTGGGCGCTGAACCGGTCGCCGGTAAACAGCGCCTCCTTGGCGAACCTGGGGCCGAGCACCCAGGGATGGGCGAAGTACTCGACGCCGGGTATGCCCATCCGCACGACGGGGTCGGCGAAGAAGGCGTCGTCGGAGGCCACGATGAGGTCACAGACCCAGGCCAGCATCAGGCCGCCCGCGATGCAGGCGCCGTGCACCATCGCGATCGACGGCTTGGGTATTTCCCGCCAGCGCCGGCACATGCCGAGGTATACCTCCATCTCCCTGGCATACCTGGCGTCGGCGCCGGCCTTGTCGGTGTGGTCCCACCAGATGACGGCCTTGCGGTCATACGGGACGTGGATATCGCGCCCCGGCGTGCCGATGTCGTGACCCGCGCTGAAATGATCGCCCGCGCCGGTCAGCACGATCACCCGGGCATCGTTGTCGCTGACCGCCCGCTCGAAGGCCGCGTCGAGCGCGTACGTCATGACCGAATTCTGGGCGTTCCTGTACCTCGGCCGGTTCATGGTGACCACGGCGGCGCCGCCGCGCCGCTCGTAGCGCACAACGGGTTCGGCAGCGTCGGCGCTCTCGTCGGCCGGCCGGGTTGTCACGTCGGGATCGGTCATCAGGACTCCTGTCTGAGCAGCCGCTTGAGCGGCTTGCCAGCCGGATTGCGCGGCAGGTCGGTGCGGAACTCGATCTGGCGGGGGACCTTGTAGTTGGCCAGCCTGGCCCGGCAGAACTCGATCAGCTCGCCCGGCGTCGCCTGGGCGGCTGGCCTGAGCACCACGAACGCCTTGCCGACCTCGCCGAGGCGGCCGTCTTTTACCCCGACCACTGCCGCCTCGGCCACTCCCGGGTGCCTGGTCAGCGCCTGCTCGACCTCGGCCGGGTACACGTTGAACCCGCCGCAGATGTACATGTCCTTGAGCCGGTCGGTGATGGTCAGGTAACCGCGATCGTCCAGGCGGCCGACGTCGCCGGTGTGCAGCCAGCCGTCCGCGTCGATCGCCTCAGCCGTGGCGGCTGGATCGTCGAGGTACCCAAGCATCACGTTCGGCCCGCGGAGCAGGATCTCCCCGGTAGGGCCACCGCTTGGGTCGCCCAAGTCGCCGGGGTCGCCCATGTCGCCGGGGTCGCCGGGGTTGCCCGGGTCGCGCTCGCCTGGGTCGCCCTGGTTATCGCTGGCGATCTTGATCTCGAAGCCGGCGGTGGCTCGGCCCGATGTCGTCGCCACGGTCTGCGGATCGTCGTCAGGCCGGCACATGGTGACGACGACGGCCTCGGTCAGCCCGTAGGCGGTCAGCACGGCGTCGAAGCTCAGCTCAGAGCGCATCCGGTCGACCAGCGCCACGGGAACGACCGCTGCTCCGGTAACCGCGAGCCGGAGGCTGGACAAGTCCCGGCTGTCGCGGTCCGGGTGATCCAGGATCGAGGTATAGATCGTCGGCGCGCCGGGAAACACGGTGATCCGCCTTTCCTCGATCAGCCGCATCGCCTGGCCAGGGTCGAACACTGGCTGCGGGATGATGGCGGCGCCGGTCAGCAGGCAGGCGAGGATCCCCGCCTTGTAGCCGAAGCTGTGAAAGAACGGGTTGACGATCAGGTATCGATCGTCGCTGGTCAGCTCCGCGCAGTCGGCCCAGGCACTGGCGACACCGAGTGACTGCCGGTGCGCGGACATCGCGCCCTTGCTCCGGCCGGTTGTGCCCGAGGTGAACAGGATGTCGCTGACGTCGTCCGGAGCGACGGCCGCGGCGCGGTCGTCGGCTGCCGCCACCGGGACCTGAGCTGCCCGGCCGATGAACTCCTCCCAGCCGATCCCGGGAGCGGAGCCCGCGGACCGCTGATCCGCTTCGACCGGGATCCGGACGACGAAGCCGGGCAGCCGGCCTCCGGCTCGCCCGGCCGCCTCCGCGAGCAGCACATGCCGGTCGGTGCCGAGGAACGGGCCAGCGACCAGCAGCGCCCTGACGTTGCTCCTGCTGATCACATCCAGTGCCTCAGGCCCCGTGAAGCGGGTATTCACCGGCACGAGCGTGGCGCCAGCATACAGTGCGCCCAGCCCGGCGATCGCCCAGTGGTGCGTGTTCGGAGACCAGAGCGCCACCCGGTCGCCCGGCTCGATCCCGCCGGCGATCAGCGCCCTGGAAGTGTCGCGGACCCGCTCGTGCAGGTCGCGGAAGCTCAGAACGGGACTGCCTGGCTGGGCCACCGCGGCCGCATCGCCGAACCTCCCCGCGGCCGCCTGCACCGCCGCCGGGATAGTGGTCTCCACCGCGTCCCTCCAGAACCGCGTTTCCGGCGTTCCGGCGTGCCAGCGTTCCGGCGTACCGCAGTCAAGCAAGTGCTTGGTAGGGAGCTTAGTGGGGCAGTCGCTGTTCGTTAAGGGCTTGGTCTAATCTTCGCGCTGGTAGCGCCGCGGAGTTCTGGCCGCCGGTTAGCTTACGGCCGGCCCGCCTGGCCGATAATGGCCAGACCTGCCCGCGAGACCGTACCAACCAGGCCGCCCTGGATGTCGCCGAGCAGCTTCGATTCGGCTGCCTGGCTGATGAAGCCGCCGCGGAGGAAATTGTGAGACGGGTCCTGGTAGATGCAGATGCGCAGCCGGGGCGGGCGGGGGGAGAACGCCGGACCGCCGGCGGAGGGGTCCAGGTTCCCCATCTTCATGACGTCCTTCCACTGCGAATCACAGCCGGCCACGAGTTCGGCTCGCGTGGCGATCTGGACTGTTCGCCGGACGTCGACGGTCACCCAGGACAGGTGCTGCAATGCGGTTATCGCCGCCGGGAGAGGCTGGCCGCATTCTATGACCGGAACGGCCGGCCGGATGACCCGGCCGCGGCGATCGATAAGGACGAACGATGGATCCAGATATCCGACCGCGGGGCATGCGACGTCAGAGGGAGTTGCAACCGACGGCCGCCGCAGCGCGGCGATGAACTTGCCCAGGCCGTGATCTGCCCGCTGCTTCACGTCGAAAGTCCACAGCCCGTGGCCAGTGATGCCGCGCGCTATCTGGTAGCACCTGACGACGGCGACCGGTCGGAAATCGGCAGGCAGCGGCCCGGTCGCCCGGCCGGTTGTGGCCTGGCATGAAACACCCGCAACGGCGCTCGCAGTGTTGGCCCCGATGGCGCGGATAGGGACGTGGGAACCCGGATGTGCCTGGCCGACCGAGCAGCCGGCCGTAACAAGCGCCACGCCAGCCAGCAGTGAGCGAGTCTACGGAGTGAGCATAATCGGCCTGCTCCTTTAGCTGAGCGCACGCCTCGATCTAAGCGTCCGGTTGCCGGGCGTACATGGGTCAGACGTGTCCGGTGCCGATTCCGTTGCATGCGGCGGCAGACCATCAGAGCGGCGGGTAATACGCCGGGTATCGGGCTGTCAATCGCAATCCGCTGCTTGCTACGCTGAGCGCCCCCGGTATCCGGCCTGACCGGGGAGGGATCGCAGCGGGAGGTCTTCGTGACGAGGAGTACGCCGATCCGGTCCTGTGGGACCGGATCGCGCAGGCACGGATGGGGTTCGAGACACTGCGTGCCTACGCTCTCGGCAGCATCACCAGCGAGGGTCAGCCAGCTGCAGGCACCGGCGCAAACGCTTCCGTTATGAATCTGCTGTGGTCGCGCTGGCACAGGGCACTCGGGGGACTTGCCGTGGATGTGCAGGGGCCGCGGGCGCTGCTCGCCAGCGGACAGGCCTACGAGATTGACGCCTGGCAGCGGCTGCACCTGTTCAGCCGGGCAGGCACCATCTACGGCGGATCGGACGAGATCCAGCTCGGCATCATCGCCAGCCGCGCGCTCGGACTGCCGCGCGAGCCGGCACCAGGTCAGGACCGGGCCTGATGCTTGGCCCGCTTGCCGTTCCGCCGCCAGGACACGACCTGCTGGCCGGCAAGGTCGTCGTGCTCACCGCGGCCGCCGGCACCGGAATCGGGGGAGCTGCGGCGCGCCGCTGCCTGGACGAGGGCGCGAGCCTCGCGCTGAGCGATGCGCATGCGGCCCGGCTCGCCTCCACTCAGGACGAGCTGGCCGCGAGGTATGGAGCCGACCGGGTGTGGTCGGTGCCGTGTGATGTCACGAGCGAACAGCAGGTGCAGGAGCTGATCGACGGCGCCGTGCAGCGGTTCGGCCGGATCGACGTGATGATCAGCAACGCGGGACTCGGCGGTACTACGTCGCTGCTCGAGATGACTGACGAGCAGTGGTCGCGGGTGCTCGACGTGACGCTGAACGGGACGTTCCGCTGTATGCGGGCGGCACTGCGGCAGATGGTCGCTCAGGGACACGGCGGCGCCGTTGTCAACAACGCCTCGGTGCTCGGCTGGCGCGCCCAGCCAGGTCAGGCGCACTATGCCGCGGCCAAGGCTGGCGTGATGGCGCTGACCAGGTGCGCGGCCATGGACGTCGCCGGGCACGGCATCAGGGTCAACGCGGTGTCACCAAGCCTGGCGATGCATCCCTTCCTGTCGAAGGTGATGAGCGAGGATGTGCTGGACGAGCTTGCCTCCAGGGAAGCGTTCGGCCGGTCTGCCGAGCCGTGGGAGGTGGCCAACGTCATGGTCTTCCTGGCCAGCGACTACGCCTCGTACCTAACTGGCGAGGTCATCTCCGTGAGCAGCCAGCATCCGTAGCTCGCCGTAACGGCTCAGCGTGCCGGTGGCAGGCCGACGAGATCACGGTCGCTCGTTGGTCCGGCCGGTACCATGACCCGGTGGCTGGCCGACCGGACCGACGGGGTAAGGGCGGGAAAGCGGCGTTGCGCGAGCCAGCGGCGCCCGATCTTCCCGCCGATCTGGCGGTCGGCGCCCTGCCCGGCCACGATCTTGGGGACGGCGGCGTCTACGAACTGCTGGCCTTCAGCGACCTCGACCTGTCTGGCCGCGAGGCCGCCGGAGCAGAGATAGAGGCGTGCCGGTACGCCAATGTCAATCTCAGCCAGGTCAAGCTCCGGCGCGGGCTGGTACGCGACGTGATCTTCGAACGCTGCGATCTGGCCAATCTCCGTGCTGTCGACAGCTCATTCACCCGCGTGGCGATCTCGTCGTGCCGGATGACGGGCCTGTCCTTGCTCGATAACGAGCTTCGCGATGTCACCTTCACCGGCTGCCGTGTCGACTTGGGCTCCTTCCGCGCCAGCAAGTTCGACGATGTCGTGTTCACCGACTGCCGGATGGAGCAGGCCGACTTCGCCGACGCGGATCTGCGGGGGGCCCGCTTTGCGGGCTGCAGCCTCACGAGCGCCCAGTTCTCTGGGGCGCGGATGACAGGCACGAGGTTCGCGCGCTGCGAGCTGACCGGGATCAGCGGGGTCACCAGCATGCGCGGCGCGATCATCACCAGCCCGGACGCAGTGGCGCTCGCCGCTATCCTGGCTGGCGCCCTCGGCATCACGATCGAGGACGACTGAGGGTCTTCCTGATCACGGACACTTTTCTACGAGTATTGCGAAAAGTGTCCGTGATCATGACTGACCGAATGGCGGGCGGGCGCTAGATCCGCTCGATGATGGTGGCGGTGGCCATCGCGCCGCCTGCGCACATGGAGATCAGCGCGGTGCTGGCGTTGCGGCGTTCGAGTTCGTGCAGGGCCGTCGTGAGCAGCCTGGATCCTGTGCTGCCCACGGGATGGCCGAGAGCTATCGCGCCGCCGTTGACGTTGACGCGGTCTGGATCAGGCCCGTGCACGGTCATCCAGGAAAGCACGACCGATGCGAACGCCTCGTTCACCTCGAAAATGTCAATGTCACCGATCGACATGCCGCTGCGCCGCAGCACCCGCTCGGTGGCGGCGACCGGGCCGTCGAGGTGGTAGTAGGGCTCGTCGCCGATCAGGCACTGGGCCACGATCCTGGCCCGTGGCCGCAGGCCGAGATCGCGCGCCCGGCCCTGATCGACGAGCAGCACCGCGGCCGCTCCGTCGGAGATCTGCGAGGACGTGCCCGCCGTGTGCAGCCCGCCCTCGAGCACCGGCTTCAGCCCGGCCAGGCCCTCGGCGGTCGTCTCCCGAAGCCCCTGGTCCCGGTCGACGGTCGCGGTCTCGCCGGTCGGCTGCCGGTCTGCGTCGAGCACGGGCGCCTTGACACCGACAACCTCGCGGTCGAAGTGCCCGGCCGCCCACGCCCGAGCGGCATTGCGCTGCGAGCGCAGCCCGAAGGCATCCAGGTCGGCCCGGGTGAGACCGCGCCGCTTAGCGATCCGCTCGGCCGCCTCGAACTGGTTCGGCAGGTCGATCGTCCAGGTCGCGGGGCGCGGACTGGTCCCGCCTGCCATCGCGGCCGTCCCCAGCGGGACCCGGCTCATCGCCTCCACGCCGCAGCCGATGCCGACGTCAATCGCGCCGGCCGCGATCAGCCCGGCGATGACATGCACCGCCTGCTGCGCCGAGCCGCACTGGGCGTCCAGGGTCAGGCACCCAGTCTGCTGCGGCAGGCCGGCGTGCAGCCAGGCGGTACGCGTGACGTTGTTCGATTGCTCGCCTGCCTGGGTGACGCAGCCGCCGGCGATCTGTTCGACCAGACCAGGCTCGATCCCGGACCGCTCCACCAGGCCGCGCTGGGCCGCGCCGAGTATCTCGGCGGCGTGCATGCCGGACAGACTGCCATTGCGCTTGCCGATCGGGGTGCGCACTGCCTCGACGATCACGGCTGTGCCCATGGCTGCTGCCTCCCTCCTGACCAGGGACGCAGCTGCTGGCCACGTCCGGCCGGCCTTCCGACGCACCCTCATACTAGAACGTGTTCTTGATTTCGGTCGGTGGAAGGTTCACCGGCACGGCCCGGCGTGGTTCAATCCCACTAGAACGCGTTGCAGTGGCGCAGGGACGATGGAGCGGCCGGGAGGATCAATGGGCAACCCGCAGCTACCACCCGGATTCGACTTTACCGATCCCGACCTCTACGCCCATCGTGTCCCAGCCGAGGAATTCGCGGAACTGCGCCGCTCGGCACCGGTCTGGTGGAACTCCCAGCCCCGCGGGTCGGCCGGCTTCGACGACGAGGGCTACTGGGTCGTGAGCAGGCACGCCGACATCGTGGAGATCTCCAGGAACAGCGACCTATTCG
>WNFI01089476.1_pt1 | contig 15362 bp, 13 predicted proteins | sample 5400471 | NCBI WGS metagenome assembly WNFI01 (sample SAMN13153348, study PRJNA577476) | soil metagenome | isolation source: 100 cm saprolite on Douglas fir-dominated hillslope | place: USA:California | collected 2013-09-17 | reverse complement strand
GGTGCCGGCTGATGTCCAGGCGGCACGCCATCGATCCAGACGCGGCACATTCCGGCCGGCGGCATCTGCCCTGGCGGAATGTTGCTTGATCTGCGACCGCGTTGACTTTGGGCGGTCGATGACGATGACGACTGCACATCACCGATACGAAAATGGCGGCTTTGGGCTGCCAACGGCGCACCAACGGCGAGCGCCGCGAACGAACCAACTAATCCGATTGAACGCATCAGACCCTCCTGAAGAGAAAGCTTCTACCGGGTGAAAGGCAGGGCGAATGCCGTTGGTGGCGCGACGATTGCTTTTTCGTAAAGGAGTGATCCGCCTCGACTTGCGCGCATGAGATCGTCTACGCCGGTATACCCGTTGTCCATGAGAATCTTCCGATTTGTCCCCCGCTGCGGACGCGCTCGGCTCGCGACAGCCCTCGCTGTGGCAGGCTGTTCGACGGCCTTCCAGCAGCTACCCATGCCGTCGCGCCAGCCGACGGTGCCGGCTCCGGCGCGGGACTACGCGCGCATCGAGGCCGAGTTGCTGGACGCGCTCAATCGCGCCCGCACCGACCCGCAGGGAACGGCTGCCGACCTCGACGCGCTAACCAAGTACTACAACGGAAAGCTGCTTCAGCTGCCAGATCAGCCAGTTCCACTCGAGACGGTCGAAGGGGTCCCCGCCGTGCGCGAAGCCGTAGCCGCGGCCAGATCAGAGCGTCCGATCGGTTCGCTGACGCTCAGCCCTGACCTGGCGCGCGCCGCGCGCGACCACGCGCTCGACCAACGTCGGACCGGCGAGATCGGACACGCCGGATCTGACGGTTCCTCGGTAGATACCCGCGTCAGACGCTATGGCACCTGGCTCAGATCGATTTCGGAGAACATCGACTACTCGCCAGCAGTTCACGGGGACGAAGTGGTTCAGAATCTTCTCATCGACGATGGAGTGCCGGATCGCGGACATCGCCGGAATATCTACGATCCGACAGCGACAGTTGTCGGCATCGCGTGCGAGCCGCACCCACGATATGGGTCGGTGTGCGTGATCGTTCAGGCGGGAGGATTCACGCCGAAATAGGTCGGGGCAGTCCACGCCGCTTCACACACTCGCGCGCGATTTCCTCCGCGCCCACCAGTAGTACACGGGCACGCCGAGCGCGAGAATCGCAACGCCGCCGCCCGCATCGCGCGGAGCGTTGACAACCGTCGTGATCGAGATCGCCCAGCACGCAGCGACGAACGCGATCGTCGTGACCGGATGGAGCGGTACCGTGATCGGCGGGTGCGCGCTGCCCTCCGCGCGGCGGCGATACACCAGCAACGCCGCGCCCGTGAGTCCAAAGAAAAGTACGTCGATCGACACCACGTAGTTGAGTACCTGATCGAAGCGGCCCCACAGGGCAATCGCCGACGCGCACACTCCCTGGAGCACGATCGCCGCCACGGGCACGCGGCTGCGGGTCCCGAGCTCGCCGATGCGCCGAAAGAACACTCCGTCGCGAGCCATCGCGAAATAGACGCGCGGCGCCGTGAGCATGCTCTGGCTGAGAAAGCCAACCGTAGAGATGGCCACGCCGGCGGCGATGAACCTCGCGCCTCGTTCGCCGAGGACGGCTCGCATGACGTCGGAGGCCGGTGCCTTGCTGGCCGAGAGGCCGTCGATCCCAAGCGCGGCGAGAAACGCCGTGTTGACGAGGAGGTACACGATCACGACGCCGATGACACCGGCGAGGAGCCCTCGCGGCAGGTCCTTTCGCGGATCTCGCATCTCGCCGCTGACGAAGCTGGCCGTTTGCCATCCGCCATAGGTGAACAGGATCGGAACCAATGCCGTCATGAGCCCGATCGCCGGTCCGCCTCCAGGCGTCGCAGGAGGGCCAAGGGGACCCCGCGGTCCCTGCGTCATGATGCTGAATCCGAAGAACACGACGGTCGCGATCACGACCAGCTTCACAACCATGAAGAAGGACTGGACATTGCTGCCCGCCCGGACGCCGATGCAGTTGATCACGGTGAGAGCCATCAATGTGAGCGGGTGATACGCGTCTCTCAGATAGGCGTACTGTCCTCCAACCTGCGGCCGCCTGGCGGCCAGCTCGGCGTAGACGAACGCTCCGATCAGCGCGATCGCTCCACCGATCGCCCAAGCCACCTGCGCCAGTCCGGGAGAACCGACTCGTCGCGCAACCTCGGCGGGGTTGACGAAGATCCCACCTCCGATGATCCCGCCCATCACGATCATGGTAGCATCGAACACAGTCAGCCGCCGCGCCAGTCCGTCTCCAGCCGGGGCGAAGTCACCACGAGCGAGCGAAGCGAGCGAGGGGTCTGTCCCTGGCTGCCCCACTAGTCCGCCCCCACCGTCCTGAGGCGCCGAATCTCTTCGACGGCCGCAACTCTCTTGTCTTCATCGAACGTTCCTTCACTCGTGGCGATGACGATCGTCGCCACGCCGTTGCCGATGAGATTGACGATCGCTCGAGCCTCGGACATGAACCGGTCGACACCGAGCACCAGCGCCAGCCCCTCGACGGGCACGGCATTCGTCGCCGCCAGCGTGCTCGCGAGGACGATGAATCCCGAGCCGGTCACACCGGCTGCTCCCTTCGACGTGATCATCAGGATGGCGAGCAGCGAAAGCTGTTGGCCGATGGACAGATTCACCCTGAACGCCTGAGCGATGAAGATCGACGCCATGGCCAGGTAGATCGATGTGCCGTCGAGGTTGAATGAATACCCGGCCGGAATCACGAGGCCGACGACGGTCTTCGGCGCCCCATATCGTTCCATCTTGTCGAGCATCCGCGGGAGGGCGACCTCTGACGACGATGTGCCAAGCACGAGGACAATCTCTTCGCGGATGTACTTCAGATACTCCCAGAGGGAGAACCTGAAGATCCGCGCGATGATGTTCAGCACCACGAACACGAACAGAAACATCGTCAGATAGACGTCGAGCATCAGCCGGCCCAACGGCAACAGGCTGCGCAGACCAAAGTTGCCGACCGTGAACGCCATTGCGCCGAAGGCGCCGAGCGGTGCGACGACCATGATCACGTGCACGATGCGGAAGAACACCTGCAGCAGCCTGTCGAGGACCTCGGTCAGCGGCGAGGCGCGCGAGCCGATTGCCGTCAGCGCCACGCCGAAGAGGACGGCGAAGAAGACGATCTGCAGGATATCTCCCTTGGCGAACGCATCGACGACGCTCGTCGGTACGATGTGTGTCACGAAATCCATGAAGCTCAGCGCCTTCCCCTGCTCGGCGTACTTCGACACATCGCCTTTGGCGAGCACGCTGACGTCGATCCCGGATCCGGGCTTCGTCAGGTTCACCACGATCAGCCCGATCGCCAACGCGAACGTCGTGACGATCTCGAAATAGATGAGGGCCTTCGCCCCGACCTTTCCGACCTTCTTGAGATCGGCCATGTTCGCGATGCCAAGCGCGATCGTCAGGAAGATGATCGGCCCGATGACCATCTTGACGAGATTGATGAACGTGTCCCCGACGGGCTTCATCGCCCTGGCGGTCTCAGGGGCGAGAACGCCGAGGAGGACGCCAATGCCGATAGCTACGAGGACGCGGACCGTCAGATTGCGGAAAAGGCGCATTTGCGGGCTAAAGCTGACACAATCGAACGGTTTCCGGCATTCGTGGCTCTAATCTCTCCGAACTCACGTGAATTCAACCGCATCTGCCCTTCCAGCTCTGTACCGGGTGAGAGAACCTGAATTGATCGCCCAGGTTCTGGCCGGCGACCGGGTAGCCGCGCGCGACCTTTACGACGCGCACGCCCCCCGGGTTTACCGACTCGCGTACCGGTTGACGGGGGATGCGGACCTGGCACGGGAGTTCACGCAAGACACGTTCGTCAGAGCATTCAACCAGTTGTCTCGCTTTCGAGGCGACGCGGCGTTCTCGACCTGGATTCATCGCATCACGGTGACGGTGGTGGCGAACGCGATGCGGCGGGTGAAGCGCTTGAAGACGCGGGAGACGGATCTGGATCCGACGATTCCGATCCATGGAAGCGACATGGCGTTCACGGACCCGATTCTTCGGGACCGGTTGTCGAAGGCAATTGATGGATTGGCGGAGATTTATCGCACGACGCTCATCATGCACGACCTCGAGGGTTACACGCACGGCGAAATCGCGGAAGTCCTTGGGGTGGCAGAGGGAACTTGCAAAAGCAGGCTCGCGGTGGCCCGCGCACAATTGCGCGAGACGCTGAGCGATCTGAGAGGAGAGATGGAGTCATGAACGACGAAAGCTTTGAACGACTGATGCGGGGCGCGGCGGAGACCTACAACCGTCCGCCGAGGCCACCGATGGACGAAATGTGGGCGTCGATCGAGGCCGAGGCTTTCGGGGCCACGCGTTCCGCGCCGCGCCGCCGCATTCTGATGGCGAGTCCGTGGGTGAGAATGGCCGCGGTTCTCGTCCTCGGCATCGCGATCGGGCGTGGGTCGATGCTGTTTCAGGAGGCGGCGCCGGCGCCAGCGGCGAAAGCCGCGGCGGTGAGCGCGCCAGAGAACGCTGACCCATATCAGCTGACGACCGACCGCTACCTGGGGCAGACGATGGCGCTCCTGGTCGACATGCCGAAGCAACTGCAGTCGGGGCACGCCGACACGGCATTCATCGCCCGAGCCAACAAGTCTCTGGCGACGCTGCGGTTACTGATGGATTCGCCCGCCGCGAATAATTCGCGGCTTCGCTCCCTATTCGAGGATCTCGAGCTCGTGCTCGTCCAGGTGGTGCAGATGCCAAGGGGAGGGAGCGCGACCGACGCGAGCCTGATCCGACAGGCGATGCAGCAACGTGATGTCATGCCGCGACTGCGCGATGCAGTCGCTGAAACTCCGAATAACTGAGGGATTTGCGATGAAGCATCGCTCGTTTTTTCTGATTGCGCTGGCGGTTATCCCGTTCGCGGTCGCCGCCGGCCAGGTACCGCCCGTTCCGCCGTTGCCGCCAGAGCCGCCGATTCCGCCGGTGGCTCCCATTCCGCCGCTGCCGCCGATCCTGATACCGGGAGGAGTGCACCTCGATCGGGCACAGCTCGATGAGATCCGTCGCTCCGCGGACGACGCGCGTCGAATGGCTGACGACGTGCGCCGCGACGTGCAGTTCTCAATGCAGGACTTCCGGGCCGCGGTCCCGTTCGAGCTCGATAGCCACTTCAACTTCGACTTCGACTTCAACTCCAACTTCGACCAGAACTTCAACCAGAACTTCAACCAGAACTTCAACCAGAACTTTCATTCGTTCGGCGACATCGGCCCGCGCCCGGCGTGGGCGCAGGGTGATCCCGCCGACTCGGTGTATCGTCTCGCCAGAGAGGCCTTCAACCGCTACGACTACTCCAAGGCCGCGACGCTCTTCAACGACCTCGTGACGAAGTACCCGAATTCACGGTATGCGTCGGACGCGTCGTACTACGAGGCGTTCGCGCGGTATCGGGTCGGGACTGTGGATCAGCTCCGGCTGGCGCTCAAGGCGCTCGACGGCAGCACCACGCGCGACTATCCGTTGAATTCGCGGAAGTCCGATGTGCCGGCTCTTCGCGCCCGCATTCTCAGCGCGCTGTCGACTCGCGGTGAACGGGGCGCTGATGAACAGCTAAAGGCGATCTACGCCCAGTATCCCGCGCTGTGCGACCAGGAGCAGATTCAGGTCAAGTCGCAGGTGCTGAATTCGATGTATCAGTCGGATCCGGAGGGGACGATGCCCCTCATCCGCAAGCAGCTCGAGACCCGCGACGCGTGCAGCGCCGACCTTCGCCGGACAGCGGTGTTCCTGCTGGCCAATCGCCCCGACGAACAGAAGACGGCACTCATCGCCCAGGTCGCGAAGAACGACACCGTGCGAGACGTCCGTCGCCAAGCGATCGACGTCCTCGCGCGCATGCCTGGCGACCTCGCAATCAGTACGCTCATGGAGCTGATGAAGGACGGCGATGAGCAGATCCAGTCGGCGGCCGTCCGGGCACTGATGCGCAGCGACAACCCCAAGGCTCGGGCCGCCATGCGCTCGCTCATCGAGCGCAAGGAATCGCCGGAACGGCAGCGGGTCGACGCGATCCAGAGCTACAACTCGGACAACACGACCGCGGACGACGCGACCTATCTGCGCTCGCTGTACGGTCGGGAGCAGAGCGAGCGAGTGAAGGAAGCGATCATCAACGCCCTTGGCCACACGGGAACGGAGGACAACGTGAGCTTCCTTCTCGCGATCGCGAAAAATTCGAACGAGTCCTCGTCGCTTCGCTCCAGCGCGCTCAACCGCATCTCGCGGATGAACCTCAGCGTGGATGACCTCAGCAAACTGTACGACGCCTCGGATTCCCGGACGATGCGCCGGTCGCTCGTCTACGCGCTTGGCAACCGGTCGGAGCCCGCGGCGGTCACCAAGCTCCTCGAGATCGTCAAGCTGTCCACCGATCCCGAGGTCAAGGCGTCCGCCATTTCCGTCCTGATCAACAAGAAAGACCCGGAGATCAACAAGAAGCTCGCTGCCCTGATCGGAGGATAATGAACATGCGACAACACATCACGGGCGCCGCTCTCGCGGTGACCTTGCTCGCCCCGGCTCTCGGCGCGCAGTTGCTCGCCGATAGAGTCAATGCCGCGCCCGCGGGCGCCGTGCAGTTCTCATTCGCTGCGCGGCCAGGTGTCTGCGGCAACGGCCACGGCTTCATCCAGACGGGCAACTCGACGTACTACGGATCGTACATCGGAAGCTTCACCACCACGGCGAACGGCGACCTGGTTCGCACCGAAGTCTGTCAGAATGGACCGGGGCACGTCGTGATCGACCGCGCCGGCCGCGACATCATCTCGGTTCAAACATACGTGGGCGAGCCACAGCCACCAGCCGTGGCGCCGGCAATGACCGCGGCGAACCTCGGACGAGTCAGCGGCCAGCAGGCGGCCGATTTTCTGCTCGACGTCGCGTCCAGGGGAGAAGGGCGCGTCGGTCGGGACGCCATTTTTCCGGCGACGATCGCCGATAGCGCCTCGACCACCGATCGATTGATCGCGATCGCGAAGAACCAGGCGTTGTCCCGCGACACGCGGCGCGCGGCGCTCAGCCATATGGGCAACTCGGTGCCCGCGGGCCAGGTAATGCCGGCGCGCGCCGCCGATGTGATGGTTGCCATCGCCAAGGATGAATCGGACAATCAGTCGGTTCGTCAGCAGGCATTGTCGGTATTGTCGCGGCTGGAGCACGGCGTCGGCATTCCGGCGCTCGTGGAGCTGTCACGCCAGCAGGGCTATACGTGGCTCGCCAAGGAATCGATCGCCGCCCTGTCGCGGTCGGGCGACCCGCGGGCGCGCGACTTCTTGCGTACGACGGTCCAGCGCGAAGATCTCCCGGACGACGTGATGGCACAGGTCATTCGGTCGCTCGGCCAGGACTACTCCACCGCGCAGGACGCCGCGCTGCTGCGAAACGTGTATCCGAAGTTGCGCGGCGAAAGGGCGAAGATGGCGTTGATCAGCGCCGTCGGCGACGTTGGCGGCACCGAGAACATCAAGTGGCTGATTGATCTGGCGCGCAACGACAGCACCAATCAATCCCGCCGATCCAACCAACTACAACGTCAAGCGAAACCTGATCTCCCGGCTCTCGGGCTCGGACGACCCGCGCATCAAGCAGGCTCTGCGAGACATCGTCATGCGTTGACGCCCCAGTCGCGGTCGAGAAGAGGCCCCTCGTTGGCGAGGGGCCTTTTTTTCCACGCTCGCTGGTTGACGCTTGCCACAAGTGCCAGCGCGTACAACCTTGGGTGGGGCCGTTTCCCCACCCTCCCGTGACGAGCTACCAATGACATCGCCAACCGCCGAACCGATGGTCGCGCCAGCGAAGCCTGCGCCGCTGTGGGAAGATTTCATGGACATCCTCTACGCACCGTCGTCGGTCTTCCGCCGCCGTGAGAATCAGAGTCCTTGGCCCGTGATTCTGATCATCTCTGTGCTGATTCTGCTCATCTCGTTCGCCACCTATAACGCCATGAGCGGCGCGTTCGAGACCGAGATCCGGCGTCAGTTGGCCAAAAACCCGCAGATGACGCAAGACCTGATCGAGAAGGCCATAAAGTTCACCTCCTGGACCACGCGCCTCGCCGGATTGTTCTATCCAATCGTCATCGCGGTCGCGGCCCTGGTCGCCTGGGTGATAGGAAAAGTCGTTGGTTCAAAGTTGACGTACCAGATCGCCCTGGTGATCGTGGCGTATGCGAGCATCGTCGACGTACTAAAGGCGATCGTCACTGGTGCGCAGGCCCTCCTGATGGACTCCGCCAGTCTGACCTCGGTGTACAATCTTGCGACGGGTCCCGCGCGCTTTGTCGATCCGACCACCGCTTCGCCGATGACGCTGGCGATCCTCAACCGCTTTGACCTGTTCACCATTTGGTACACGGTCTTGTTGGGAATCGGGATGCACGTCGCCGGGAAGGTCTCGAAGCAGAGCGCGACGATCTTCGCCGTGGTTTATTGGCTAGTCCCGACGGTCTTCGCCGTACTTGCTGCAATGCGCGCCGCGGCAGCCGCGGGCTGAACTGGCCTCACGGCCCGGCCGCGTCGCGCTCCCGGAAAGCGCGACCATTGCTGGAACGCCCTCGTGTTTCGAGGCAACCACCGCTTTGCGGCCTCGTTGACGGGCGGGAACAGGTCACCGCCGGCGATCGTGTTTCCAAGCAACTGCTTGAATATGCAACCGCCTTTCGTCCAGAGTCAACAGCTCCATCAGCGTCGTCGCCCGTTACCCATCTGACTGGTTCGGCACAATGATCGCCTTGAGCGCGGTGCGCTTCTCGATTGCCGCTAGTGCCTCGCCAGCCCGATCGAGCGCGTAGCGACCGCTGACCATTTCATGCCACGGTTTTTCATGTTGAAAGCGCGTCGCCAGGGCGACCGCTCGATGAAAGTGCTCGTAGCGCGCTCCCCAGCAGCCACGCAGCTCGACGTGCTTGCGATTGATCTGCCAGTGTGGATGAATCTCCACCGAGCCATTGTCGGTGTAGTGGCCGCAGACGATCACTCGACCGCCGTCGCGCACCATGTCGAGCGCCTGCGGAATCGCCTCGGGCGCGCCGCTCGCCTCGATGACGACATCCACGCCGCGACCACCGGTGATTCTCCGGATCTGCGACAACCGCTCTTTCGGCGGTACGTCGAGGGAGAGTGCCGTCGTGGCGCCCATTCGTTTCGAGAACTCGACCCGGTCGAGCGGTGCGCCAACCGCGATCACCTCACCGGCGCCCGAGAGCGATGCGAACGCAACGACTGATTGGCCAACCGGGCCGACTCCGAGTACCGCCACCGATTCGCCGAGTCGGATCTGCGCCATGTCAACCGCATGGAGCGCCGTCACCAGACCGCATCCGCCGCCAATGAATGTCTCGGGGTCGAGCTCTTTCGGAAGCGGGATCATCTTCACACCCGGTTTCATCCAGATCATCTCCGACCAGCCGCCAAGCAGTCCGTCGTTCGCTCCGTAGCTGATGCCGTAGACCTTTCGCGACGGACAGCGGTTGGGTTGGTTCGCGACCAGGCAGTGATAGCAATGGTTGCATGTCTCGTGAACGTCGAGAAAGGTGACGACGTCGCCCTCCGTGATCGACACGCCGTTGACGTCACGAAGCGACCCGCGCGCCTCAGCAACCACGCCGACGGACACGTGTCCCGGTATGATCGGGAATGGCACGTCGAGCTTGCCGTGGTGGAGGTGGACGTCGGTGCCGCAGACTTCGGAGTAGAGCGTCTTCAGGAGTGCCGCACCGGATTCGAGTGTGGGACGCGGATACTCCCGGACTTCGAGCGGCTTGCTCGGGCCAGGCATGACAACGGCTCGGGGCATTTGGCTTCAACGATAGAGTCGACAGTTGCGTTAGTCGGTTCAACCTCGCTCGGCGGGACTTCCTCCGCCACCTCGTTTGCCTGTACCGTTATGGCTCCGCCACCCCTCCTCTCCGCTGGAATGTCCATGCAACTGCGACGTCTGCTCTCGCTCGCCGCCGCCACCGCGCTGCTCCTGAGCGCACGGGTCGCTTCATCGCAAACGCTCGATTCCGCGATCGTCGCCGGTTTCCGCTGGCGCACCGTCGGCCCCGCGAACTTCATGGGGCGGCTGTCCGACGTCGTCGGCATACCGAGTCCATCGAAAACGATGTTCGTCGCCGCCGCCGCCGGCGGCATCTGGAAGACCACGAACAACGGCGTCACCTGGCGCCCGGTTTTTGATGACAAACCGATCATCTCCATGGGCATGCTCGCGATCGCGCCCTCAGACACGAACATCGTCTGGGCCGCAACGGGTGAGCCAAACACCCGAAACACCATCGAGCCGGGCGCCGGCATCTACAAGTCGACCGATGGCGGCCTCACGTGGAAGCTGATGGGTCTCGAAAAGACGCAGCACATCGGTCGCATCGCGGTCGATCCCCGCAATGCGAGCGTCGTCTACGTCGCCGCACTCGGCCCCGTGTGGAAGGCAGGGCCAGACCGCGGTCTGTACAAGACCACCGACGGCGGCGCGACCTGGACGATGATCAAAGCCGGCGCGAACGATCGCACGGGCTTCATCGACGTGGCCCTCGACCCGCGCAACCCGGACGTCGTGTATGCGGCATCGTGGGAAAACCTTCGCACGCCCTACTCATTGAAGAGCGGCGGCGTGGGGTCGGCGCTCTGGAAGTCGAGCGACGCCGGAAAGACGTGGACCGAGATCAAGGGAAACGGGTTCCCCGAAGGCGTGAAGGGACGCATCGGCATCGGAATCGCCCCGAGCAATCCTGACGTCATCTACACGATGGTCGAAGCATCCAGTCTCGCGCCCAGTACGACCTACACGCCCACACGGGTTCCGCCAGCCAACGGACTCTATCGCAGCAATGACGCGGGAAAGACCTGGACACGCACGCAAACGTGGAACGAGCGGCCCTTCTATTACTCACAGGTTCGCGTTGACCCCAGGAATCCCGATCGCGTCTACTACTCGTCGACGTCGATGCACATCTCGAACGACGGCGGCAAAACGGAGATGACGCAGCCGGCGAACAATCTCCACACCGACACGCACGGCCTGTGGATCGACCCGAATGACCCCGAGCGCTTTGCCGAGGCGAGCGATGGCGGTATCGAGATCACGTTCGACAAGGGAGGAAACTTCTACTACCCGATGAATCTGCCGATCGGCCAGTTCTACGAGGTGAGCTACGACATGGCCGTTCCGTACAACATCTGCGGTGGCGCGCAGGACAACGGCGCCTGGTGCGGTCCGAGTAAGCGACGCGGTGAGATGAACAACTCGTACTGGTTCACGATCAGTGGCGGCGACGGATTTTATACCGCGCAAGATCCGACCGACCCGAACTGGGTCTGGGGAGAGTCGCAGGGCGGCAGCGTTTCCGGTCGCAACATGAAGACCGGTCAGTCCCTTCGCATCACCAAGCCGTCGTGGCAGGAAGCCTATCGCAAATGGGAGGACTCGATCGCCACGCTCCGCGGCGATCCGCTTCGACCGGCGACGGGCGCGGCGAACGCGGCGATCGCGCAGCTCCGCACGAGGCAGAGGCAGGACTCGATCGACTTCGCGCTGCGATTCAACTGGAACTCGCCGTATTTCCTGTCACCGCACAATCCCCAGGTGTTCTATTTCGGCGGCAGTCGCGTTCTCAAATCGCTCAAGCGTGGCGAAGAGCTCTTTCCGATTTCGGCCGACCTGTCGAAGTCGGCGATGCCACAGTACAAGACGGAGTTCGCGGCGAGGAACGACACGGCCGCCAAGTGGACCGGTGGGGTAACGCTCGACGCGACGGGCGCCGAGACCTACGGCACCGTCGTCGCGCTGGCGGAGTCGTACCTAAAGGCCGGGCTTCTCCTGGCCGGCACCGACGACGGCAATCTTTGGATCACGCATAACGACGGCGCCACCTGGGACGAGATATCCAGAAACATCCCCGGTCTTCCGGGAACAGACTCGTACGTGACGCGAGTCGAGCCCTCGCACTTCGATACCTCGACCTTCTTTGTCGCGCTCGAGCGGCATCGGTGGAACGACTTCACGCCGTACCTGTACATGACCAGCGACGGCGGCAAGACCTTCAAGTCGATCGGCAGCAACCTGCCCAAGACAAGCCCAGCCGATTATCTGCACGTCGTGCGCGAAGATCCGACCAACCGCGACCTCCTCTTTGTCGGCAGCTCAATCGGCGTGTATGCCTCGGTCGATCGCGGCGCCAGCTGGACGCGATTCAGCGCCGGCATGCCGTCGGTGCCGGTGTTCGATCTCAAGATTCATCCGCGCGATCGCGAGCTGATCGCGTCGACGCACGGTCGTGGTTTCTGGATCGTGCCGATCGCCGCACTCGAACAGGTCACGGCAAAGTCGCTCGCGGGCAATGCCTATCTCTTCAAGCCGAACACAGCCTATCAGTGGGCGGAGCCGCCGGTTCTCGGCATTCCCAGCAACGGGCATGGCCAGGCACCCTTGGTCATTCCCGCGCCGCTGTACGGAGCTGACATCGTCTATCGCGTTGCCGCCGGTGTAAGTGGCCCGGCGCAAGTCACGGTGAGCGACGCCTCGGGAGAGACGCTGTTCCAGACGAATGGTTCGGCCACTCCCGGCGTGCACAGCGTCGTCTGGGGCTATGGCATCACGCCGCGTCCATCGACCGAGCCGCGCGTTCAGTCGCCGGCCGAGCGTCGGGACAGCATTCTGCTCAACTTCAGGGCGCAGATGGTACTCGACTCGTTGAAAAAGGCGAACTTCGACTCGACGGCAATCGCGACCGTGCAACGCCAGGTTAATCAGATGAAGGGAACGGGGGCGAGTCCCACGGCGGGTGGCCGGGGCGGCTTCGCCGGTGGCGGTGGACGGGGAGGTGCCGCGGGAGGGTTCTCGAGCTGCGAGCACCCCCTTACGCAGTGGGATACGTTTTGCGCGCGTCCCGTCGAAGCACCCCCTTACCCAGTGGGATACGTTTTGCGCCCGTCCGGTCGAAGTTCCGTTCGTCACCACTGCTGGGCGCGGTGCCGGCCCCGCGGCGGCCGCCTCAGACACCACTGCCGCCGCCGCAACGGGGGGCCGTGGCGGGCGCGGGCGATCCCGCAGCTCGGGTGACATCGATCCGGTCACTCGCATCTGGGGCATTATCGGAATGAGCCCTCCGGCACCCGTTGGTGGCCGCGGGGGAGGCGGTGGGCGCGGTGGGTTCGTCGGTGGCGCGAGCGCGTCGACCGGCGACTATCTGGCGACGCTCACGATTGGCGGACAGACGTACAAGCAGACGTTCCGCGTTGAGAACACAGGCGTTGCCGTGGGGGCGTCACCGTTTGGCGGGAAGTAGTGGATTGGTGGATTGGTGGATTGGTGGATTAATGAAGACCCAACCCACCAATCCACTAATCCACTAATCCACTAATCCACTAATGCCACTAGACCACTAAACCACTGCGGTAGCACCGAGATCTCCGGTCGGCAGCGGCGTGACGGCTAGCTGTCGGACTCGCTTGCTCGCCGTCCAATCGGCTAGCAACGCCGGATTCGTCGCCAGCGCCGGCTTGAGCACCCGATTCAGTGAGTCGATCGTCTCCCGAAGCGCCTTGTCCGCCGCCATGAGTCCCTTCGTCGCCGCCGCCCGCCTGCTCCTCTGTCGGCCTCGTGCGGCTGCCGATGCCTCAATCGCGGTGATGCCGGCCCGGAGCTGCGCGATGAAATCGGCCGGCAGTCCGTTGTCCACGAACACCTTCTCGTGCTCGACCGCGGCGTCGGCGAGCTCCGTCGCCTTGGCGAGCATTTTGTTACTCTCCCGGAAGGTCGCCGGGATGACGAGCGAGGCGAACTCCGTGACGCCGCGGAGCTTTTTCTTGGCGATACCTTCGACCGGGTACAGAATGCGGGCGTAGAGATGGTCGCGAAGGAGTTGCTGTCGCCCCGTCTCGCCCTTGGCCGCGGAGGTGGTCACCCCCTGCTCGAGCTGAAACGCGGCGATCTGGCTGACCGCGTCGTCGAGCTGCACGCGAAGCGTCGTGGGCACCGCGGTACCGATGGCCGTGGCCTGCGCGTCGAGGAATCCTTGCACGCGCCGCCCCGTGTCGAGGACCGTAAAGTGAATGGACTTCATGTTCCCTCCTCTGTGAAGTGTGATGTGGACGCGAAGGGTCGGGCACGGCCGCGTCGCGTCCTTCCGCGCCGTGCGATGGGTGAGGCGAATGGCAGAGAGCTCGAAGCCGATGGCCCACACCGCGAAGCCGATGGCGGCTACGTCGAGCCGGGCGGGCAAGATCAAGAGACCGACCGCTGGTACCGCGGGGTGGATGGCCGGGCCCTCCAGGCCGCCGGCTTCTACCGCCGGGCCAACTGACAGTGCCGACAGGCCAATGGTCCTACTCAGGAACCCGATGGGCTCTCCCTAGAACCCGATGGTCCCTTGCTGCACCCAGTCGGGCGGCACGTCGAAGCCGATGGCCGTCGCGGGGAGCCCGCCCGAGGCCGGGTCAAAGCCGGCGCACTTAATGACGAAGCCGCCGGATTTCGTCACGACCGCGACGGGCAGACGTTGGAGGTCATCCTGGCGCGCGTCGAGATCACGCCTCCTACTTATATGGACAGCTTTTGCCGTTTTAGTCCCATATCGGTCTGGCGACGGCGCCGCGACCCCCGATTTTACGGGGTTGAGAAAATATTTCTCTCGCCCGTTGGGACTTCAGGCCGAGTCGGCTTTGGCGACGTGAAGATCGGGGCGCAGGCGGACTGCTGCCCCGAGATACACGTGCTCGACCTTCTTCGCTCGCGGCAGATAGGCATGAACGAGGACCCGAAGGCAGCGCTCGAGGGCACGGGGAACCGGAATCTCCGTCGAGCAAAGCATCGGCACATCCGACCACCCGGATGCGCGCGCCGCTTCGGCGGGAAACATGCTGACGAGATCCGGCGTCATCGTGAACATCGCGCTCACGATGCTCGATTGTTCGATCTCGTTGCGGGCGGCGATCTCCCGCACCAGCTGGGTCACTGCCGCCCGAATGTCGGCCGGATTGTCTGCGGCAACGTCCACCGCCCCGCGAATGGCCACCACGCGTGGGCCTGATCCGCGCGCCCTGCCGCGGAGGAAGTCGGTGAACAGACTCATCGCCTCGGACTATTTCGCGATGTGAAAATTGAACATCGGCGTTTTCAGGGCGACCATCAGCCGCAACCAGATCGGCAGCAGCATTTCGGTGCCTCGCGACGCCGTGATATCTCCCAGGTCGATCGGGTTGTCCCAGCCGAACTCTCGGAGAATCTCCTTGACGCTCGCTTTGGCGTCGGGATCGTTTCCACAGACGAACACGTCGTGCTCGCCCGCCACCTTT
>WNFI01661867.1_pt1 | contig 15367 bp, 22 predicted proteins | sample 5400471 | NCBI WGS metagenome assembly WNFI01 (sample SAMN13153348, study PRJNA577476) | soil metagenome | isolation source: 100 cm saprolite on Douglas fir-dominated hillslope | place: USA:California | collected 2013-09-17 | reverse complement strand
CGCTTCTGCTCACCATGTTTGCCTCATGCAAAGAGCGCCGCACCCGGCGCGGAGGATGAGATCATGATTGAACGCAGGTCGTTCGAGGGGCTTGGTGGCGCCGATCACGGCTGGCTCAAGGCCAAGCATCACTTTTCGTTTGCCAGCTACCACGATCCCGAGCGGATGGGCTGGGGCGCCTTGCGCGTGTGGAACGACGACGAGATCGCCCCCGAGACGGGCTTTCCGCCGCACCCGCATGCCGACATGGAGATCATCACCTATGTCCGCCAGGGCGCGATCACCCATCAGGACAGTCTCGGCAATAAGGGCCGCACCGAGGCCGGCGACGTGCAGGTGATGAGCGCCGGGTCGGGCATCCGCCACGCCGAGTACAATCTGGAGCCGGAAACCACCCGGCTCTTCCAGATCTGGATCGAGCCGAACCGGAGCGGCGGCAAACCGTCCTGGGGCGCCAAGCCCTTCCCCAAGAGCGACCGCTCGGGGCGGTTCGTGACCCTGGCGAGCGGCTTTGCCGACGATGCCGAGGCGCTGCCGATCCGCACCGACGCCCGGGTTCTCGGCGCCACGCTGAAGGCGGGCGAAACCGCGGAATACAGTCTCGGCGCGGAACGCCACGGCTATCTCGTCCCGGCCTCGGGCGCGGTGGAGGTGAACGGCGTCCGCCTTGACGCTCGCGACGGCGCCGCGATTCAGAAGGAGGCGACGCTGAAGGTCACCGCGCTGGAGGATTCCGAGCTGGTTCTCGTCGACGCGGCGTGAGTATCTGAAGCGAAGATCACCAGGCTGATAGCCCCTCTCCCGCACTGCGACGCACCGCGGGAGAGGGGCAGTCGGATTTAGCTCGACCCCTACCGCGCTAGCCTTCCACCCGGATATCCGCGATCGAGTCCAGCACCGCGTCGGCGTGCGGGGTCAGGTCGGCGGTGGTGCTGGCGCCGCTGAGCACGGCGACGCGGCAGCCGATTCCGGCATTGGCGGCCATCAGCATGTCGCCGATTGTATCGCCGACCATCATGATGCGGCCGAGCGGAACGGCGAGCTCGCGGCCGAGGCGGAGCAGCGCGTCGGGGGCGGGCTTGTTGGCGACGGGATCATCGCCGCACACCATGCCGGCGATATAGGTCTCGATGCCGAGGACGGGCAGCGTCGCCACGGTGGCGGCGCGGTCGTCGCTGGTGACGATGGCGATCTTCACCCCGGCAGCGGCGAGAAGGCGAAAGAGGCCGACCACGTCGCCCACCGGCTTCACCAGATCGACGGTCGGCAGGGCGCCGAGGCCGCCGGCGAAATGCGCCTGCGTCACACGCTCGGCCTCGTGCCAGGCGAGACCGTGCTGGTAGAGCACCGTCGCGCAGATCGTGTAGAGCTTGGCCATCGAGGTCACGGCGAGCGGCCCGTTCGCGGCGGCCTGGCCGGTCTGCAGATCGAAACCGATGCTGTGATAGAGATGGTTCGCCAGGCCGCGATCGCCGCCCGAAGACGTCACCACCGCCTCGACGGCCAGCCGCGCCTTGCGGCTCCACAGATGGTGGAAGTCGATCAGGGTGCCGTCCTTGTCGAACACCGCCAGCTCGATGTCGCGGATGAGCGCGCCGAGGCCGATCCTTGCCATGCCCCGTCCTAGCGGGTTTTTAATTGACCGTCCAATTAAAATACCTATAGCTTTTTGCCCTATCCGCAGGCGCCAGAGAGCTCAAGAGAGATGCCGAAACTCGGGATGGAGCCGATCCGCCGCCGGCAATTGATCGATGCCACCATCACCTCGATCGGGCGCTATGGGCTGGCCGATACGACGGTGCAGCGCATCAGCCGGGAGGCCGGCGTCTCCTCGGGCATCATCCACCATTATTTCGGCGGCAAGGACGAGCTTCTCGAGGCGACGATGCAGCGCCTGCTGCAGGGGCTGCACGAAGACGTCGTCGCCGCGCTCCGCAAGGCGCGGAGCCTGGAGGATCGCATCGTCGCCGTCATCGACAGCAATTTCGCCGCCGGCCAGTTCCATGGCGGGGTGATCGCCGCCTGGCTCGCCTTCTGGGCGCAGGCGCCGCACGTGCCGGCGCTCGGCCGGCTGCAGCGGATCAATGCCGGCAGGCTGCGCTCGAACCTCCTCTACAGCCTGCGCCGCCTGCTGCCGCGCGAGAAGGCCGAGGAGACGGCGCGCGGCCTCTCCGCCCTCATCGACGGGCTGTGGCTGCGCGCGGCGCTCGACGGCTCGCTCGACGGCGAGGGCGCGCGGGTCATCGCCACCGCCTATCTGAATGGCCAGCTCGCCGGCGCGGGCGAGCGCTAGACGATGCGGCCATGTCCTTCGACTACGCCAGCCTGCCCTGAGGAGCCGCCGCAGGCGGCGTCTCGAAGGGGGCTTCGCTCAGGACGAGGGGAGATACCGATGGAGCGCGCTCCTCATCCTGAGCGAAGTCGAAGGATCTGGTCCGTGTATCGGTCTCGAAGCGCTTCGTGCGCGCCGGCCAAGAGCGTGAGCGCACGGTGAGCACAGAGGTTTCCTACGACTACGTCATCGTCGGCGCCGGGTCGGCGGGATGCGTGCTGGCCAACCGGCTCTCGGCCGAGCCCGGAACGAGCGTCCTCCTGATCGAGGCCGGGCCGCGCGACCGCAGCTGGAAGATTCACATGCCGGCGGCGCTGACCTACAACCTCTCCGGCGACACGTACAACTGGGCCTACGAGACCGAACCGCAAGCACATATGGACGGGCGGCGCATGTACTGGCCGCGCGGCAGGGTGCTCGGCGGCTCGTCCTCGCTCAACGCCATGGTCTATGTGCGCGGCCATGCGCTCGATTACGACCGCTGGGCGGGGAATGGGCTTCCCGAGTGGTCCTACGCGCATGTGCTGCCCTATTTCAAGCGCGCCGAGACCTGCGCCAGAGGCGGCGATGCCTATCGCGGCAGCGACGGCCCGCTGCATGTCTCGCGCGGCACCATGCGCAACCCGCTCTTCGCCGCCTTCATCGCAGCCGGGCAGGACGCGGGGTATCCCTTCACCGCGGACATGAACGGCTTCCAGCAGGAAGGCTTTGGCGCGATGGACATGACGATCCATCGCGGCCGGCGCTGGAGCGCCGCCACCGCCTATCTGCGGCCGGCGCTGTCGCGGTCCAATCTCACGGTTGCGGTGGAGGCGCTGGCAACGCGCATCGTCTTCGCCGGCAAGCGCGCCACCGGGGTCGAGTTCCGCCGGCGCGGGCGGCTGCACACGGCGCGGGCGCGGCGCGAGGTCATCCTCTCGGGCGGCGCCATCAACTCGCCGCAGCTCCTGCTCCTCTCCGGCATCGGTCCGGCGGACGAGATCAGCCGGCACGGGGTCCCCATCCTCCTCGACCTGCCCGGGGTCGGGCGCAACCTGCAGGACCATCTCGAGCTCTACGTGTCCCGACCTCCAGCTCCACTTCCTGCCCTCGCTGGTCAACGATCACGGCCGCCAGAAGATCGGCAGGCACGCCTTCCAGGCGCATGTCGGGCCGATGCGGCCGACCAGCGCCGGGTATGTCCGCCTGCGCTCGGCCGATCCCGCGACCCATCCCGAGATCCAGCCCAACTACCTCGCCACCGCGCAGGACCGGCGCGAGATGCGCGATGCCGTCAAGCTGACGCGCGAGATCTTCGCGCAACCCCCTTTCGCCCCCTATCGCGGGGCGGAGATCCAGCCGGGGGCGGCGGTGCGCAGCGATGCCGAGATCGACGACTTCGTACGCGCCAGGGCCGACAGCGCCTATCACCCGTCCTGCACCTGCAAGATGGGCGATGACGCGATGGCGGTGGTCGACGGCAGGCTGCGCGTCCACGGCATCGAGGCGCTGCGCGTGGTCGACGCGTCGGTCATGCCGAGCGTGGTCAGCGGCAATCTCAACGCGCCCACCATCATGATCGCCGAGAAGGCGGCCGACATGATCCTCGGGCGGGAAGCGCCCAAGCCGGAATACGCAGCCGTCTATTCCCCGTCGGGGGCGGCCGATCACGGTAGCGTTACCGCCCGCAGGCCTGCCCGTGTGTAGCGTCAAAAAGACGCAGACGCGCGCGCGCACGACCGGCAACCGGTGCGTCATGCTGTAACAATCGGAGTCTAAGTTTCCGCCGCCGCTGGCGGTTACGAGCGTGAAGTATCACGAGTTTCTTCGACAAAATCTGCAATCTCACAATCCACGAAGGGAGAAAAAGATGAAGTCCAGTTCGCTTAGCATGATGCCGATCTCGGCATTCGCCTTGCTGATGTCCACGGCGCTGACATCCGCTCAGACGATGGACAAGCTGGTGGCCGACGCGAAAGCCGAGGGCCAGCTCACCGTCATCGCGCTGCCGCATGACTGGTGCGGTTACGGCGCGGTGATCGACGGCTTCAAGAGCAAATACGGGCTGAAGGTCAACGAGCTCAACCCTGACGCCGGATCGGGAGACGAGGTCGAGGCGATCAAGGCCAACAAGGGCAACAAGGGCCCGCAGGCGCCGGACGTCATCGATGTCGGCCTCTCCTTCGGGCCGACGGCCAAGAAGGACGGGTTGGTTCAGCCCTACAAGGTCTCGACCTGGAGCACCATCCCGGACAGCGCGAAGGATGCCGAAGGATATTGGACCGGCGACTATTACGGCGTGCTGACCTTCGAGGTGAACGCCGATCTGGTGAAGAAAATACCGTCCGATTGGCCGGACCTATTGACTGCGGACTACAAGAACTCGGTCGCCCTGGCCGGCGATCCGCGCGTCTCGAGCCAGGCGATCCAGGCCGTCTTCGCCGCCGGGCTGTCGGGCGCGAAGGGCGACGTCGCGAAGGCCGGCGACGAAGGTCTCAAATACTTCGCCGAGCTCAACAAGAAGGGCAATTTCGTGCCGACCATCGGCAAGGCGGCCTCGGTCGCCCAGGGCGCGACGCCGATCGTCGTGCGCTGGGACTACAACGCCCTCGCCGACCGCGACACGCTCAAGGGCAATCCGAAGATCGAAGTCGTGGTGCCGAAGACCGGTGTCGTCGCGGGCGTCTACGTCCAGGCGATCAGCGCCTTCGCGCCGCATCCCAACGCCGCCAAGCTGTGGCTGGAGTACCTCTACTCCGACGAGGGCCAGATCGGCTGGCTCAAGGGCTATTGCCACCCGATCCGCTTCCAGGACCTGGTGAAGAACAACAAGGTCCCGGCCGACGTGCTGGCGAAGCTGCCGCCGGCGGCTTCCTACGAGAAGGCGGTGTTCCCGACGCTCGACCAGCAATCGGCGTCGAGCGGCGTCATCACCAAGCAGTGGGACAGCGTGGTCGGCGCGAACGTGAAGTAACCGGGCGCTCGCTCGAGGTTTCACCCGCCATGCTCGCGCGTAACGCGTCGCCCGCGGTGCGGCCTCTGTTTCCTCGCGACCCTCCCCTGCCATCGCGGCAGGGGAGGACGGCGACGCGCAAGCGCCAGTGATATCGGCCGCGCAGACTCGCGCCGAACCGACGTCCTGGGCATGGCTCGGGGTCGTACCTTTTTTCGTCTTCGCCCTGATGTTCCTGATCGTGCCGACCGGCTTCCTGATGGTCGGCGCTTTTCAGGACCCTGACGGGCATTTCACGCTCGACAATATTTTCAACCTCTTCCAGCCCTCGATCCTGAGCGCTTACTGGATCAGCATCGAGGTCAGCGCGGCGTCCGCCTTTGGCGGCGCCGTCATCGGGTTCTTCCTCGCCTATGCAGGAATTCTCGGCGGCCTGCCGCGCTGGATCAGGCCCGCCCTCATGACGTTCTGCGGCGTCGCCTCCAACTTCGCCGGCGTGCCCCTCGCCTTCGCCTTTCTCGCCACGTTGGGGCGTGCCGGGCTGGCGACGGCGCTGCTCATCAAGTATTTCGATTTCAACATCTACAGCACGGGCTTCAACCTGCTGAGCTTCTGGGGCCTGGCGCTGACCTATCTCTACTTGGCGCTGACCTATCTCTACTTCCAGATCCCGCTGATGGTGCTGATCCTGGCGCCGGCGCTGGATGGGCTGAAGCGCGATTGGCGCGAGGCCTCGGCGATCCTGGGTGCGAGCACGTGGCAGTATTGGCGCTATGTCGCGCTGCCCGTGCTGTGGCCCAGCCTGCTCGGCACCAGCCTGCTGCTCTTCGCCAACGCCTTCGGTGCGATCGCGACGGCCTACGGGCTGACCGGCAGCTCGCTCAACATCGTCACCATCCTGCTCTACGCGCAGATCCGCGGCGACGTGCTGCACAACCAGAACCTCGGCTATGCCCTCGCCCTGGGCATGATCGTCATCACCGGGTTCTCCAACGGCGCCTATATCTGGCTGCGCTCGCGCAGTGAACGGTGGTTGCGATGAAGGGATCCAGGCTGGGATCATGGCTCGCCATCGCCATCGGAGCGCTCTATTTCATCGTGCCGCTGATCGGAACCTTCGAATTCTCGCTGCGCATGCGCCGCGGCGAATACAGTTTCGACGCCTATCGCATCGTGCTGGCCGACCCGCAGTTCCAGGCGACCTTCCTCTATTCGACCTGCCTCGCCGTGGCGAGCATCGTCGTCGGCGTCCTCCTCGTCGTGCCGACCGCCTACTGGATCCAGCTGCGCCTGCCGAAGCTGCGCCCGGTCGTCGAGTTCATCACCTTGCTGCCGCTCGTCATCCCGGCGATCGTCCTCGTCTTCGGCTATCTGCGCATCTACAACAGCTCCTCGCTGCTGCCGATGACGTCGAGCGAGCGGGCGACCGACGTGCTGCTGACCTTCAGCTATGTCACCCTGGCGCTGCCCTACATGTACCGCGCGGTCGATACCGGGCTGCGGGCGATCGAAGTGCGCACGCTGACGGAGGCGGCGGAGAGCCTCGGCGCAAGCTGGCCGACGATCCTCTTCCGCGTCATCTTCCCCAATGTTCGCGTCGCCGTGCTGAGCGGCGCCTTCCTCACCTTCGCCATCGTCATCGGCGAATTCACCATGGCGAGCCTGCTCGACAGGCCGGCTTTCGGCCCTTATCTGCAGCTCATCGGCGCCAACCGCGCCTACGAGCCCTCAGCGCTCGCCATCATCGCCTTCATCGTCACCTGGGCCTGCATGGGGCTGATCCAGGTGTTCGGACGCGGCGCCCGCATGGCGTCGGACACACGCTAGCGCGCCGGCCACCGCGGGAGAGGGAATGGCATTTCTCGAGATCAACGATCTGCGCAAGTCTTTCGGGCCATCGAACGTCGTGCAGAATTTCGAGCTCGCGGTCGAGCGCGGCGAGTTCGTCTCGTTTCTCGGCCCCAGCGGCTGCGGCAAGACGACGACGCTGCGCATGGTTGCCGGTTTCGAGCAGCCGAGCGCGGGCGCTATTCGCATCAACGGCCAGGACGTGACGGGCCTGCGGCCCAACCAGCGCAATGTCGGGATGGTGTTCCAGTCCTACGCCCTCTTCCCCAACATGACGGTGGCGGAGAATGTAGGCTTCGGCCTCAAAGTGGCGAAGCGTCCGGCGGCGGAGATCAGCGCGCGAGTCGAGGAGATGCTGGAGCTCATCAAGCTGCCGACGCTGGCCGGCCGCTACCCCTATCAGCTCTCCGGTGGGCAGCAGCAGCGCGTCGCGCTGGCCCGGGCGATCGCCATCAAGCCGCAGGTGCTGCTGCTCGACGAGCCGCTATCCGCGCTCGACGCCAAGATCCGCGTGTCGCTGCGCGAGGAGATCAAGACGGTCCAGCGCGAGCTCGGCATCACCACCATCTATGTGACACACGATCAGGAAGAAGCGCTGTCGATGTCCGACCGCATCGTCGTGATGAATGAGGGGCGCGTCGAGCAGATCGGCACGCCGTTCGAGGTCTACAACTACCCACGCACGCGCTTTGTCGCCTCCTTCGTCGGTACGCTCAACATCCTGCGCGCCCGGGTGACCGACGCCGCGCGCGGCCAGATCACCATCGACGATCAGGAGATCGTCGCGCGACGCGGCATCGCCGACGCGAAGACGGGTGAAATCCGCCTGGTGGCGCTGCGCCCGGAGGCGGTATCGCTGACCGATCCCGGCGGCGAGCGCAACCGGATGCGCGGCATCATCGAGGACGTGAGCTTCCTCGGCTCGGTCATGCGCATTCGCGTGCGCTTCAGCGCGAACGCGATTTCGCTCGATACGTTCAACAACCCGAGCCTGGCGCCGCCGCAGCGCGGGCAGCCGGTCACCGTCGGTTTCGCCCATGAGGACGTGCTGGTCCTCGAGGGCGCCGAGGCGGACTGAGCCGGCGCGATCCGCCGCTGGCGAGCCGAGGCCGAGGCGTTCAGACTCACCTTCATGATCGATATCACCCAGCGCCTCGCCCTCCTCATGCTCGGCCTGCTCCTCAGCTTGTCGCTTGCCGGCGCCGCGAAGGCCGAGAATGCGCTGCTCCCGGGGATCGGCGCGCAGGATCACCGCGCCGCGGTCGACAGCCGCGCGATGCCGTGGAGCGCGATCGGACGGGTCAATCGCCGGGTCGGCGGATATTGCACCGGAACCGTCATCGGCCCACGCCGCGTCCTGACGGCGGCGCATTGCCTGTGGAACAAGCGCACCGGCGCGTGGCTGCCGCCGCAATCGTTCCATTTCGTCTCGGGATATGGCGCCGGCAAATATCTCGCGGATGCCGATATCGCCGCCGTCAGGGTGGCCCCCGGCTACGACCCCGCCGCGGCGCCGACGGCCGCCAGCAATCTCGAACGCGACTGGGCGGTACTGACCCTCGATCGCGACATCGGCAAGCTGGTCGGCATCGTGCCCCTGGCGGACGCCGCCGATCGCGAGCGCGATCTCACGGGGACCAGGCTCGTTCATGCCGGCTATAGTCAGGACAAGGCGCATGTCCTGACCATCCATGACGGGTGCGCCGTGCTGTGGGCGCCGCCGGGTTCCCCGGTGCTGCGCCATGATTGCGATGCCACCAAAGGCGATTCGGGGTCGCCCATCCTGGTGCGCGAGGAGGGCGCGATGCGGGTGCTCGGCATTCACGTCGCCAGCATGACGCGCGGCGGCACGCCGGTGGGACTCGCCGTGCTGGTGCCGCAAGATCTGCCGGAATAGTCCCAGCGTCTCACGCAGGCGCGGGGAACTGCCGCCTACGCGCTCGCCATCCCGGCTTCGCGCGGACAGGACCGTGACAAGTTCGGTCCTAAGGGGAGATTGCTCGCCCAGAAGTGCTACAGGCGGAATAATCTTCGCGTTTAGATGTTCATAGGTGCATGAACGATCCCGAAACCCTACGCGACCGAGCCCGCGAGTTGACGCGCAATGCCGCGCAACAGAGCGATCCCTACTCGGCCCACATCTGCCGTGCTATCGCGCTAGCCTACGAGTGGATGGCGCTTAGGCGCGAAGCGGGGACGCAGACCATTTCGACCGAAGCGAATTAGCCGCCAATCGGCAACGCCGCGCCGACTCCGTCGGCGAGTGCTTCAAGCAGGGGGGTGACGCCTTCAGGTAGTCGGTTGTCGCTGGTATCGTCTCATGCGGAAGTATGAATTCCGATTTCTCGATTCATCGGGGCAGATCGGGCTTACAAAGGCCGTGACCTGCGCCGACGAAAACACCGCCAAGGAAAATGCCAAGACGTTGCTCGCAACGATCCTGGACTTCGACGTCGTCGAGCTGTGGTCGCTGGATCGACACATCCAGACGCTTCGGCGAAGCACGAGATAGTCGCGCGCCCCGTCGCGCGAGTCATAATCCCGGCCGCCGAAATCTCCATGATAAAGCCGGACGGACGCCCGCTTCCTGGTCGACGCAGGTCGGCTGCCGTGGGGTCGCCACGGAATTGGAAGGCACGAAACCGCGTTTACCTATAAGACCATTATAACAAGGAAGGGAGCCATGGCCGCCATAAGGTGCATGAAGTGCAGCGCCGTGGTGACGCTCCAGCTCGTCGATAGCGAGGTCAAGATCACGCATGGCGAAAGCTTCCGCTCGAAGTGCAAGGAGGTCGGCAGCACGCAAGCGGCGGACTTCGTCTCGGTCGCAACGGAGTGCGCCGCCATGCAGCTCTCTGTCGATCGTACCCTCTCGCGCCTGAGACATAGGCGCGCCGGATCGCGGGAAGCACGGCAAAATGTCTGACGAGAACTCATCGACACGGGAAACCGCCGACGCCAGGCGCGGGAATATCGCCCAAGCGCGCCGCGACGCCGACGACAAGCGTACCGCTGATATCGCGCGCGACCGGCAGAAGCGGCTCGAAGCCGACGCGGTGAAGACAAGCCGCCTGCGCGAGCAGCGCCTAGCCAAGGAAGCCGCGGACAGGATCGCCGACAAGGGGGCGGTCGTGCCGGAGCCGAGCGCGAAAAGGACGAAGAAACCGAAATAAGATCGGTGGGGCAAGGGCTGGCATCGCGCCGCTCTTGTGCCGTTCCCGGCCGCCGCCTAATTTCACCGGCATGCGATTTCCTCGCCGCCACTCATCGTAAATCGGCGCCATGAATGCCGACCGGCGGAAGCGTTTGGCCATGGTCAAACGGATGCTCGAGGAGGCGCTCGAACGGATCGAAAACTGCAAGCTCGAGGAGGAGGCTTCCTACGATCAAATACCGCAAAAGCTGCGGCGCGGCCGGATGGCGCGAGAAAGCGAGCAGGCCGGGTACGAACTCTGCGAGGCGATTGAGGATCTCGAAAACGCGATCTTCGCGGTCACGGCGGCGATGAAGGGTCAAGCCTGACGAAGCCGATCGAGACGGCACGGCCATAAAGGCGCCCGCGGCAACCGCGCTCAGTCGTGATAATTCTCGCAACCGGAGCCCTGTGATCTCGCCGGGTCGATGTGGCATTCATGGTCGACCGGCCCGAGGGCGAGCTTGCCGCAGGCCGACAGCAAGACGGCAATGATGAGCATGATGGTTAACCGCCGCATGCCGCGATGATCGAGGTTCGGCTGACGGCCGAGCCACAAGCGGGGCTTTTCATTAACCATGTTAACCGCTTGTTAAGTACCCCGGTGATATCCCGGGGAGATGGAAATCGATGCCATTGCCGTCTATATCGAGAAGGCCAACGAGTTCTTCTGCGCGGCGCAAACCACCGTCGAGAAGACTCTGCGACCCACCCTGCTGGAGATGGCGTCGGGCTTCGCCGAGCTCGCCATCCAAGCCGGCGCGAACCCCGGGGACCTGCGGCACATACAGCCCTCCCTTGCGGTGAACTGACGACACCGACCTCGCTGCACAGAAGGGCACCTGGCGCATCGCTCGGTCAGGACTGCCAGCGGTAGCGAAAGCGATCGTCGCCGGGCTCCAGCGCGCGGATCAGCTTCGTCAGCGCGATCTCCCTCGTACTCATCCCATGCGTGCCGGCGGTGAAGCGCCATTAATCGCTCCATTCGATCTTCCCGCGATCTGCTGACATCCGCTCGATGCCCGAAGGGAACGTGAGGCGGGTACAGGACGTTTCCGCGCTAGTAGCCGCGCATCACAAGGATCATGCATGATCGACGAGGAGACGACAATCCGCCCGCAGGACGCCGAGCTGATCAGCCTGACCGAGGATTACGAGATCGCGTATTGGAAGAAGAGATTGGCCGTCAGCGATGACCGCCTCGTCGAAGCGGTGCGTCGCGTTGGTCACCGAGCCGCGGCCGTCGAGGCTTTCCTCCGGCGCTAGGAGTGAGCGCATGAGCGCATGACCTCGCAACCCAGCAATTCCAGGCCGGCCGCCGCGCGAGCGCCCCGCCCAGTTGCGCGGGTCCTCGCCGGGCAAAAGGCCCTCGTCACCGGCGCCAGCTCCGGCATCGGTCGGGCCATCGCGCTCGCGCTCGGCGCGGCTGGCGCCGATGTGGTAGTCAATTACGTCACCGCCGCGGATCCTGCCGAAGAGGTCGCTGCGGCGATCCGCGCGGGTGGCGCCGCGGCCTATACGGCGCAGGCCGACGTCTCGCGGGAAGACGAGGTTCACACCATGTTCGCGGCGATGATCGAGCGGTTCGGCACCATCGATATCCTGATCAACAATGCCGGGCTGCAGCGCGATGCCGCATTCCACGAGATGACGCTGGCACAGTGGAGCGAGGTAATCGCCGTCAACCTCACCGGGCAATTCCTCTGCGCCCGCGAGGCGATCCGCGAATTCCTCCGCCGCGGGATCGTTGCGACGGTTTCGAGCGCCGCCGGCAAGATCATCTGCATGAGTTCGGTCCACCAAGTCATCCCGTGGAGCAGCCACGCCAATTACGCCGCCTCGAAGGGCGGTGTCATGCTGATGATGCAGACCTTGGCCCAGGAGGTCGCGCCGAAGCGCATCCGCGTCAACAGCATCGCCCCCGGCGCCATCCGCACGCCGATCAACCAGCCGGCCTGGCAGACGCCGGAAGCTTACGAGGCGCTGATGACGCTGGTGCCCTATAAGCGCATCGGCGAGCCCGACGATGTCGCGCGGGCGGCGGTGTGGCTGGCCTCGGACGATGCCGATTACGTCGTCGGGGCCACCCTCTTCGTCGATGGCGGAATGACGCTCTACCCTTGCTTCGCGGAAGGCGGCTGACTATATCGCCTGCGACAGAAGGAGCCCCGACGATGCGCGGCCGCGATGTCCTCGCCGATTGAGGATTATGCGCTGATCGGCGATTTCCAGGCCGCCGGCCTCGTTGCCCGGAATGGTTCGATTGATTGGCTGTGCTGGCCGCGCTTCGATTCGAACGCCTGCTTCGCCGCCCTTCTCGGCGGCCGCAAAAACGGCCGCTGGCTGATCGCGCCGGTCGATCGGGAGGCGCGGATCGCCCGTCGCTACCGCGATGGCACGTTGATCCTCGAGACAGAGTTCACGACGCAGGACGGCGTCGTCCGCGTCGTCGACTTCATGCCCATAATCGGACGGGCCTCCGACGTCGTGCGGCTCGTCATCGGCAAGCACGGCAGCGTCGCGATGCGGATGGAATTGATCATCCGCTTCGACTACGGTTCCGTCGTTCCCTGGGTGACGCGTGACGCCGACGGCGTGCTGCGCGCGATCGCCGGCCCCGACATGGTTGTGCTGCGCACGCCGATCGAGTTGCGCGGCAAGAACCTGACGACGCAAGCGGAATTCACCGTCTATGCCGGGCAGACGATCCCCTTCGTCCTCACCTATTCGCCCTCCTATCTTCCGCTACCGGATGCCGTCGTCCCCGACGTGGCACTCGGCGAGACCACCGAATACTGGAAGGAGTGGACCAAACAGCACACCGATGGCGGCCCCTTCGCCGATGCGGTGACCCGTTCGCTGATCACGCTGAAGGCCCTCACCTACCTGCCGACCGGCGGCATCGTCGCCGCGCCGACGACCTCTCTACCGGAGCAGCTCGGCGGACCGCGCAATTGGGATTACCGCTTCTGCTGGCTGCGCGATGCCACCTTCACCTTGCTCGCACTGATGAACTCCGGCTACTACGACGAGGCGAGGGCGTGGCGCGACTGGCTGCTGCGCGCGGCAGCCGGCAGCCCGCAGCAGATACAGATCATGTACGGGATAGGCGGCGAGCGCCGCCTCCCGGAATGGCCGGTCCCGTGGCTCGTCGGCTACGAAGGCTCGCAGCCCGTACGCATCGGGAACGCCGCCGCCGACCAGCTTCAGCTCGACGTCTTCGGCGAGGTGATGGACGCGCTGCACCAGGGCCGCATCGGCGGCCTCCCCCACAGCGCCGCGGGGTGGGAATTGCAACGCGCAATTCTGACGCATCTGGAAAAGATCTGGGACCAGCCCGACGAGGGCATCTGGGAAGTACGCGCCGGCCGCCAGCACTTCACCCATTCGAAGGTCATGGCCTGGCTCGCCTTCGACCGCACAATCAAGTCGGCGGAAGTGTTCGGCCTTCCGGGGCCGGTGGACCATTGGCGCGACATCCGCCAAACGATCCACGCGGAAGTCTGCGCGCGAGGCTTCAATCGCCGGCTGGGCGCCTTCGTGCAGACCTACGACTCCGATGCTCTCGACGCCAGCGCCCTCCTCATCCCGACGGTCGGCTTCCTGCCGCCGAGCGATCCGCGCGTGCGCAGTACCGTCGAGGCGATCGAGCGCAACCTCATGTGGGACGGGCTCGTGCGGCGTTACGATCCCGGCAAGACGGCGGATGGGCTGCCGCCGGGCAATTTCCCTCAGGCTTTCTCGCATGTCGCGCTGATCAACAGCGCCCATAATCTCTGCCGTGACCAGAAACCTGCCGAGCAGCGCTCCGGCCACCAGGGCGGTTGACGAAAGCGCCAGCCGACAACGGAAGGCGCGATCCGAAAGCACAAATGCAGCGTCGCCGGCATTGCAAGGCGCACTGATTCAGTTCTCAGAACGTCTCCTTGAAAGGACGCAGGTCGATTTCCTGGGTCCAGGCCGATGGCTGTTGGCGATGGATCTGCCAATAGGCCTCGGCGATCGCGTCAATGCCGAGGAGCCCGTCCTCGCCGCGTTCCGTGATCGATCCCGGTCGGAGGCGGCGCAGACGGTCGCCGTCGATCCCCCCGTCGATCACGACATGGGCGACATGGAGGCCTTGCGGGCCATACTCCCGCGCCATGCTCTGCGAGATCATTCGCAGCCCCGCCTTCGCCGCGGCGAAGTGCGCATAGCCCGGCTTGCCGCGAAGGCTGCCCGAGGCGCCGGTGAAGATCACCGTCCCGCGCCCCAGGGGAACGAGCCGCCGGGGGGCCTCACGGCCGACAAGAAACCCGCCGAAGCAGCCGACGCGCCAGAAATCCTCGAACAGTTCGGCAGAGAGCTCGCGGAAATCGACCCGTCGATTGTTGCCGGCGTTGGCGACGACAAGGTCGGCCGGGTCGCGGCCCGGGCCGGGCGACATCGCTCGATCGAAGAGCCGGACCACGTCGGCCTCGCGCGTCGTATCGGTCGCGACGGGTTCGCCACTGCCGCCCGATTCCACAATCGCTCGGGCGACCTGCTCGATCTTTTGCGGCGTCCGGCCGGCGACGAGCACGTGGTATCCTTCCGCGGCAAAGCGCCGGCAGAGAGCGGCGCCGAGCCCGCGCTCGGCACCGACACCGACAACGATCGCGCTCGGCCGGCTCACAGTTTGGCCCCGCTGCGGGAGCTCGCAATCAGCGCACCCAGCTCGCCGGCAGCGTGCATCTCCAACACAATGTCGCAGCCGCCGATGAAGGCGCCATCGGCGTAGAGCTGCGGGATCGTCGGCCAGTCCGAGAAGGTTTTGATTCCCTGGCGGACGGCTGGATCGAGAAGCACATCGACCGCATGGACCGGCACATCGTAGCGGCGCAGCACGTCGACGATGGCGGCCGAGAAGCCGCATTGCGGGCGCGAGGGGTTGCCCTTCATGAAGAGGACGATGGGATGGCGCTTGATGGTTTCGGCGATGTAAGCCTGGACGTCGTCGACGCAGCTGGTTTCCGTCATGGGGGATTCTCCTGTTGGGTGGTTCCGCCTGCAGCAGCCATGGCGTGGCCCTATTACTTGTCGG
>WNFI01574528.1_pt5 | contig 15367 bp, 12 predicted proteins | sample 5400471 | NCBI WGS metagenome assembly WNFI01 (sample SAMN13153348, study PRJNA577476) | soil metagenome | isolation source: 100 cm saprolite on Douglas fir-dominated hillslope | place: USA:California | collected 2013-09-17 | reverse complement strand
CAGCACATTCTTCCGCGGCGCCAACACGACGCAGTACGGGGGCAAGAGCTCGATCTCGATGGAGGGTCCGACGGGATCGGTGAACACGAGCAAGGCCTCGGGCGCGGCGGCGCTCGTCGTCAGCGCAGGGCTCGATCACGGCATCGCGTTGCGCCCCGACGAGACGCGGGAGCTGCTCGAGCAGACGGCGGAGCGGGCGCTCGCGCCGAATACGGCGGGAGCGGGCGTGCCCGACCCCGGTGCGGACCCCACGGTGCCGCCGGACGAGCAGTGGACGACGCATTTCGGCTGGGGACGGGTCAACCTCGGTGCCGCGGTCGGCGCGGTGGTGAAAGGCGACATCCCTCCAGAGGCGGCGATCGACTCGCCCGAGTGGTACGCGCCGCTGACGGGAACGAGCGCCGAGATCACGGGGCTCGCGCGGGCGCGCTTCGCGACCGGCGGACAGCTCCACTGGAAGCTGATGTGGGGCGCCGGTCAGGTGCCCTCGTCGTGGACGACGGTGCGCGAAGGGGATTCGAACGGGACGGTCACCGACTTCGGATCGATCGACCTCGAAGCCGTCCGGAAAGCGCTCGAAACCTACGTCGTGCCTCCCGATGGAGGCGGACCGACGTTCGGCGCAGGCGAGCCCAACCCGTTCCAGCACGAATTCACGGTGCAGCTCGAGGTCAGCGGCCAGGGCGTCCCGATCACGGGGATCGACCGCCGGGTGCTCTCGACCTTCAGCGACCCGACGCTGAAGAGCGGCTACCCGAAGCAACTCGGCGCGGGCGGCGAATCGGCGCTGCGCTACGCCGACCTGACCGGCTCCGGAACGCAGGAGCTGATCGTGCCGACCGAGGACGGCCAGGTTCACGCCTACCTCCCCAATGGCTCCGAGCTGAAGGGCTGGCCGGTGTCGACCGGCATGCAGGCCTCGGCGCTCGGGCACACCGGATCGCCCGGGCTGGCCGCGATCGGGCTGCCGAAAGAGCCACCGCGAGGCCCGGTGATCGGCGATCTCGCGAACAACGGGGAATCGGATGTGATCGTGGCGGCCGGGGAGCACATCTACGCGTGGCATCCGAACGGCAGGCCGGTGCACGGCTTCCCGGTGTCGATCAACCCGTCGTTCTGCGCGGCCGCCCTGGAGACGCAGACGAGCCATCCGAAGTGCGGCTTCCTCGCCGCGCCCGCGATCGCGCATCTCGAAGGCTTCAAGAACAAGCCGGACATCGTGGAGGCGGGCCTGGACGGCCACCTCTACGCATGGAAGTCCAACGGCAAGCCCGTCAAGGGCTATCCGGTGGCGCTGATCGACCCGACCGAAGCGGCGGCAGGCAAGGCGATGGTCGCGGAGTCGATCAACGAGCCGGCCGTCGGGGACCTGACGGGCGCCGGCCACGACGACATCGTGGTGGCGAGCAACGAGGTCTACGGGGCGCCCGAACTGAACGAAGTGAGCTTCGCGGGCATCACCGCCTCGGCGGCGGGCAGCAGCGGGCGGCTCTATGCGATCGATGGCGCGACTGGCAAGTTCCTGCCGGGGTGGCCGGTGAAGATGCCGGGGCTGATCCAGGAAGTGCTGCCGCTGATCGGCCCCGGGCAGGACGCGGCGATCGCGAAGATCGGCAGGGAAACGGTGATCGTGGCGTCGGTCACGGGCGGGGCGCTCCAGGAGCTGAGCACGGCGGGCACGGTGGTGCGGACGGTCCAGCAGGTCGGGCCCCAGGCCTTCGGGTCTGCGTCTGACGCGACCGACAGGACGGGCGCGCTGAACCTGTTCGAGTCGGCCGCGGTGGGCGACGTGCTCGGAACGGGCACGCCCGATGTCGTCAAGTACGAGCTGTCCCTGGCGCAGGCGGCGAACCTGCTGCTGGTCGGCCAGAACTTCCCCTACAACCACCTGATCGGCGCCTTCGACGGCTCGACGGGCCTGCCGCTGCCGGCCTTCCCGACGGTGACCGACGACTATCAGCTGCTGTCCGCCGATGACATCGCGAAGGTCGACCCGACGCTGCCGAGCAACCAGGTCGTGGTCGGCACGGGCCTCGGCCTCCTGCACGCCTACGACGGCGCGACGGGCCACGACGTGCCGGGCTTCCCGAAGGTGACGGGCGGCTGGCTGTTCTCGCCGGCGGCGTTCGGGAACGACGGGCGGATGGCGGACATCACGCGCGAAGGTTGGCTGTTCCAGTGGCAGACCGAAGCGCCCGCCTGCCAGCCGCAGTGGCCGTCGTTCCGCCACGACCAGCAGGACAGTGGCAACTACAACCACGACGGGACGCCGCCGAACGCGGCCCTGAACACGACGCTGACCTCGCTGGGCGCCGGCAAGTACCGCCTCGCGTTCACCGCCCCCGGCGATGACGGCCCGTGCGGCACGCCGGCCCGCTACATCGTGCGGCTGAGCGGCCAGGAAACAGACGTCGGCCTCGGCGCACCTGCCGCGGGCGGGACGGCTGTGAGCCGCGAAGTGACGCTGCCCGCCGGTACCAGGAAGCTGTCGCTGCAGGCCGAAGACACGGCTGGGAACCTGGGGCCGGCGGTGGTTGTCAAGGCGAAATAGGGCGGGGGATCGCTGCCTTCTGCGCGTCCTCAGACGTTCGAGGAGATTTTGCCGCCGTCGACCTGGTAGACGGCGCCGGTGATGTAGGAGGCGCGCTCGGAGGCGAGGAAGGCGACGAGCTCGCCGAGCTCGATTGGATCGCCGAGGCGGCCCAGAGGGATCGTCTGGGCGACGGGGGCGAGCTGCTCTTCCGAGGTCTTGCGCTCCTGCGGGTCGGAGCTGGCGAGGCCCGGGTGGATGCGGGATGTCTTGAAGGTGCCGGGCAGCACGAGGTTGATCGTGATGCCGTCCTTGGCGAGCTCGGGCATCAGCGCCTTCATGAGGCCGGCGACGCCGGGCCGGATTCCGTTCGAAGTGTCGATGCCGGCGACGGGTTCCTTGACGGAGCTCGACTGGATGCCGACGATCCGCCCGGCGCCCCTCGTACGCATATGGGGAAGAGCGGCGCGAAGGAAGCGCACGAAGCTCATCGTCACGATCTCGAATCCCTGCTGCCATTGCTCGTCGGAGAGATCCGGGAATTTGCCCACGGGCGGACCGCCCGCGTTGTGGACAAGCACGTCGACGCCGCCGAAGCGCTCGATAGTGGAGGCGACCACGCGGTCGATGTCGGCGGCGCTCGTGAGATCGGCCGGCACGGCGAGCACCTCGGCGCCGCTGTCGGCCCGGATCTCCTCGGCGGCGGCGTTCAGCTGGTCCTTGTGCCGCGCGCAGATCGTGATGTTTGCGCCCTCCCTGGCGAGGGCGAGGGCGGAGGCCTTGCCGAGGCCCTTGCTGGAGGCGGCGATGATGGCGGTCTTTGCTGTTAGGCCTAGGTCCATGGGGGGCGATGCTATGGGTTGGGCGAGGGTCGGGTGCGCGAGCGATCGCGCGGGTGGGGCTGTTTACGTCGCCCCGTCGTAAAGGTCGATGCAAGCGGTGAGGGGTCTCGTGCGTCGGAGGACTCATTGCCGTCGAGGTCTAGTCGCATCTGTTCCGGAATAGACGCGGAGTTGCCGATGTGTTACCGACGATGGCGGAGCCTTACGACAGCGACCTGAGCCGCGCCGGCCGTAGCGCACACCGCGAGGCCGACCGGCGCAAGGAACGCCTTCAGCAGGAGCGCGCCTCGCGTTCCCGTCTCGCGAACGCTTTGCTCGGCCCTTCGGACGTTCAGAAGCGCCTTGCCGCCGAAGAGAAACACTGGGCAACAGGCGCTCGCGGGGAGGAAATCCTTGCCGAGGTGCTCGCCACAAGGTGCCCTGGTGCTTCGCTGCTGCACGATCGCCGTTTCCCGGGAAGCCGGGCGAACATCGATCACATCGCCGTCACAGGCACCGGTGTCTACGTGATCGATGCAAAGCGGTACCGCGGCGAGATCGAGGTGCGCTCGGCCCTCTTCGGAAAGCCGAAGCTCTTGATCGCCGGCCGGGATCGGACAAAGCTGGTCACAGGTCTCGAGAAGCAGGTCAGTGTCGTCACTGAAGCCCTCGCGGAGGTGGCACCGGATGTCCCCGTCCGCGGATGTCTCTGTTTCGTGGCCCCTGAGGGGCTCCTCGCGGACGTCGGCCTCCCGATCATGCGGACCTTGAAGATCAACGGCTTTCCTCTCTACTACGTTCGCCGGCTCGCCAAGCAGCTCAATCGACCTGGAGCGGTTACGAGGGATGAGGCCGCGGAGATCTGCTCGGCGCTGGCGCAGCGCTTGTCGCAAGCTTAGGCAGCATCGGGGTGCGCTCTGGCAAGCTGTCGGCCCGGTGACGCTCAACTGGGGCTGGGCCGCATCCCGCAACCGCCGCCCCTAGATCTCATCCCGGAAGGAACGGCGGCCCATCAGGCGCCGCTCGGGTGATCAGACGCTCTAAACAAACTACCGTCTTACCAGGGCCTAGCTCGTCGGCGCACTGAGGCCTAAGCTCTCCCGCTCGCTGCGTAGCCATCGACACGGGCGAAAGCCGACGTGATACTCGGCGGCAGTCTGTCCCCCCGGGTGCCGTCCTGTGGCCGGAACGGACGAATCAAGCCTCGTCCGACACCTCGCGCTACCCACGGTACCGCCCGCTGCCCTGAAGTACACCGCTTGGGTACCGGCCATTAAGACTGGCTACGAGCGGGCCCGGCTGGCGACCAGCCCTGTTTTCCCCTCGCTCGGCCCGGCTGCCGTCCGTCCGAACAGCCACCCGCGGACAGACCACGGAGTCCATTAACTCGAATAGGCGTCGAAATCGTGTCGCTGGCAGACAGGGCAGGACCGGCTGGGCCGATAGGACGACATGGCTAGGCGAGGTCCCCCGGACGACTCCGTTGGCGTCGTCTACCTGATCCATTTCTCAGGAAGAACCGCTGCCGGCCACCAGCATTACTTGGGATGGTCCGGAGACGTCTGCAAGCGCTTCGCCCGACACAAGTCCGGGAAGGGCGCAGTGGAGACGCGCAAGGCAATTGCCGAGGGGCTGAAGCTGACGCTGGCACAGACGTGGCGCGGGACTCCAGCCGACGAGCGACGAATCAAGGAGGAGCGGCGACATGTCAGGCGGGGGTTCGCGGGTCTCTGCCCGTTTTGCGAGGTTGAGGACGAGCTCGCGACAGGCCTAGTCCGTAGGATGGGGCCGCCCACGTTGAGGGTCGTCCGGCCGCGGGCCGAGGTGGTTGTGGGCGTTGCGCACCGAGGGAGCTCACATCGGATTTGACTCGCCACCAAAGGTCTGACCGGTATTGTGTACATCAGCTCCAGCGGCCGCTCAGAAACACCGCCATCGACTCACTTTCTGATATCGGATTCACCACCGCTCGGTTGGCCTGCGCCGTCCCTGTCTTGGCTGGCCGAGGATGCGGTCGGCGAGCGCTAACTGGCGCTCGTCGCGTTTAGCGGTCGTGCCCCAGCGTCGTCGCCGTTGCGCCACTCAATAAGGGCTCCGGCGCCGGTCGCGACTAGCGCTGGAACGATTACGGGAAGTCCTCCTATGAGCCCTGGGAGACGCTCCGGCGCGTAGCGTCTGAATCGTTGCGCCTTCGCGAACACACCGCCGGCGGGATATGTGACCAAACATCGCCAAACGGCGCTCCAGAGCGTCTCGGGATCTCCGAATGCAGAGCCGAGTTGGTGACGCCTCGTGCACTGCATTAGGCCTCGGCCGTGTCGTGCGGCGTGCCGGAGCGTGCCAGAGAACGACGTGAGGCCGACGTGCGCCATCTGGATCTCCGCGGAGAAGGCGAAGCTGATTCCCGTCTCCACGCATCGGCGGTTGAAGAGCGTGTCCTCGCCGGTGAGGGTGTCCTCCGGGTAGCGACCGAGACGGGTGAATACGTGGCGTGCGAACGAGAGGCAATGCGGGATCGCCTGGGCGCGCAGTATCGCGTCGTGGGGGAGCAGCGACGAGTACTCGAGCAGATGATTGGCGCGCGCGACGTAGCTATCGGGCAGGCCATTTGTGATTGCACCTCCCACTGCGTCATAGCCGTTTTGGTGGAGGGCTAGACGGCGCCTCAACCAGTCGCGGCGGGGAAGCCCGTCGTCGGGGAGGAATGCGATGATCCGCCCGCGAGCCTGATCGATACCGAGGTTCCTGGCAGGACCTGGGCGCAGCCTCTTCGGTGAGTGGAGCACGGTCGCCTCGGGATACCGCTCGCGCACATATGTATCGCAGCCGTCGGTACCGGAATCGACGACGAGCACCTCGTATCGGGCTTCGCTGTCTTGCCGCCTGAGCGCATCGAGTGCCGTGTGAATCCGGTGCCGGGCCTGGTAGCTCAGGACGATCACGGTCGCATCGAGTTGCGGCGCGTTCACGTTACTTTGCGTGGCGGTCTGGGTTCCGTCGTCGTTGCGCGAGCCCGATGAGCAACCCGGCGCTGTAGGACTGCCGCGCGATGAAGATGCTGGCTGGTGCGCCGCGCCTCCAGTCGCGAAACGCACGCACAAATGCGACCGATGGAAGATTTTCGCGGACCGGATGTTCTATGACCTGGACGTCGTGACCGCGCCCGATCCAACGTCCGTTCTCGAAGATCTCGGCAACGCTGTCTGGGTTGAAATGCCAGCAGACGGCGCCGGGCGCGGCGAGCGCGTCGGTGCCGAGCTTTGGAGCCAGCGTCATGTCCTCCCCGTAGCCCACGTTGTTGTACCCGCCGACGCTCCGGAACGCGTCCCGCCGGACCGCGCGGAAGTTCGACCATCGATCCGGGAAGTCACAGCTCAAGAGGCGTGGGTAACCGATCCGGCGGATATAGCAGTAGGCACGAGACCACGCGTTCGCCGGTTCGCCCACATAGATCTCCTTGGAGAACGTCCCGATCGCTTCCGCTCGCTCGATAGGTCCCGCGAGCGCGGCGAGAAACCCTGGCGCACACGCCATGTCCCCATCCACAAACACGAGGATGTCGCCCGTGGCGAGCTTCGCCCCGGCGTTGCGTCCAGCGGCGGGCCCAGCATGCTCGACCTTCATTACCGTCGCTCCGGCCGTCCGCGAGCGTGCGACTGTCTCATCAGTCGAGCCGTCGTCAACGACGATGACCTCCGCGGGCGGGAGGGTCTGCGCATGAAGACTCCGCAGAAGTCGCGTGATGTAACGCTCCTCGTTGTACGCGCAAACTACGACACTGACCCGGGGGATGTTCACGCAGGCGTCTCATCCCGATAGGCCTCCCAGAGTTCTGTCCAGACCTGACGCGCGGCCTCGATCCGCTCGCTCGTTTTGACGAGATAGATACTTGGCCAAAGCATGAACCCGGTCGTGATGGCGAAAGCCAGTGGTCCATCCGGCAGGCTGGTCAGCCATGGAAACACGGCGATCGTCTCGCTGACAATCAGCCCGGCTACGATCCAGACATTCCATCCCGAGACGCGCCGGATGTGTTTGGCGAACCCGGCCTGTCTGCCCCAGTATTTCGGGCGGACAGCCGCGATGTCTCGCTCCCAGCTCCCGCCGGTGACGGGCGCGAACACCGCGAGGTACGTAGTCATCTGGAGTTGGAGCTCAGCGTTGCGGACGAGCTGGAACACAGCGAGTAGCAGCGGGGCGGCGGCGAGCACGACCGCAATCGTGCTCTTCTGCGATACCCCGGCGGCGAAGATCGCGCCGGTCACAGCTAGTAGCCCAGGGTTCAGTTGGAGTATCGCTCGGTAGTCCGCAGCCTTCTGATCGCTCAGCGACCGGTACTCCCGTTCTGAGATCGAGGGTCTCACGTTTGCGTTTCCTCCGTACCCAGGATTTAGAGCCCGCGACGGCCGCCGTCCAAGTTACTAGAACTACGGTAGCTCTTGGGCCATGCCGGGCACGTCCACCCGAAGGACGACACGGAGGCCTCTGGCGTCGTGCCGGCGATCATCGGACTGGTCGCAGCCCCCTTTGCAATTGGGTAAGCATCGCTCTCGCGCCCTCGTGTTGACCCGCCGCGCGGTTCGGCGTGGGCGGTTTCGTGGGCGGCTCCACCCGAAAACGGCTCGCCGCTGCGAAACCGCTCTCGGCGCCCGCACCCCGCAAACCCTGATCCCAAAGCCAAACTCTGCGCTCCTGGCCCTCCCCCGCCCCCTCGAACAACCAACCAGCCGCTAATCGGGGGCGATTTGCGCTGGTTGGCTCTGTGGTGCGGGTTTGCTGGGGGCGTGGACGGTTTCGTGGACGGTGCCGGCAGACTGTCCAGCCGTGCCCACCTCCTGATCGGCAGGGTCCGATCAGAACAGGACGAAACCAGACATATGACGTCGAAACCGGTGTCGGACCGACTCCGCGAGCTCGCGCAGGAACTGACGACGCTCGCAGACCGGATCGATGCCGGCGATGCTCCTCGCAGCGCGTTCGTTCACGTCGTCGCTGCCATCGCCGAGAGCGAGGAGCAGCTCCTTGGGCCCCGGCCCCGGGCGCCACGAGGCGAAGGTGCGAAGGGCCGGATCCTCGCTCATCTGCAGGAGAACCTCGGCCGACCGGTGCCGGGTCGAGAGCTCGCCGCCGTCAGCGGGATCCAAGAGTGGGCGCGGCGGGTCCGGGAACTGCGAATCGAGAACGGCTACGACATCGCCGAAATCGGAGGCGGGACATACCGCCTGAATGCCGCCGCTCCCGATCTGCAGCGGCGGGACCAGTGGCGTCTGGCCAACGAGATTCGGAAACGGCCCGGGTCGGCAAGAGGTCGTATCGAAGCGTTTCTTGAGGCAAACGTCGGCGTGGTCGTTACGCGGGAGCAGCTCGACTACGTGAGCAGGATTGCTGAGGGCAGCCGCCGTGTACGTGAGCTGCGGGACGAGTTCGGCTGGCCGATCGCTTCCCATATCGACGAGCCCGATTTGGAGCCCGGCAGCTATCGACTGCTCTCGGCGGACCCCGCCGATCGTCGCGACACGCTGCAACGCCTGTACCCCGATGACCTTCGCGGGCGCGTCTTCGAGCGCGACGGATACCGGTGCGCTCGGTGTGGCCGCGACCGGACGCGAGCTCTTGCGGAAGGCGACACTCGCTTCTATCTAGAGGTGCACCACAAGGTGGCGCTCTCCGACGAAGTGGCTGAGCTGCCGGTCGAGGAGCGCAACGACATCGAGAATCTCGTGACTCTCTGTCACCGGGATCACCTGCTTGAGACGGCTGAGCTGCAGCGCGGCAAGCGCGCCCGCCGGCGGCAGACACGCTGATGCCTCCCCCGCGCGAGATCAACGCATTGTTTGGCCTGCGCGGAAGCCGACCAAACATCGCGGACAAGGGCAGCAAGACAAGCATGCGTATCGCTCACGACATGTTTAGACAGATGAGGATCACCCGGCAGGACCTCCGATCCAGCCAGGAGACCGGACGCGAGTTCGAGAAGGCAGTCGAGCGATTCCTAGTCAACAAACTGCCGAGGAATCTCAACGGGAGGCGTGTCCTTGTCAGCAGCCAACAGGCGTCAGCCTTCGAGCAATACGCGCACCTCGACGAGATCGGGAAGCTCATCAAGAATGACCGCAGCGGCACTCTCAGAGCGACGATTGGGATCGACTATCGAGTCAAACCTGATGTGACCGTTAGCTTGTCGCGGACCGAAGCCGATGCAGCGTTCCTTCACGCCGCGGTTCAGTGCAAGTGGACGCTGCGTTCGGACCGGGCGCAGAACGTGCGTCACGACGCGGTCACGCTGATCAGGAGCCGGCGCGGTCGAGCGCCGCACATCGTCCCCGTCACCGCCGAGCCGCTACCAACGAGGCTCGCGTCGCTGGCCCGCGGGACGGGCGAGATCGACGCGCTCTACCACGTCGCCTTGAAGGAGCTTGCCAGCGCGGTTCGTGCGAGCGGTGGCAAGAGACAAGTCATGGCGCTTGACGAACTCGTGGGCCACGGCCGGCTTCGCGATCTGAGCGAACTGCCGGCCGTGCTCCGCCTCTAACCCGCACAGCACTCACGCGGCGTGCAGCGAGGCCATTTCTCCGGGGAGTGCGTGCTCGGAGTCCAGCATTTCGGAGAGCGACCGAGCGAGCGCTTCAGCGAGCATCGGAGGGACCGCGTTGCCGATTTGCTTTGCCACCGTCGTCATCGGCTGCTCAGCGGGGAGCTCAAAATCGTCGGGGAAACTCATGCATCGAGCAGCCTCGCGAAGCGTGATGGGCCGATGCTCTGACGGGTGAAGGTAGCGTCCCTTCTCGGGCTTGAAGAACTCGGTCCGAATCGTGTACGCCGGACGGTCCCACCAGAGTCGGCCGAACACATCCGTAGAGCCGGTCTTCTTACGTAGCCAGCACGCCGGGGTAATGTCAGCACGTCGCTCGGCGAGCTCGAACCGGCCCTCGCCCTCGGCGGGAATCGTACGGTAGCGTTCGAGGCTCATCGGCCTCGGGTTGCGTGAGTTGTGCCAGTTGCGACCGTCGGGCTTGAGGGGCAGGCCCTCGACTGCCTCACGGAAACTTCGCCACGGCAGTGCGCCGCCCGAGATGTCCTCGGGCGGACAATGGGTCGCCTCGGGCCAAGTTGGTCTTCCGGCTCGGCTCCCGATAACGATCGCGCGGCGCCGGCGCTGCGGGACACCGTAATCGGCGGCGTTGAGGATCTTGCCTTCCACGTCGTATTCGAGCTTGCGCGCGGCTTTGACGAATGGGGCGTACTCGGCCGATCGCAGCAGCTCGGGGACGTTCTCCATTACGAACGCGACCGGGGCGGCTTGCTTGAGTGCTCTCAGATACTCGCGCCAGAGCAACCTGCGGTCGAGCCCGACGCCGAGCATGTTCAGGGGAGAGAAGCCCTGGCATGGAGGACCGCCGATCAGGACATCCGCTCGCGGGAAGTCCCGGACATGCTCGATCGGCTCGGCGGCTACGTGGTCGCCGAAGTTGCGTCGATAGGTCTCGGCGGCGGCCTGGTCATACTCAACGGCGAAGATCGACTTGAAGCGACCGGTGCGCTCGAAGCCGAGCGTCATGCCGCCGCAGCCTGCGAACAGATCGATGAGCGCATAGGTCTCCACGGCCGGAAAGCTATTGCGGGCCGCGGACAGAATGCGAACGTGTGTTCGATAGGGTCTGGGACACTCGGTCGGCGCAAGCTTGGGCGTCGCGCTCGACCTCGAAGTCCCAGAAGCGCAGAACGGTCCAACCGTCGGCTGCCAGCTCGCGATTGACTCGCTCATCCCGTTCGCGGTTTCTCGCGATCTTCGCGTCCCAGAAGGCACCGGACTGCCCCCAGTAGTGATCAGGGTGGCCGTGCCAGAACGCTCCGTCGACGAATACGGCGACGCGCTTCCCACGGAAGACCACGTCCGGCTTGCCGGAGACGTCCTTTGCATGCAGGCGCCAGCCTCGGACGCCCGCCTTCCAAAGAGCCCGCCGAAGCGCGATCTCGGGGGCAGTGTTCGTGGTCCGAACACGGCTCATCAGGCTGCTCCGACTCTCTGCGCTCCACGAATCCGGCACCACCGGCACCGTACGGGATCAGCTAGAAGAGTCGCTCCTGGCGGTCGCGATGATTTTGGTCGCTGAGCGGCGCCGGCACGAAGCAGAACTCGCCATCACGCGGCTGTTCTTCGAGCGCTTCGCGGCGGGGGGGGGTCAGGGGCGCCTCGCGCTGCTGGTGGTGCTTCGGCGTGTCGAAAGCGCGCGTGCGGCGTTGAACTGCTCTGCGACAACGATCCTGTTCCGGGCGAGATCGATGCGGTCCCACCTCAGCGCGTCGAGCTCGCCCGGCCGCAAGCCGCTGAACGCTGCAACCTGCAGCCAGGCGGCGAACGACGGACAAGAGACCTCGCGTGCGGCGTCGATGATCTGCCGCAGCTGCTGCTCGCTTGGCGGCTGCTGGTGGCGCCGGCCGGGACCGCTGGAGATTCCGAGGCGCTGGAAGGGGTTGCGGGCGATCAGCCGGCCGGCCTTGACTGAGGCAGCATCGTTGAACATCGTTCCGCCGTTTGCGAGCCAGTCGGCGACGACCTCGTCGCTGACGTCGCGTAGCTTCAGCTTGCCGTAGCGGCGCACGAAGGTCCTGGTCTGCTCGTGCCGGCGGATTGGGCCGAGCGAAGACGCGGTCGGTGCTCCAGCGCGGTGCTATCCGCCGGAGTCGGTGCGGCTAGTCAAGCGGCCCGCAAGGGCCGCGACCCCTTCGGGGGTTGACTCGCCGCGCCGACGGAGGCACCCGGCGCCACCAGCGTTACCGGTGTCGAGGTACCGATTGATACCTCTTCGCACCCCCGTGCATCTAGTCCGTCGACATTGTCCGTGCTTGCACAAGCGGTGGTCGGCGTCTAGCAGGATACGCATCGTCAGATGGTCGGAACCGATCTGTCAGCTGACGCTCTCTCTGCAAAACAGGAATGATGTCCGCGATGAGCGGAGCCCGAGGGAGAACGGAGAAGCGGACAAATGGGTGACCCAGGTAGTCCACCGGTCGCGCTTTACGATCCCCTACCGCTGAAACAGCATCCGCCTTCGGAGGCGCTCGCGCTCGCTCTGAAGGCCGCCGACGGCCGCCTGGCGTTTTACGTTGGCGCCGGACTGAGCATGAGTCCCCCAACGGCGCTGCCCCGTGGCAGCGCCGTCCAGTCGCGCATCGCCGAGCGTGCCCGTCGTCTGCTCGGCGTCGAGGTCGCAGAGCCGGCCGGGGAGGAGCCGACGCTCGAGGAGCTCGGCGACGCTGCACTCCTCCTAGGAGCCGAGATCTTGGACCGCCTACGGGAGCTGGCCGCAGATGCCGTGGACTTCGTGAACTCTCCCCCGAACTTCGCGCACGAAGCCGTCGCGCTTCTCCTGCGCGACGGCATGGTCCAGGTGCTGACGGTCAACTGGGACTGCGGAGTAGAGCACGCTGCCCGCGACCTCGGCTACACGGTTCGGCGCGTCGTTCGGCAAAACGAACGAACGTACGGGCCAACGGGGCCTGTAATCGACAAGCTCAATGGATGTGCGAGCGAACCGACGACGCTGCGGATAACTAGGTCGGAAGTCGACACACCACAGGAGTGGGCTGCACATCGCGTGGGAGCCGTTCTGACCGACTCCACGGTCGTCTTCATTGGACTCGGGACGGTCGGCACTTACGTCTCGGACGGCGTCGAACGAATGCTCACAGAAGCGCACGACAGCCCGGTTACGGTTGTCGTGGTCAGCCCAACCCTGTCCGATAGCTGGAAAGACGCTCTGGGCAGCGATGCTGAAACGGCGCATCAGGCCGTCGGCGCCGAGCAATTCCTCGACGATCTAGTTCGAGCGGTAGTTCGTTTTGCCCTCACGCGGGCGGTCGAGCGTGCCGGCGTCTGGGCGGTCGACGGCCACCCGTGCGCGGCCCACCTCACCGCTGGACGGGACAGGCTGTTCAACGCGCTCGAGGATCACGCAGCCCTACCAGTTTGGCGGTGGTGGCGGGACGGTGCCTGCGGTCGAGCAGCAGGCAAGCCTTTCATCTTGGATAGAGCCGGCGAAGTTGCTCTCGCCACCATCTGTGCATTGGTCGCCGACCACGCGCTAGCAGTAAGCGGGGACGGAGACTCGCTGGTTGTCGAGCTCCCAGACCGCTATTTGGAGATCTGCAGCTGGCCCGGCGAGCCCGGAGCCGTGGTGGCGACGCGCCAAGCGGACCGCATTCGGAAACGCCGCAGGCGTGGGGCCTACGGGGATGTCTCGAAGCAGGTCGTTTCCGTGTCCGTGGGTCATGACGGACTGTTGCCCGGGGCTAGCGTCACCCCAGATGTCGCCGACACCGATGCGCCGATGACCGACATCTTCGATGGGTCCGAGCGGTTGCTGCTCGGGTGGGTGCCGGGAGACACATTCGCGCAGGGATACGCGGTGGGTCTGTCCTGATGCTTCCAGTCGATCACCCGCTAATCGAAGCTGCGCGCTCCGTGCTAGGTGACAGCGGCTACGCGACCTCACCGCAGTCTCTTGAGGGTCTCAAAGAGCCGATCCTTGTCGCCGAGTCCGCATATGTCATTGGCGCCCTTGTGGCCGGTGACTACTGGAAGAACGTCGAGCGTTTGGTCGACGACACGCAAGTGGCGCTGTCGAACTGGGCGAGTCAGCTCGACCGCTCGTCCCGACGCTGGGATCTCTACGTCGTTGTGCTTCTCGAACACAGGCCGGAGACACCGGACGAAGGCGCTGCGATCGAGCGCGCCGAGGCCAATACCAACCTGGCTCGAAAGATCGTCAAGTCGGCGGTGACGTCTGCAGCTGACGTGCGGCCCGCGTTGAGGTCGCTACTTCCGCTTGTCGCGACCGGACGAGCGTCAGTTCCCGATCTCGCCAAAGCGCTCGAGGACCGGCTGGGTGTCCACGGCATCGACCCTCTCCTTGCGCGCCGCGCGGTCGATGGGTTCTTCCAAACGGGGACCGTTCGAATTTGACTGTCAACGCACACCTATACGAGATCGAGATCGAGAACTTTCGCGGCTTCGCTTTGCGCCAAGAGATTCCGCTCGACGCTGACGTCGTACTGATCACTGGCGGGAACGGCACGGGGAAGACGTCGCTGACTGATGCGGTGGCGTGGTGTCTCACGGGCGAGCTCCCCGGACTGGCTGAGAGACTCAAAGGTGAGCGGAAGGGCGAGGACTACATACGCAGCTACTACGGCAGCGGACCTGCTCGCGTGCGGCTTCGGATCCTCGCTGACGGCGAGAAGTGGGACATTGAGCGTCGCGGAGACGCAACTGGAAGCGACCTGCACCTCGCACACGCGACAGACGGTGATCGCCACGTGGAGACGCAGCTAGCAACGTTGTTTGGCTTCGACGACCCGGAGCACCTGGTGGTAGGAGTTCAAGCGTGGGGAGTGCTCCGCCAAGACGCGATGCGCGGAACGCTTGAACAGGGGTCTGAGTCCCTGCATCGCCGACTGCGGGAGATACTCGGACTCAGTGCGTTGGCGGAGTTTGAGGCCGCCGCACGGGATGCCGCCTCGAGCGTCGGCCGAGAAGCCGCGGAGGCGCGGAAAGCACTTGATGACATCGCCGCCAAGCTTCGCGACGCACGTCGCGAGCTCGACCTCGCCGAACAGAGCGACGCCACTAGGTCAGATGCCCGGGAGGCAGTCAACGCACAGCTTGAGCGTCTTCGGACCCCCGCAGTTGGTGGCATGCGAATCGAGCTACCTGTCGATGTCACGTCACGCGAGCTGGCGTCCATTGGCCAAGAAATTGATGGGCTGATTAGGGAGGCGCGGGAAATCGGCCAGGACCTCGCTTCGTTGCCGAGCACCTTGAAGCCGGTGAGCGACGAGGCCCTACAGCAGCTCCGAGGTCGGCATGCGGCGGCCGAACGAGCTCGCCGAGATCTCGAAGCGCGCCAAAGTGCCGAGCGGCGACTTGCAGAATCCGCGATCACCCTGCTGACTGACCATTGTCCAGTTTGCGAACAAACCATTGACCAAATCCGTGTGCGTGAGCGGCTCGAGC
>WNFI01067327.1_pt1 | contig 15370 bp, 19 predicted proteins | sample 5400471 | NCBI WGS metagenome assembly WNFI01 (sample SAMN13153348, study PRJNA577476) | soil metagenome | isolation source: 100 cm saprolite on Douglas fir-dominated hillslope | place: USA:California | collected 2013-09-17 | reverse complement strand
ACCCGGGTCTGGGTCGCCACCGCGAAGGCCGCCGACACCGCCACCCCCGGCACATGGACCCAGTCGCTCGCGGTTGATGGGAATGCCGCCGGTCACATCGTGGGGATGCAGCTCGCCCCGGGCGCCCTCGACACCGCGGGCAACCTCTACATCTTCTACCCCGAGTCGCCCAACGGCTATCCCAACTACGACGGCGCCGCGCTGCGGTATACGCATGCCCCCGGCGATCTGTCTATATGGTCGTCGCCGGTGACGGTCGCACCCAGCGGAGGGGCAGGTCACCTACTGCCGCACATCGCCGTGGGCGACCCCGGCAAGATCGCTTTCGCCTATTTCGAGGGCGTCAGCCACGGTAACGACAAGCCGCTGTGGTATGCGTGGGCGGCGCAGACCCTGAACGGGCTGGACGCACCGGCAGCGGTGACCTTAGCGAAGGTCAGGCTCTCGGAGGTGCCCACCTACCAGTGGACTGCCAGCGAAATGATGGGCGCCTGCGGGAGCGGTCCGGCGGCGGGCGTCGAAAACGGGACCATATGCAACCGCTCTACCGACGTCTGGGGCATCGCCCTCGACAACCACTGCCGGCTGCAAGTGACCTGGCCAGCGGTCGGCGGGACCAGCGGTCCACCAAATCCACCCAACTCGGCGGCGAACTCAGGCACCTATGAGGCGACCCAGAACCTGGGACCGACGGTGTGTGGACAGTCGGCCACCGAGGCGGCGGCAACTTCGGCTCCGTCGCCGCCGCCCCTTCCCAACACCTCCGCCGGCGGCGGCGGTGTCGGCGGGGGCTGGCCGTACCTGGGATTGGCCGCGGCGTTGGCGTCCCTGCTTCTGGCCCGGCGCAAGACGAGGCGGGAGGCATCGTAAAGGCGCCTCCTCCGTCTGTCAGCCCGAGGGGGCGGGACTCAGCTCCCTCAGCTAACCGTCAGCGCGCCAGCACCAGGCCAAACCGCTCCTCCGGGTCGCTGTACCAGGCGACCAGTTCCATGCCGGCGCCGACGAGCAGCTGCTCGGTGCCGGCGCGCGTGTACTTGGTGCAGATCTCGGTGCGCATCAGCTCGCCCGCCTCGAACTCGACGGTCAGGCCGGCGGCGGGGAGGACCACGACCTGGGCGGTCAGCGACCGCAGGTGCATCTCGACCCGGGACATGCCGGCATTCCAGAGCGCGACGTGTTCGAAGGCCCCCAGGTCGAAATCGGCGGACAGCTCGCGGTTGAGGCGCTCCAGCACGTTCAGGTTGAAGTTGGCGGTCACGCCGGCGGCGTCATCGTAGGCCGCCCGCAGCGCTGATTCGGCCTTGACCAGGTCGACTCCGAGGAGAAAGAAATCGCCTGGCTCCATCAGTCCGCGCACCTCGGCCAGGAAGGCACCCGTCTCATCCGCGGAGAAGTTGCCGATCGTGCTGCCCAGGAAAACCAGCAGTTGGGTCCCGAACCGCGGGATCTGGGCCAGGTGCTCGTCGAAGACACCGGTTACGCAATAGATCGACAGGTCGGTGTACTCCTCGACCAGCTCGGAGGCGGCGCGACGGATGGTTGCCTCGCTGATGTCGAAGGGGACGAAAGTCGAAAGCGTGCCCTTGCCCTTGGCGGCCTTGATCAACACCCGGGACTTGGTGCATGACCCGGCGCCAAGCTCGACGATCGACGCGGCGCGCGCGTCGTAGAACCATCGAGGAGGCAGGATCTTGGGCGATTGGGTGAGCCCCCGGCGCACGTCGTCGATGAGGTCCTGGCGGCTGTCGCGGCCGATGGTGTGGACCGCGACCGTGATGGGAGCCAGGCTCGTCATGCGTCGCCGGCGGTGCGAAAGCCGCTGAAGATCTGGCGCCGGATCGGGTAGTCCCAGTTGCGGAAGGTGTTCCGCGCCACCCGTGGACGGGTCGCCCAGGACGCCCCGCGGAGGACCTTGTACTCGTGCCCGAAGAAGACCTCGCTGTACTCCTTGTAGGGAAAGCTGGTGTAGCCGGGGTATCCGACGAAGTCGCTGGTTGTCCACTCGTAGACGTCTCCCAGCATCTGTTCGCAGCCCAGGGCGCTGGCGCCTCCCGGGTACGCTCCCACAGCGGCGGGGCCGAACATCCGCTGGTCCAGGTTGGCCAAGTCGGAAGTTGGCGGCTGATCGCCCCACGGATAGCGACGATTTGTCCCCGACTGTGGATCCCAGGCCGCGGCGACCTCCCATTCGAACTCGGTTGGAAGACGGCGCCCTGCCCAGCGGCAGTAGGCCTCCGCCTCGTGGAAGCTGACATGCATGACCGGGTGACCGTCCTCCACCGGGACGGTGTGGCCGAATCGGTCCTTGACCCAGCCGGTCCCGTCCCGGCGCCAGTACATCGGCGCCACAGCCTCCTCGGCCGTGCGCCAGGTCCAGCCGGCGTCCGACCACAGCTCGGTACGTTCGTAGCCACCGTCGCCGACAAAGGCCAGGAACTGGCCGCAGGTCACCGGGAACCGATCGATGTCGTAGGCTCCAAGGCGCACCGCGTGCCGGGGGTGCTCGTTGTCGTAGGGCTCGTGGCTGTCGCAGCCGATGGGGTACTCGCCGGCGGGCACCGCGACGTTGTCGAGGACGACCTCGCGGGCCCGCGGTGGCGCGGGGAGCTGGGGCAGATAGCCGCCTGGCAGCAGCTGCAGCGCCTGGAGGATGGTCTCGTTGTGCTGGTGCTCGTGCTGCACGATCATGTCGTAGACGAAGCCTCCCCTGGTCAGCGGGTCCTCGCCGTCCAGGTCGACCTCGTCGAGGATCTCGACCGCGCGCCGGCGCACCACGTCGCGATACGCGGCGACGTCCTGGCGGTTCAGCAGTGGCAGCGAGCCCCTGACCCACCTCGGGTTGTCGAAGGCGTCGTAGAGGTGCATCCGCTGCTCGTCGATCGGCGCCGACCCGGTCAGGTTCTGCACCAGCCAGAGCTCCTCGAAGACGCCGATGTGGCCCGCGTCCCACACCAGCGGTGACATCAGCCGGTTCTGCTGCCTCATCAGGCGGTCGTCGTCGACCGGGTCGAGCAGCTGCTTGGTGCGGGCTCGCGCCTCCTCCAGGTCTTCGATGATCTGCGCCTTCTGGTCGACGGCGATCTTCAGTTCCATATGGACAGGTCCTCCGGGGCGGTTTGATACCGATCGAGCTGGTCGTCGGCGGGGCATCGGTGCTGTTCGGGGAATCGCTCTTGGTATAGGGTGAGCAGGCGCTCGGCGCCCGCTGGCAGGTAGCCGAGGGGCAGGCGGGGGATGGCTTCCAGGGCGATCTCGAAGAGGCCCAGCGCTGTGGTCCGGAGGCGCCCGTCCTTCATCGCCCGAGTCGCCGATCTCCGCCAGGCGGCAGCGTCGACAGGCTCGCTGTCCAGGAATTGGAGGGCGGAGCGCGTTGCGGCGCGGTCGTACAGGAGAGTCGCCAGCAGGCTCACGGGTACGGGCAACCAGGCGGCCGGCAGCATGTCGACATAGCGGATCTCGTAGTGGCCGCGCGGGCGCACGGGAGGGAAAAGGGTGCTGAGGTGGTGGGTGAGGTCGTCGGGGTCTGGTCGCGGCCCGCCCCGCTCCATCCAAGTCTCGAAGGGTTCGCGCACCCCGGCCGGGACCTCACCGTCTCGGGGTAAAGCCATGAACTCTGCCCGGCGAGCGAATCTATCGTAAGCCAGTTCTGGTTCCGGTCCGACCTGGGTGCCGTCATACCCGGTGCGGCTGACGTCGACCGACTGCCAGGTCAGAGACCGGGTGCCTGGCACCCCCGTCGCCACGCCCGCCGACACCGGGGAGTTGGCAAAGACGGCCGAGAGCGCCGGTCCGGCCAGATTGGCCAATCGCCACCGATCCGCCCGCACACCTGAGCCGCCGACGTCGAGATTGATCTGCATCGCCGCGGTCTGGCGCATCATCTGCCGACCCGCCGGCCCGATGGCGTCGTAGTGGGCCTGCTGGGTCACGTACCGAGGGCCGGGCGTCTGCAGGCCCAGCTCGTCCACCGAATGCCAGGGGTTCATGCCGCTGCTGAAGAGCTGGATCCCGGCGGGCGCGAGGGCGCGACGAATGCGGGATTCCCAATCCGCTGCCGTGCTCAGGGCCTCGGCCGCGCTGGAGGCGGGGAGAGGACTGATCTCGAGCTGACCGCCGGGCTCGTAGGTGACCCTCGCCATGTCGACCAGGGTCGGATTGGGGTGGAGGACTCGGCGGAGGGCCTTCACTCCTACGATCCCAGGGGGGTTGCGGTCGGGCCGTGCCGGGATCCATTCCAACTCCAGGCCGACGCGTCCTGGGCCATCAGAGGGATCCTGGGCGGTGTCGGTGAAAAGCCCGGCAACCCGGCGGCTGACGTCTGAGGGCGTGAGCCTGTTCGCGGTCAGCATCGAGCGGCCTGGTGCCGAGCGGGACTCATCGGCTAGGTGGGCTCGATCACGAAGAGCCAGCCCAGGGCGCTGCGGCTGCAGCGTCCGACGCCGAAGAGCATGCGGATGGTTATGCCGGTGGTCTGCATTCTGCCTTCCTGTCTACGTAACCCCGACAGCCTAGGATCATTCCCCCAAAAGGCGCAAACACCCTATTCGCGCCGGCCCCCGACCGGCCTGCCGAGCCTGAGGACGGCCGTGGCGAACCGATCCACCTCGTCTTCGCTGTTGTAGTAGTGAACGGAGGCGCGCACCAGCCGCGCCAGGCCGCGAGGCTCCAGGTCGAGCCGGCTGTGACTCATTGCGCTCACCCACGTGTTGATCTGTTGGTCGCGCAGGCGACCTCGATGTTTTCGACTCCCAGAGCCGAGGCGTAGTCACAGGCCACGCCCAGACCTACCCGGCCCGAGACGTCGTATTCGAAGGTCTCGAAGCGACTGGCGTCCGGCCGAGCCTGGTAGGAATCGCGTGAAGTCCACTCGGCGCCGTGCATGTCCAGCATCAGCGGCTCGACCCCGGCGGTGGTGCCGCGGCGGGCGTACAAGAAGCCGGTGCCGCGGGGCCCCCTGACGTACTTTCGCCCGGCACCGGAGAGGAAGTCGCAGCCTATGGCCCCAACGTCGATAGGTATCTGACCAACCGACTGGCAGGCGTCGAGGAGGTAGAGAACGGCATGTTTCCGGGCGATCTTTCCGACCTCCACAGCCGGGTTGACCAGGCCACCGGTGCTGGGGACGTGGGTCAGCGCGATGAGCTTGACCCGATCGTCAATCGCCGCCTCCAGCGCACCGATGTCCACCTGTCCGTGACGGTCGTCTGAGATCGCCTCGATCACCACGCCGGAGCGGCGCGCCACCTGCAGCATCGCGATGTAGTTACTGGCGTATTCCGTGCTCGAGGTCAGCACCCGGTCGCCCGGCCGGAAGCTCAGGGAGTGAAAGACGGTGTCCCAGGCGCGCGTCGCGCTGTCCATCAGAGCGATCTCGTCTGCGCCGGCCCCGATCAGCTCGGCGACTGAATCGTAGGTGTGCTGCAAGCGGCCAGCCGCCTCCTCGGCGGCTTCGTAGCCTCCGATCCTGGCCTCCAAGGTCAGGTGGTCCTGCACCGCTTCAATCACCGGCCGCGGCATCAGCGCGGCGCCTGCGTTGTTGAAATGCAGCACGTTGCCACAACCCGGGGTCTCGGCCCGAACTCCGGCCAGGTCGATGCCGGGCGAGGTCACGCTCTCAGTCGCGGCAGGAGGCGACGAAGCTGCCGAACAGGTCGCTCGCCCAGCGGGCCTCCGGCAACTCCTCGGGGTGGCACTGCACCGCGACGATCCTGTGGTCGGCGCTCTCCAGGCCTTCGACGATCCCGTCGGGGCTCCTCGCCGTCACCCGAAGGCCCCGACCGACCTTCCGGGCCGCCTGGTGATGGAGGCTGTTGACGCTGAGATGCTTGGATCGCACTGTCTCCGCAAACCAGGAGTCGCCATCTATGTCGATGTGGTGAGCGAGAAAATCGCGGCCGAGCGACCTGGGCGAGCGGTGCTTCAGGCGGCTGCCGGTCTCGGTTTTGATGTCCTGGTAAAGCGTCCCACCGTGGACGATGTTGATGACCTGCTGCCCCCGGCAGATGCCGAAGACCGGCATCTTTCTCTTCTCGGCGGCCCGCACCAACGCCATCTCCAGGGTGTCTCGAGGGCGATCCGATTCCTCCACCCCGGGGGCGGCGGTCTCGCCGTAGAAGGCGGGGTCGATGTCGGCTCCCCCGGGGACCACCAGTCCGTCGAGCCGATCCAGCAGCGTCACCGCCTCTTTGGCCGGCATCGGGGGGATCAGCACCGCAATACCACCGGCGCGCTCGATGCTGCGGACGTACACCTGGTTGGTGCCGAAGCGGGGCGTCTGCTGTTTAGTCGATGATGTCCCGACGCTCAGGCCGATGACGGGGCGACGCGATGGCATGCCTAATCGTAGTGGCGGCGGCCGCCAGCAGCGCGGCGCCCGCCAGCATGGCGACCAGCAGCGGGTTCCTGGTCGCGGTGTCCGGCAGGCTTGGCCCCAGGGCGACGAAGCTCCCTTCGGACGCCTCAGTGCAGGTGTAGTCGGACTGGGGTAGAGGCGCAGGCGCCGAGTGCGTCAGCGTGTGCTCCTGGAGGTTCGAAAGCGGGGGGCTGTAGGCGATGTTGGTGGCGGCCACACCCTGGGAGACCAGGTGCTCGATGGTGCCGGTGATGGGGCCGAAGTCGACCGCGCCGCTGGGCACCGAGGTCTGCAGCGCAGCGGCCAGGGTGAGGCTGGCGTTGCCTGTGGCAGCCAGGGAGCTGTTCGTGACCGTCGGGTCGACCTCGTACGGGACGGTGCGGTACGGCCCGGCGTTGACCGGACTGCTGGCGAAGTAGTCGGACATCGAGGTGGCGGCGGCCTCCTGGACGGATTCCGGCGGCACGCCGAGGATCAGGTCAATCGTCTTGAGGATCGAGTAGATCGAGTGATGGACGTGCGAGATGTAACCCGGCCTGACGTAGGCACCCGCGGTCAGCGACAGGACCCGGTTGGCGTCGACCGAGTCACGGCCGCCCTGGGTGTCGTCCTCGACCACGAAGACTGCGGTGTCCTGCCAGAACTTGGAGGCGCTGAGGCCCTCCACGATCCGGCCCAGCGCGTGGTCGTTGACGGCCATGAAGCTGCTGGGCGCCAGCGATGACGAGTCAAACCCGTTGGTGTGGTCGTTGGGCAGCAGCAGGAAGGAGAACTGCGGCATCAGTAGAGTCCCTGAGTTCATCAGGCTGAGCTCCTTGAGGTAGTCGTCGGCGCGGGTCTCGTCCGAATCGTGGGTCGGGCCGAAGGGGACCTGGGTGGGGTAGACGGGGTCGAGCCCGGTCGGGTTGTTGAGGATCCCCGGTACCGCCGAGCGGGCGTCCGAGCCGTCCGGATGGGCTCGTTCTCGGGCGCCGTCCCGTCGATCTGGTCGCCCCCGTGGAACACCCCGTTGATCTCACTGGGGTCGACCTTGAGGTCGAACTCGTTCTCCTGCCCGGTGCCGCTCACCCAGTGCCCATCGGTGCTGTCGAGAACCACGTGGTAGAGGTTGTCGCCGGTGGCGAACTGCTGGGCGATGGCGTGGTGGTTGGGGCTGATCTTGCCTCCCAGGTCGTTGAGCCGCTGATCGCGCTCGGCGCCGGGGAGGTCGCCCAGCACCTGGTCGAAGGAGCGGTTCTCCTTGAGGATGAAGACGACGTGCTTGATCTTGTCCGAGGGACCCTGCCCGAACGCGGCTGGGACCACGCCGGCATCCGGGGTCGAAGGCGAACGGACCAGCCCGTTGTCCCTGGCGACGGCCCGAGTCAGGCCCCTGAGGTCCAGGCACGCCAGCGGCACGTCCTGGAAGAGTCCCTGAACCAGCCGCTTGTTAGTGCTCAAGTTGGTGCCGTCGGGGTGGTCGAACCCGTTGGGTCCCTCGCCCAGTCCCTTGTCGCTGGAGACGTAAAGATGCTGGCCGTCGCGACTGACGGCCACCGCCGCGGGGTACCAGCCGGTGGGGATGTGCCCGAGGATCGCACCGCTGAGCGGGTCGACCACCGCGACCGCGTTGATCCCACCCTCGGCGACGAAGAGACGCGAACCATCGGGCTCCCAGGCAACCGCGTTGGGCATCGCCCCGGTCGGCCCTTTGGGGCCGAAGACGTGCATGTCGATCGTCTTGCGCACGTTGCCGGACCCCGCGTCGAGGAGGACCAACTGGTCGTCATTGGACGCCGTGACCGCCAGCGTCAGGTTGTCCGGCGAGAGCGCGATTCCGGACGGCAGGCTGCCGCTGAGAACGTTGTAGCCGTCTACCTGCCGGCCGATGTTGGTCTTGCTGATGACGGTGGGATTGGCCGGGTTGCTGAGGTCGTAGACCCAGACCGAGGACTGCTGGTTGCCGTTGTACCCGAGCGGCGTAGTGGGGGGCAGGCTGACGCCGGCCTGGCGGGCGGCAGCGCTGTGCGCGTCGGCGTTGTAGAGGCCCCAGTTGGACACGTAAGCGCGCGATCCGTCTGAGGACAGCACCACCCCGTAGGGGTATTCGCCGGTTGCCATCCGGGCCACCATGGCGCGGGACTGCGTGTCAACGACGTCCAGGGTGTTGGTTCGATAAGCGGTGCTGTACGCATACCGCCCCGTGGGGTGCACCGCGAGGCCCCATGGAAAGTCCCGCGCGCCCAGCGAGATGGCGCCGACCCTGACGAAGGTGGAGGCGTCGAAGATCCCGATCGAATCCTTGCCCGCCTCGCTGACGTAGAGCCTGGTGCCGTCCGGCGACTCCGCCAACCCATACTGCATGTCATCGTCCCGCACGCGGCGGCGGCTCAGGGTCGCCGGGTCGATCACCGAATATACGCGGGTGTTGGTGGGCAGCTGAGGGTCGTTGCTGACTGCTTCGGAGGAGGTGTAGATCCGGCCTCCAGTCCGGGAGATGATCAGGTTGTTGGAGTAAGCGTCGGTGACGATGCTGCGTCCGGCCGGTGTGGCCAATCGGCCGTCGGGGAGGACGGCGGTGTTGGCGGTGCCGATGGTCGGCGCGATACTGCCCGCGGGCGCGCCCCTCGGGGTGGAAAGGGCTGGCGCCAGTGCGAGAGCCCTGCCGCCCTCGTCCGCGACCGCTCCCAGGCCGGTGCTGCCGACTGCGAAAACGCTCACGGCCAGCCCCGCCATCGCGAGCAGGCGCCAGCAGCGTCTCTTCCACAATGGCGCGGACGATTCCGGCACACGCTGCCTGTCGCCCGCGCCACACCCGAGCCCACCACCTGATCTCTCTGCCACCCCCGGCATGTCGGGGAGCATAGCTAGCCAGAGGCTATGGGCGCATTAACTGACGGGACTGGAATTGCAGCAGATCATCAAAGCGAGCTTGAACCGCTGGGATCGGCGGCTACGCTTGTCGGGTGACGCCAGCCGCTGATACAGCGATGTCAGAGGAACGATGAAATGAACCAGGCTGTCTCGCAGCGCGTCGGCAACATGATGCCGGCGATGTCAGCGTTCGTGTCGGCGATGAGGAACCCGATCCTGGCCGAAGCCCGCACCCGGCCCGACGCCTGCGACTTCCTGGCGGGCAACCCGCAGGAGCTGGCCCTGCCGGAGTACGTCGACACCCTTCACCGGTGGATCGAGCCCCGCGACAAGGACTGGTTCGGCTACAAGATGGCCGATCGGCGGGCGCAGGAGGTCGCCGCCGAGAGCCTGTCCAGGGAGTTGGGCATGGAGTTCTCGCCCGACGACGTCCTCCTGAGCCGGGGCGCCTCGGGCGGGCTGATGGCCTGCCTCGAGATGCTGGTCGACGCCGGCGACGAGGTCATCTTCATCAGCCCACCGTGGTTCTTCTACGAGTCGATGATCCTGCGCGTCGGGGGAATCCCGGTGCGGGTCAAGTCCGAGGCCCCGGCCTTCGACCTCCCGCTCGAGGCGATCAGAGGCGCGGTCACGCCAAAGACGCGCGCCATCATCGTCAACACGCCCAACAACCCCACCGGCCGGATCTACAGCGCGGACGCCCTGGCCGCCCTGGGGACGGTTCTCGACGACGCCTCGGAGACCAACGGCCGCGCCGTATATCTGCTGTCGGACGAGGCCTACAGCCGCATCCTCTTCGACGGAAACCGTTTCGTCAGCCCGGGGCTGCACTACCGCAGGAGCATGCTGATCCACACCTACAGCAAGAGCGCGCTGGCGCCGGGTCAGCGCCTTGGTTTCACGGCGCTCACCCCGAATATGCCTGACCGCGACGAGGTCCGGATGGCGCACCTGGCGGTGGGCCTGTCGGCGCTCCCCGACGCGTTGATGCAGTACGCCCTGCCCGACATCGACGTCATCTCGATCGACCTCGAGCACCTGCAGCGCAAGCGCGACCGCATGGTGGAGGCCCTGACTGAGCAGGGCTATGAGGTCAACCTGCCCGAGTCGACGTTCTACGTGCTGGGCCGCTCGCCGATCCCGGACGACATGGCCTTCGCCGAGCAGTTGGCCGGCGACGGGGTGATCGTTCTGCCCGGCAGCGCCTTCGAGATGCCGGGATTCTTCAGGATCTCGCTGACGGCTACCGATCCCATGATCGACAGGGCGATACCGCATTTTGCCCGGGCCATTGAGACGGCCGGTGCAGGGGTAGGCGGTGCGCCGCGGTGACAACCGCCCTTCCGTACAACCAGAGGACCATCGACGCTTTCCACGCCCAGAACGGGCTGCGCATGGGGCCCTTTGGTGACAACCTACTACTGCTCACTGCCAATGGTTTTAAGTCGGGCACCGAGATCACAACCCCTGTCGTCTACCGGCGCAGGGACGGGAAATACGTGGTCGTCGGCTCAGGGGGTGGCTCGCCGGACGATCCCCTCTGGGTGCGCAACATCAGGGAGCATCCGGAGGTGGCCATCGAGGTCGCCGCGCCTGAAGGGACCGAGCACTTCAAGGTGCGGGGGCGTGTCGTCGCCGACGGCCCGGAGCGCGACGAGCTGTACGCGTACATGACCGAGGTGTGGCCCGCTTTCGCCGACTACCAGGAGAAGGCCGACCGCGTCATCCCGGTCGTGGTGCTCGAGCCGATCGCCTGACCTCAGCCCGTGGGGTCGGCTGGGGTCGGTCGGAGCCGCTTCTCGAACCAGTGGTGGGCGTAGGGCTCGTCATTGAATGCTGCGACTTCGATGTAACTCGCGGATCGGTACATCGAGATGGCTTCGGCGAGTGCCCGGTTCGTTTCCAGCCGCACCGACTGCAAGCCTCTCGCCGCGACCCGGTTCTCCAGCTCGGCCAGGAGGCGGCGACCGAGGCCAAGTCCGCGAGCCGAGTCCGCGACCCACATCCGCTTGATGTCGGCCGCCCCCTCGCCGTGGAACCACAGAGCCCCACATCCGATCGGGTCCCCTCCGCGAATGGCGACCAAGAGCAGGCCTGTCGGGGGCCGCAGTACCCGTTCGTCGTCGAGGATGCTGAGGGCCGGATCGAAGCCGGTTTCAAATCGTCGGTTGAGCTCGCTAAAGTACGCCTGAAGGCAGAACTGGGCCCGCGGATCGGCCGGGTCCATCGGGGCAATCTCTACCGACGTCAGGACCGACGTCAGGTTCGGGCGGCTGCGGGCAGTAGTCATCTCCGCCCTCCCAGCGTAGCCAACCTCGAGCCGTTCGTCCCCTGAGGTCAACGCGAGGCGCGGGGCGAAGTTCGGCTGAACTTGGTCTTGGGCCGCTCCTGGAGGACGTCGTCGAGGTAGATGTCCACCTTCTCGTTGTAGAAGCAGGCCAGGCCCTGGATCTTCTGACTCTCGGGGAGAGGCGAGCGGTAGATCCACACCACGTCCTTGTGCAACCCGGACTCCGTCTCGACCGACCAATAGGTCGCGGTTCCCTTGTAAGGGCAGTGGGTTTCGGTCGAGGACGGCCGCAACACGTCCATCCTGGTATCGGTTATCGGAATGTAAAAGCGTGGTGGCAGGCCGGTCTCGAAAAGGATCCGGGGAGAGTGCGAATCGGCGACCGTCACCCCGTCGACCTCAACCCGAACGTGCCGCGAGCTGGCCAGGATGTCCACCCGCGTGTAGGGGTCGCGTGGGTGCGTGTACACGGGCTCGTCCTCTTCGAACCACTCGGTCATTGCCTTCCAGTCGATCAACACCAGGTCGCGCAGCTGCTCCAGCGGCGAGTCGGGGAAGCGCCGCGCCGCGCCGGCAGCGGTTTCTTCGCCAGAACGGACGTCGAACACGTGGCCAGTGCCCCGACTCGGCGAGTGCTCGACTTGTCCGGTGGGCACTAGATCGGCGCGGACATCTTGTGCAGGGAAGTAGTAGGTCGGGAAGCTGGGGTTCTCCCAGACTAGGATGGGATGATAGGAGTCGGCAACCAACATCCCCTTCAGATAGGTGCGCACGTGCTTAGAAGAAACTTCTGTGCGCACGCGCCCTCTGGTCGCCGGGGCCAGTACTTCCGCTTCAGCCAATTGAGGTCCTCCTGTCACGCACCAGAACTGCCGCGTCCCCTGCTCCATTCCTCGGGCCTTCGCGAATGTCGGTGTTCGCCGACATCTTGTAACCAATGGGGGCCTTGTGGCTTCCTACTCTCGTTGACCACGCCCCCCACGACCACTTTGCTTTCGGGGTCGGACGTCGCGCTCATCGCCGCCGCCGACAATGACGGTTGCTCACTGCCCGAAGCGCAGGCCCTACTGAGCGCGCTGGCCGAGCCGAACCGCCTGGAGATCTTGCGCCTGGTCTGGCGGCGGGAGCTCCCCGCCGGCCAGATCGCCGCGCGCTTTCACCTCACCAGGACCGCGGTGTCCGGCCACCTGCGCGTCATGGAGCGTGCCGGCCTGCTGGCGCGCCGCAGCCAGGGTTCGCTCCGTCTCTACCGGGCCCGCCCGGAGCGGATCGCGGCCCTCTGGTCATTCTTCGCGGCGCTGCGATGAATGGGGTGGTGGTCACCGGGATGGGCTGCGTCAGCCCCGTCGGCAACGAGGTGTCAACAACCTGGAAGGCGATGGTCGAGGGCCGCTCCGGCATCGGGCGTATCACCCAGTTCGACTCCGCCGACCTGCCGGTGCATGTCGCCGGCGAGGTCAAGGACTTCGACGCCGCCGACCGCCTCGGACCCAAGCAGGCCCGACGCATGTCTCGCTTCAGCCAGTTCGCGGTGGTGGTCTCTGAAGAGGCCCTGACCGACGCCGCGCTCGACCTGGCCCAGACCGACCGGGACCGTGTCGGCGTCCTCATCGCCAGCGGCGTCGGCGGGCTGCGGGAGATCGAGCAGGCCAACCATATCCTCGAGAACCAGGGCCATCGCCGCGTCAGCCCGTTCGTGGTGCCGATGATGATCGGGTCTTCGCGGCCCCAACTTCGGACTCGTCTCGGCGTGCGCGTCTGGCGCCCACGCCATCGGCGAAGCGGCCGAGATCATCCGCCGCGGTGACGCCGATGTGATGATCGCGGGCGGAAGCGAAGCGGCGATCACCCCACTGGCGGTGGCCAGTTTCGTTGCCGCCCGAGCGCTCAGCGAGAGCGACGCCGACCCCGAGACCGTCAGCCGTCCGTTTGACCGCGACCGCAGCGGCTTCGTAATCGCGGAGGGCGCGGCGGTCCTGGTGCTGGAATCAGAGGCCCACGCCCGTGCCCGCGGCGCGCGCATTCTCGGTGTGGTGGCGGGATACGGGGCCGGCGCCGACGCCTATCACATGACAGCACCCGAGCCCTCCGGGCGCGGCGCGATCGCCTCGATGGGAAAGGCTCTCCGCAGGGCCGGGCTGGAACCGGCCGAGCTCGGCTACCTCAACGCCCATGGAACGTCCACGGACCTCAACGACCGGGCCGAGGCCGCCGCCATCCACCAGGTCTTCAACAGCCACGCTGACACCATCCCGGTGAGCAGCACCAAGTCGATGACCGGCCATCTCCTGGGCGCCGCCGGCGCGCTGGAGTCGGTCGTTTGCCTGAAGGCGATCGAGACGGGCCTGATCCCGGCCACGATCAACCTCGACAACCCCTCCGACGACTGCCGTCTGAACCACGTCACCGGCTCTCCACGAGCGGTCGAGGTGCGTTCGGCGCTCAACAACTCCTTTGGCTTCGGCGGCCACAACGCGTCGCTGGTGTTCACCTCGGCCGATGCCTGAGATCGGCTACCGGACCGCCGGGCGGCGGGCTGCGATCCTTGGGCTGGGCGGGCACGTCCCCGATCAGAGGGTGAGCAACGCGATGCTGTCCGAGCATCTCGACACCTCGGATGAGTGGATCCGTCAGCGGACCGGCATCGCCGAGCGCCGGGTGGCCGTCAGCGGCGCCACCACCTCCGAGCTGGCGCTGCCGGCCGCCCGCCAGGCGCTCGAGCGCGCCGAGGTCCTCGCCTCAGAGCTGGACCTGATCGTGCTCGGGACGAGCTCTCCCGACCGGCCGTTTCCGGCTGCCGCCTGCGTCCTTCAGCGCCAGCTTGGGGCAGAGGGCGCGATGGCCTTCGATGTGCTGGCGGCTTGCAGCAGCTGGCTCTACGCCGCCTCGGTGGCGGAGCGCTACATCGCCACCGGCGGCGTGCGCCGCGCACTGGTGGTGGGCTCTGAGGTCCTCAGCCGGATCCTCGACTACACCGACCGCGGCACCTGCATCCTGTTCGGCGATGGAGCCGGGGCCGCCGTCCTCGGCCCCTCCGACGACGCCGGATTTGACAGCTGGGTCATCGGCGCCGACGGCCGCCAGTCCGAGCTGATCTACTGCAGCCCCGACGAGGAGGACGGCCTGCCGCGGCTCCGGATGGACGGCAGGGAGACCTTCAAGTCGGCCACCAGGGTGATGGAGGAGGCCTCGCTGCGGGCTTGCGCGATCGCGGACGTCAGCCCTGACGAGCTGGCGCTGGTGGTGCCCCACCAGGCCAACCTGCGAATCGTTGAAGCCGTCGCCAAGCGCCTTGGCATCGGTCTCGATCGCTTCAGTCTCAACCTCGACCGCTACGGCAACACATCGTCGGCGTCGATCCCGCTGGCTCTCGAGGAGGCGTCCAGCGCCGATCGACTGCACCCCGGCGATCGGGTGCTGCTGGTCGGCTTCGGTTCCGGGCTGACGTGGGGCGCCAGCGTGCTGACGTGGGGCACATGACCGGCATCGTCGCGATCCCGCCCTGCCCGAGGTGCGGCGAGTGCCACCTCCCCGACCAGATCGAGTCAAACCTGAGCCTGTGCCCGGGCTGTGGTCATCACTACAAGGTGCCGGCGCGCGACCGCCTGGAGCAGATGGTGGACGCCGGCAGTTTCGCTGAGTGGGACGACGAGCTCCGGGCCAAGGATCACCTCGAGTTCGTCGACGTCATGTCCTACCCCGACCGCCTGGATGACGCCACCCGCCGCAGCGGGCTTGACGAGGCGGTCGTCACCGGGTCGGCCAGGATCGACGGTCAGCCGCTCGGCATCGCGGTCATGGACTTCGGCTTCATCGGCGGCAGCATGGGCGTGGTCGTGGGGGAGAGGGTGGCCCGGGCGATGGAGCGCTCGGCG
>WNFI01571750.1_pt1 | contig 15373 bp, 15 predicted proteins | sample 5400471 | NCBI WGS metagenome assembly WNFI01 (sample SAMN13153348, study PRJNA577476) | soil metagenome | isolation source: 100 cm saprolite on Douglas fir-dominated hillslope | place: USA:California | collected 2013-09-17 | reverse complement strand
GGGCTGGGTGCGCGCAGATCCGACGGCCATGGTGTCGCCCGAACGCCTGGATCGCGAGCCACTGCAATTCGGCGCGGGCGCAGGCGGACTGGGCTTCCGCCTCGGCGGCGCCAGCCAGTGGCTGACGACGCTGCTGCAGAGCTGGGATGCGCTCAATGCGTGGTGGCAGGATGACGTCGTCGGCTTCAATTTCACGCGGCAATTGAATCTTGCCGATTGGCTCGGGTTCGGGGATCGCGACTGGCAGACGCTGGCGATCGCCCTGGGTGCCGGCATGAGCGCGTGGCTGCTGTGGATCGCCTGGTCGCTGCGCCGGCTCGCGCGCGCCTCGCGCCCCGACGCGCTCGCGCGTGCCTGGCGACGCATCGACCAGCGCCTGCGGCGTGCCGGTCACCCGCGCGCACCCCAGGAAGGGGTGCTGGATTATTGCGCGCGGCTGGCCCTAAGCCATCCGGCCGCGGCAGCGGCACTGGCGCCGCTGGCGCGCCGTTACGCCCTGCTGCGCTACGGGCCGCCCGCGCCGGAAGCGGAGCAGCGTGAGTTCCGGCGCACGGCGTGGCGCTTCCGGGTCCCACACGGCTAACGCATGGGAAACGCACGGGTAACGCAACGCTGGATTCGTGCCCGGCGCTCTAGCTTCGCACTGCGGCTGGCTCGAGCACCCGCACGCGCCACAGCAGCGCCGCGCCGGCGCCGAACAGCAGCATCAGCGAGGACACGCCGACGCGCGAGCTGCCGCTGAGCGTTGCCATGACGCCGACCAGGACCGGCCCCAGGACCGCGGCAAATTTGCCGAGCATGTTATAGAAGCCAAAATACTCGCCGGAACGCTCGCGCGGAATGAGCTTCGAGTACAGCGAGCGCGACAGGGACTGCACGCCGCCCTGCACGGTGCCCACCATCACCGCCATCGCGTAGAACTGCCAGGTGGAGTGCAGGAACAGGGCCCAGACGCTGACGAAGACGAACACGGCCAGCCCGATCAGGATGGCGCGCCGCGCGCCGATGCGATCGCCGAGCCGCCCGAAGACCAGGGCCGACGGAAAGGAAATGAACTGCACCAGCAGCAGCGCCTGAATCAGCGCCGAGGTGGGCAGGCCCAGTTTGCTGCCAAAATCAACCGCCATCTGCTGCAGCGTGCCGATGCCATCGATGTACAGCCAGTATGCAAACAGGAAACCACGCACCGTCCTATCGGACAGGACCTTGCGGATGGTGCCCCACAGCTCGGCCCAGCCGGGCGCCTCCGCGGTGGGCGCCGCCTCCGGGACATGGCGAAACAGCGGCAGGGTGAACAAGGCCCACCAGATCGCCACGTCGAGAAAAGCGATCCGCGTCGCCGCCACGCCATCGCGCACCCCGAACCAGCCGGGATGCAGGGCGAGCAGCACATTCAGCAGCAGCAGCAGGCCGCCACCCAGATACCCGGCAGCAAATCCGTAGGCCGAGACCCGATGCGCCTCCGCCGGCGTGGCGACCTGCACGATCAGGGCGTCCTGAAACGATGAGCCCGCGAAGAAACCGACCGACGCCACGGCAAATACCGGCAGCGCCCATTGCCACTCGCCCCTGCCGATGGCCGCGAGCATCGCCGTGGCGGCAACACCGACGCAGGTGAAGATCCCCAGCCACAGTTTTTTCTGCCCGCGCCGATCCGCGTAGGCGCCCAGCCAGGGTGCCAGCAGCATCACCACCAGGCTGGCGCTGGAGTTGGCGAGCCCCAGGTAGAGCGTCGAACGCGTGGCCGGCAGGTCCGCTGCCCAGTACTTGCCCAGGAAGATGGGAAAGAAGCCGACCAGCACGGTGGTCGCGAAACCATGGTTGGCCCAGGCGGTCAGCGCCCAGGCGCGGCGCGCGCGTCGCTTGGGAATTTCACTCAGGGCGGTTTCAATCACCGGCATGGGCGAGATGCTCCCGTGTTTCGCTGAAGCGCAGCTCCGGCCAGCGCTCGATCGTCAACTGCAGGTTGACCCGCGTTGGGGCCAGATACACCAGCGCGCCACTGTGGTCGCGCGCCAGGTTGTCGTGCGCCTTGACCTGGAATTCCTGCAGCTTGCGCTCGTCCGTGCCGCTGACCCAGCGCGCCGTGTTCACCGTGATCGCCTCGAACACACACTGGACAGCGTACTCATCGGCCAGCCTGAAGGCCACCACCTCGAACTGCAGCGGCCCGACCGCGCCCAGAATCAGTTCCGCATTTCGCAAGGGGCGAAACAGCTGCGTGGCGCCCTCCTCGCACAGCTGCGCCAGACCCTTGGCGAGCGCCTTCATGCGCAACGGGTCCTTGAGCACGGCGCGGCGGAACATCTCGGGGGCGAAGTCGGGAATGCCGGTGAACGCGAGCGGCTCGCCCTCGCTGAAGGTGTCGCCGATATTGATCGTGCCGTGATTGTGCAGCCCGATGATGTCCCCGGCGTAGGCTTCCTCGGCCTGCACCCGGTCGGCGGCCATGAAAGTGAGCGCGTCGGCGACCCGCACCTCCTTGGCGAGGCGGGTGTGATAAAGACGCATGCCGCGCCGGTAACGCCCCGAACACAGGCGCAGGAAGGCGATGCGGTCGCGATGGCCGGGGTCCATGTTCGCCTGGATCTTGAACACGAAACCCGTCAGAGCCTCTTCCAGCGGCTCGACGCTGCGCTCACGCGCGCTGCGCGCCAGCGGCGTAGGCGCGTGCCGCACGAAGGCACGCAGCAGCTCCTCGACGCCAAAATTGCTGATGGCCGAGCCGAAGAATACCGGGGTCTGCCTGCCGGCGCGGTAGGCGGCCAGATCGAAGCCCGCCGCCGCGCCGCGCACCAGCTCGACTTCCGTCATGAACGCGGCGGCCCCATCGCCCAGCAACGCCTGCGCGGCGGGCGATTGCAGTCCGTCGATCACGCGATTGCCGCCGACCCGGCCGCGCTCGCCGGGCTCATAGACATAGATGCGGTCCTCGAGCAGATGATAGATGCCGGCCAGATCGCGGCCCATGCCGATCGGCCAGGTGATGGGTGTCGGGTGGATCTTCAGTACCGCCTCGATCTCGTCGAGCAGCTCGATGGGCGCCCGGCCGTCACGGTCCAGTTTGTTGACGAAGGTCATGATCGGCGTGTCGCGCAGGCGGCAGACTTCCATCAGGCGGATGGTGCGCTGCTCGACCCCCTTGGCGCAGTCGATCACCATCAGGGCTGAGTCCACCGCCGTCAGCGTGCGGTAGGTATCCTCGGAGAAGTCCTCGTGTCCGGGCGTGTCCAGCAGATTGACGACGTAATCAAGGTAGGGAAACTGCATCACCGAGCTGGTGATCGAAATGCCGCGCTGCTGCTCGAGGCGCATCCAGTCGGAGGTCGCGTGGCGCGTGGCCTTGCGGCCTTTCACCGTGCCGGCCATCTGGATCGCACCGCCGAACAGCAACAGCTTCTCCGTCAGCGTAGTCTTGCCCGCGTCCGGATGCGAGATGATCGCGAAAGTACGCCGCCGCAGGATTTCCTGATCGAAGGAAGACTTGTTCCCGGCCGCGCCGGCCAGCGCTCCGGTCACGGGGCGCCCAGGGCGCGGCGCATGAGCAGGGCATCTTCGCGGCCGGCTGGCGTCTGGTAGTAGCCGCGCCGGACGCCCACCTGCCTGAAGCCCAGCGTCTCGTACAGCCGGATGGCGCCGACGTTCGCCGGCCGCACCTCGAGATAGACCATGGTGGCCGCGGCGGCGGCGGCGAGCGAGAGCAGATGCTCGATCAGCACCCGGCCGAAGCCGCGGCCACGAAACTCCTCCCGCACGCAGACGTTCAGCAGGTGTGCCTCGCCCGCGCCGCTGGCGATGATGCCGTATCCGACCAGGATGGCGCCCAGTTCCAGCACGCAGCAGCCATAGCCGACCCGCAGGCAGTCCCGCAGGATGCCCTCGGTCCACGGAAAGGGATAGGCCTGCTGCTCGATCTCGATGACCACCGCAACGTCGTCCTCGTTCATCGGCCGCAATGCCATGTGCGGCAGACCGACGGCGTCGCTGGCCGCGCCCACGGTGATCAGGCGCTCCCGCCGCCGGCCGCCGCGCGTCGGCGCGCGAGTTCGGCGCGCACGAAGCGCAGATCCTGCCAGGCCTTGCGTTTCTCCCGCGGACTGCGCAGCAGGTAGGCCGGATGGTAGGTGACGATCAGGGGCGTGCCGCGCGTGCCGAAGCGATGCACGGCCCCGCGCAGCTTGCCCAGCGGAGTCTCGATCCCGAGCAGGTTCTGCGCGGCGACACGCCCGACGGCGAGCATCAGCCGCGGCCCCAGCAGATCGATCTGGCGCTGCAGGTACGGCAGGCAGCAGCGCACTTCCTCAGGCAGGGGTTCGCGGTTATCCGGCGGACGGCACTTGATGATATTGGCGATGTAGACGCTCGCGCGCGGCAGGCCGGCCGCGAGCAGCATCGAGTTCAGCAATTGCCCGGAGCGACCGACGAAGGGCTCGCCCTGGCGGTCTTCATCGGCGCCGGGCGCTTCGCCGATCACCAGCAGTTCGGCGTTCGGGTCGCCGACCCCGAAAACCGTCTGGGTGCGACTCTGGTGCAGCCGGCAGCGCACGCAGGCCGCGACCTCGGCCGCCAACGCCTGCCAGTCGGCCGCCGCGCCTGGAACCCTCGCTGGCGGCGGTGGCTGCGGCGACAATGGCAGCGATGGCTGCGGCGACAGCGGCAGCGGGGCGACCAAAGGGTGCTCGACCGCTTTGGGTGCTGCGGCCGGGAGCGGGGCTGCCGGCCGGCGCAGCACCCAGGACTCGATCCCCAGAGCCTCCAGATACTGCGCGCTGCGCAGGTCGCGGCCCAACTAGGCGCGCTCCCGCCGCCGCATCCGCCGCAGGCGCCGCACTACCCAGGCGAGCGGCGGAAAGAGCGCGTAGGCGCCGAAGCTCAGCAGCAGCGCGCGCGAGGGATCGCCGGCGATCACCACGAGTACCAGCACCGCGATCACCAGCCACACGAAGCGAACCGGGCGCGTCCAGTCGAAATTCTTGAAACTCGGAAAGCTCAGGGGACTGACCATCAGCGCACCGGCGAGCGCGGTCACGCTGAAGGCGACGATCAGGCCCGCCAGTCCGGGCTCGCGCCATTCGGTCGAGACCCAGATGAAGCCGGACACCACGGCCGCCGCGGAGGGACTGGGCAGGCCCTCGAAATAACGCTTGTCCTGCGTGGCCACCCGCGTGTTGAAGCGCGCCAGACGGAGCGCCGCGGCCACCGCATAAAAGAAAGCCGCCAGCCAGCCCAGGCGCCCCCAGGCACGGCCGTACTCGGCAATGCGCGCGACACCCCATTGGTAGGAAACGATGGCCGGCGCCACGCCGAAGGCCACCATGTCCGCAAGGCTGTCGTATTCCTTGCCGAAGGCGCTCTCGGTGCTGGTCAGGCGCGCCACCCGGCCATCGAGCCCGTCGAACAGCATCGCCACGAACACCGCCATGCCTGCGCGCTCGAAATTACCGTCGATCGCGGCGACGATCGCATAGAAACCCGAGAACAGGCAGCCCGTGGTCAGCAGGTTGGGCAGCAGGTAAATGGCGCGACGGCGTGGCCGCGCGCCCGGGACGGGATCCTGATCGTTCATGAGCCCGACATGATAGGGTCCTGCCCGCACGGCGTCCAACCAGCGAGCGGGGCCGGCGCACGCGCATCTGCTAGGATTGCCGGCGAATTCACCACCGACGCGGCCCGCATGCGACTTTCCCGGTATCCGATCACCACCACCAAGGAAACTCCCGCCGAAGCGGAGGTTCTGAGCCACCAGCTGATGCTGCGCGCCGGGCTGATCCGGCGTGTCGCCGCCGGCATCTACAGCTGGCTGCCCCTGGGGCTGAGGGTGCTGCGCAAGGTCGAGCACATCGTGCGCGAGGAAATGGACCGGGCCGGGGCGCTGGAGATCCTGATGCCGGCGATTCAGCCCGCCGAGCTGTGGCAGGAATCGCACCGCTGGGCCGAGTACGGGCCCGAGCTGCTGCGCCTGCAGGATCGGCACGAGCGGCAATTCGTCTTCGGACCTACGCACGAAGAGGTGATCACCGATATCGCCCGGCGCGAACTGCACAGTTACCGCCAGTTGCCGGTCAACTTCTACCAGATCCAGACCAAGTTCCGCGACGAGGTGCGGCCGCGTTTCGGCGTGATGCGCGCCCGCGAATTCATCATGAAGGACGCCTATTCCTTCCACCTCGGAGAGGCTTCGCTGCGCTCAGGCTATGCGGCCATGCGCGAGGCCTACACGCGCATGTTCACGCGCATGCAGCTCGATTTCAGGGTCGTGCAGGCCGATCCCGGCGCGATCGGCGGCAGCGCCTCGGAGGAATTCCAGGTCCTCGCCGATTCGGGCGAAGACGCGCTCGCGATCAGCGACGCCGACACTTTTGCAGCCAACGTCGAGCTGGCTCCGGCAGCGCCGCCGTCCGGTCCGCGACCCGCGCCGCGTCAGCCGCTGCAGGAGGTGGCCACGCCCGGGATGAAGACCATCGCGGCCGTCAGTGCCTTTCTGGAGACCCCGCCCGAGCGTTGCCTCAAGACGCTGCTGGTCGATGGCGAGGACGGTGCGGCCGTGGCGCTCGTGCTGCGTGGCGATCACGAGCTCAACGCGGTCAAGGCGCAGAAACTGCCGGGCATCGCCAGCCCGCTGCGCATGGCGGGCACGGCCGCAATCCAGGCCGCGAGCGGCGGGGAGGCCGGCTACCTCGGTCCGCTTGGGCTGAAGGGCCGGATCTATGCCGATCACGCCGCGCTGCACGCGGCCGATTTTGTCTGCGGCGCCAACGCGCCGGACCTGCACCTGCGCGGCGTGAACTGGGGGCGCGACCTGCCGGAGCCTGCAGCCGCCGACCTGCGCAACGTGGTCGAAGGCGATGCCAGCCCCTCGGGCCAGGGGCGGCTCAAGATCGTGCGGGGCATCGAGGTGGGACATATCTTCCAGCTCGGCAGCAAGTACAGCACTGCGATGAATGCCGCGGTTCTGGACGAGTCGGGCAAGGCGGTGACCATGCTGATGGGCTGCTACGGCATTGGTGTGACGCGCATCGTGGCGGCGGCGATCGAACAGAACCACGATGAGCGCGGCATCATCTGGCCGGCCCCCCTCGCCCCCTTCCATGTGGTACTCATTCCGCTCAATCTGCAAAAATCAGCACCGGTGCGCGCCGCCGCCGACGCGCTGTACGCGGCCCTCGTCGCCGCGGGCATCGAGGTGCTCTACGACGATCGCGACGCCCGCCCGGGCGTCAAGTTCGCCGATGCCGAGTTGCTCGGCATTCCCCACCGCCTGGTCCTGGGCGAGCGGGGCCTCGCGGCGGGGAGCTGCGAATACCGGCACCGGCGCGCCACCGACAACGAGGACATCCCGCTTGCCTCCGTCGCCGCCTTCATCCGCGCCCGCTTCGAGGGCTGATCCGGCCCGTCCCGCGCCCGCGCGGCTGCGGCGGGCCGTCGCACTCCTGCCGCTGCTCCTCGCGGCCGCCAGTACGATGGGCACGGCTGCGGAAAACGCCGGGGCGCAGCAGGATCCCGAGCTGCGCGCGGTGGTGCAGCAGGCGATTCAGACCGCGCAATGCTTCGGCGATCAGTACGACTCGGCGGTGTGGTACACGCTGATGGAGCCGCGGCTGCGCCGCTACCTGGCCGATCGCGAGGAGCGCATGGCGGTGCTGCGGACGGTCTACTGCGAGACCCATCGCCCCGATGCGGCCTCGCTCCCACCGGGACTCGTGCTCGCGGTGCTCGAGGTCGAGAGCCGCTTCGATCGCTGGGCGGTATCGGCCAGCGGGGCGGTCGGGCTGATGCAGGTCATGCCCTTCTGGCCCGAGCAGCTCGGCATGCAGCGGCGCGAGCTGGTAGGCGTCGAGGCAAACATCCGCATGGGTTGCGCGATCCTGCGTCACTACCTGGCCGCCGAGCACAACGACGTGCGCCGCGCGCTCGGGCGCTACAACGGGAGCGTGAGCAGCCGGAATTATCCGGACCGCGTCGTGACGCGCTGGACCCGCTTCTGGAAAGGCGCGGACGATCTCGGCCGCGGCTGAGGATCTAGCCGCCTTCGCCGCGGCGCCGTGCCAGGGCGTCGCGGATGAACGGCACGGTCAGGCGGCGCTGCGCGGCCAGGGCGGCCGTGTCGAGTTCATCGAGCAGGGCAAACAGGCTCGCCATGTCGCGCGGCAGGCGGCGCTGCAGGTAACGCGCCGATTCCTCCGGCAGCTCAAAGCCGCGCTGGCGGGCACGCAGGCGCAGCGCCTCGCACTGCTCCGGCTCATCGAGGGCAATGAGCCCGAGGCGCTGGCCGGCGGCGCAGCGCGAGGCGAGATCAGGCAGGGCGAAGGGCAGTTGTGCCGGTGTTTCGCGCGCCGCCATCACCAGCGTGGCGGCGCGCTCCTCACAATCGCGGTACAGCGCGAACAGTTCGCGTTCCCACTCGAGCTGGCCCACCACCGTCGCCAGTTCATCGATGCACAGGCACCCTGCCCCCTGCCACTCGCGCAGTGCCGCGGCCTGCAGCGCGGCGACCTGGCTGAGCGGCAGATACAGCGCCGTGGCGCCGGCGCGCGCACAGATCGCCTGCAGCAGGTGCGTCTTGCCGCTGCCGGCCGGGCCGTACACCCAGGTCAGGCCGGGCGGCGCCTGCACCGCAAGCGTCAGGAGCTGCGCGACGGTCGTGGCGTTCGGTCCTGCGTGGAAGCTCTCGAACAGCGCGCGATCGCGCAGGCGTACGCTCAGCGGTAGCTGCCGCATCGCTGCCTGGCTTCAGCCCTGCGCCGCGATCTGCAGCGCGCGGCCGGTGAATTCGCGCAGGTAAGCTCCGCCGCTGACGAGCACCGTCAGCGTGACCGCCGCGGCCATGGCGTCAATGACGGTCTGCGGCGGCTGGCCAAAGCCGGCGCGCAACACCACCAGGCTGATGTAGGCTCGCCAGGAGGGGGCGGCCGTGCAGCGCCCCCCAGCCGATGCGGTACATGATCGCGCCCAGGCCGATCATGACATCGCGCCCCACCGCGATCACGCCCAGCCAGAAGGGCACGCGTTGCAGCCAGCACAGCACCAGAAATACCGACACGAGCAGCAGCTTGTCCGCCAGGGGGTCGAGGAACTTGCCCAGCCGGCTCGTCCATCCAAAGCGCTTGGCCAGCCAGCCATCCAGCCCGTCGCTGGCGCCAGCGACCACAAACAGCAACAGCGTGAAACGATATTCGCCCGCAGCAAGGCTCCCGACGATCGGCCAGATCAGCGCAATCCGCAGCAGGCAGATGATGTTGGGCAGGTGACGCATCGGTTCGGCTACTATATCGCGCCCCATTTATAGAGTCCGCATGAACGACAGGCGCAGCTACAGCTATCGCGATGCCGGCGTCGACATCGATGCCGGCGATGCGCTGGTCGAGCGCATCAAGCCGCTGGTGAGGCGCACGCTACGCCCCGAGGTGCTGGCGGGCATCGGCGGATTCGGCGCGCTGGTGGAGATCCCGGCGGGCTACCGGCGGGCGGTGCTGGTCGCGGGCACGGACGGAGTCGGCACCAAGCTGCGGCTCGCGATCGACACCCAACTGCACAGCACTATTGGCATCGACCTCGTCGCCATGTGCGCCAATGACGTCGTCGTCCAGGGCGCCGAGCCGCTGCTTTTTCTCGACTACTACGCGACCGCCAAGCTGGACGTGGAGGTCGCGGCCAGCGTCATCAGCGGCATCGCCGAGGGCTGCGTCCAGGCGGGCGCGGCGCTGGTGGGCGGTGAGACAGCCGAGATGCCCGGCATGTACCACGGCGATGATTACGACCTGGCGGGCTTCTGCGTGGGCGTGGTCGAGCACGATTCGATCATCGACGGCAGCGCCGTGCAGGCGGGCGACGCGGTGATCGGACTGGCCTCGAGCGGGCCGCATTCCAACGGTTATTCCCTGATACGAAAGCTCATCTCGGTGGCGGGCGCCAACGCGGGCACGCAACTGGCAGGCAAGACGCTGTACGAGCGGCTGCTGACGCCGACCCGCATCTACGTGCGTTCATTGCTGCAGCTGCTGCGCGCCGGGCGCGTGCACGGCTGCGCCCACATCACGGGCGGCGGACTCACCGACAATATTCCGCGCGTGCTGCCCGCCGGACTCGAAGTGCACCTGGAACGCGCCGCCTGGCCGCGCGATCCGGTCTTCGACTGGCTGGCGCAGACCGGCAACATCAGCGACGCCGAGATGTACCGCACCTTCAACTGCGGCATTGGCATGGCGATCATTGTGCCCACAGCCTCCGCGACCGCGGCGCTGGAGCTGCTGGGCCAGGCTGGCGAAGCTGCGCAGCTGATCGGCGAGGTGCGTCGCGGCGATGGCGGCGTCATCATCCACTCATGAGTGCCGGGGGCCTGGCGCTGGCGGTCCTCATTTCCGGCCGCGGCAGCAATATGGCGGCCATCGCCCGGGCCTGCGCCGCGGGGCAGATCGGGGCACGCATCGTGCGGGTCATCGCCGACCGCAAGGATGCGGCGGGCGCGCTCCTGGCAGGCGAAATGGGGCTCCAGGTCGAGATCCTGCCGGCCGAGGAATTTGCCGATCGCGCGGCCTTTGAAGCCGCGCTGCGCGCGAAGATCGACGCCAGCGGCGCGCAGCTCGTGGTGCTGGCCGGATTCATGCGCATCCTCTCGCCGCAATTCACCGTCCATTACGGCGGCGCGATCCTGAATATCCACCCCTCGCTCCTGCCCCGGTACCCGGGCCTGCACACACACGCACGCGTCCTCAGGGCCGGGGAGCGGGAGCATGGGGCCACGGTCCATTTCGTGACCAGCGAGCTCGATGCCGGGCCGATCGTGCTGCAGGCGCGCGTCCCGGTGCTGGCCGGCGACTCCGTGGAGAGCCTTTCAGCCCGTGTTCAGGAGCAGGAGCACATCATCTATCCGCAGGCGATCGGCTGGATCGCAGCCGGACGCCTGCGATGGGTCGGGAATACACTGCAACTGGACGGGCGGGCGCTGCCGCCCCCATCGCACCAGGACACATGAACCGCCTGAGCCTGTACCTTGCCGTACTGCTGGCCGGCATCGCCCCAGGCCTGGCGAGCGCCGATGATCCGGCGGCTGCCACCGCGCCAGCGGCTGCCACCGTGCCAGCGGCTAGCGCCGCACTGGCGGCGGGCGGGGGACTGCGCCCATACGAAGTCGTCTATGAATTCAACGCCTACGGATTCACGGCGGGCACCGTCGCCCTGACCCTGCGCCAGGAAACGCCCGAGGAATGGACCTACACTTCGAAGTCGCGGCCGCGCGGCCTGTTCCAGCTGGTCCATTCGGCCGCCCGGACCATCACCAGCCGCATGATCATCGACCCGCGCGGCGTCCGGCCCCTGTTGAGCACCGACACCGAAGATGGCGATCAAACGCCGGAATCTACCGTGCATTTTGACTGGGCGGCCAACCGCGCCACCGGCACAGTGGATGGCCAGGCGATCGACATGGAGTTGCGGCCGGGGGTGCAGGACGACCTGTCGGCGCAGGTCGCGCTGATCAGGGCCCTGAACAATGGGCAGGCGCCCACGAGCTTCCTGGTCTTCGACAAGGGCGGCATCCGCGACTACAGCTACAAGCCGGTCGGGGAGGAGACGCTGCACACGCCACTCGGAGACCTTGCCACCGTCATCTATTTCAGCCAGCGTGCCAAGGCACCACGCAGCACCCGCTACTGGTGCGCGCCGGCCCTGGGCTATATCCCCGTGCGGGTCGAGCAGCGGCGACTGGACAAGGTGGAGTGGACCATGAACCTGCGCAACCTGCGTCGCGACGCACCGCCCACCGCGCCCGCTACGCTCGCTACGCCCACTGCGCCCACCGCGCCCACCGCGCCGGCGGCGCCCTAGGCTGCCCTCAGGCCTTGGGCAGCGTGACGCCCTGCTGTCCCATGTACTTGCCGCCGCGGTCGCGGTAGGAAATCTCGCAGACCTCGTCCGACTCGAAAAACAGCATCTGCGCCACGCCCTCGTTGGCGTAGATCTTGGCCGGGAGCGGCGTGGTATTGGAAAACTCCAGCGTCACGTGCCCTTCCCACTCCGGCTCGAGCGGCGTGACGTTGACGATGATGCCGCAGCGGGCATAGGTCGACTTGCCCAGGCAGATCGTCAGCACGTTGCGCGGTATGCGGAAGAATTCGATCGTGCGCGCCAGCGCGAAGGAATTGGGCGGAATGATGCACACATCGGCTGTCACGTCGACGAAGCTCTTGGCATCGAACTGTTTGGGATCGACGATGGTCGAGTTGATGTTGGTGAAGACCTTGAACTCGCGGGCGCAACGCACGTCGTAGCCGTAGCTCGACGTGCCGTAGGAGATGATCTTCTGTCCGCCCACCGTGCGCACCTGTCCGGCGGCGAAGGGCTCGATCATGCCGGCGGTGGTGGCCATGCGGCGGATCCAGGTGTCCGACTTGATGCTCATGGCGGGCTCAGCTCTCCTCGACGACGATTTCCGGAAACGCGCCGCGACGATCGCGCCCGCGCCGCGCCAGGGCGCCGGCGGTATGGCGCGCCATCTCGACATAGGCGGCCGCGCGCGGCGTGCCCGGCGCGCTCACCACGGTGGGCGCACCACTGTCGGCCTCCTCGCGCACCCTCGAGTCCAGCGGCAACTCTCCGAGCAGCTGCACGCCGTGCTCAGCCGCCATGCGGGCGCCGCCGCCGGCGCCAAAAATGTGCTCCTGGTGTCCGCATTGCGGGCACACATACAGGCTCATGTTTTCCACGATGCCGAGCACGGGTATGGCCACTTTCTCGAACATGGCGAGGCCCTTGCGGGCGTCGGCGAGCGCAATGTCCTGCGGCGTCGTGACGATCACCGCCAGCCGACCGACATCACCTCGAGGCCCCAGCGTTCGTATGGCTGGCGGCGGTGGCGCGGCTTGCGAATCGCCGCCAGGCGCCAGTCTCGCCGCGGGCGCTCGCCGCTCGGGTGAACGCCGAGCAGGTGCGGAATGTCTGGTCCGTTCAGGTCGCCGTCCAGGATGCCGACGCGAAAACCCATCGCCGCGAGGGTCAAGGCCAGGTTGACGGCGACCGTGGACTTGCCGACGCCGCCCTTGCCGCTGGCCACCGCGATGATATTGCCCACGCCGGGAATGGGCTTGAGCGGCCGCTGCACGCCGTGTGGAACGATTCCACCACGCAGCTCGACCTGCAGTTCGAGGCCCTGCACTCCGGCGGCTGCCAGATGAGCGGCGAGCGCGGATCGGAACTGCGCCTCATAACCGCTCACGGGGATGCCCAGTTCGACCACCACCACCACGGTCCGGCCGTTCAGCTGCAGATCCCGCAGGGCGCCGGCCTGCTGCAGGGTCTGTCGCAGATAGGGGTCGGTGTATTGCTCCAGCGCTGCGCGGATTTGTTGTACTGTTGCGGCCATGTACGCTTCGGCTCGGGGGTAAGTCGGGGGCCGGGGATTCTAGCCTGCCAAGCGGCTTGGCGCAGAACAGACATAGGTCACAGGACGCCTGACCTGCCATGGCATAATGTTCAATCCATGACCTTTCTTGCGAACTTTCGGGCGGATCGACTGATAAGCCAGATCAAGTCGTCCACCAATATCCTCGGATCCGAGTCCCAGCGGGCCATCGCCAAGCTCAAGGAACTGGGTCCTTCGGCCATCGAACCCACGCTGGCCGCCCTGCCGGACGCCGACAAGCACGCCACGGTCGCCTTTGTCGATGTCCTGGCGGCACTGGCCAACGTCAAGACCTTTCCGACCTTTGTCGACGCCCTGATCCAGGGCAGCCCGCGCGTCATCGCCGGTGTGGCCTGGGCGCTCACCAGCAGCCGCGGCTATCCCCCCAACCTGCTGCTCGAGGCGCTCGCCAAGCCGGGTATTTCCAAATCGGCGATCCTGGAGATCATCAACGCCCAGCGCGCGCGCTTCAGTGTGCGCGAGCTGCTGGCGGCCGCCTACGCGCAGGAGTCCAACGAGAAAACCGCGCTGTTCCGCATCATCGGCGAAGTCGTCGACGCCGCGGGGGTGCCCGAGCTGCTCGGCCGGCTGCAGGGCAAGGACACCATGGCCCGCCTGCTGATCCTGAACATCCTCAGCCGGTTCAACCGCCCCGACGTGCGCATCGCGCTGCAGACCCAGCTCGGAGACCCCAACAAGCTGATTCGCGCCGCGGCGCTCGGCGCGCTGGCCAAGATGGACGGTCCGATCGAGGTCGAGCGCATCTGCGCGCTGCTGCTCGATCCGGAGATCGAGGTGCAGAACCGCGCCGTCGAGGTGCTCATCAAGGCCCGCGATCCCCAGACCATCCGCTTCCTGGTCCCGGTGCTCAAGGACGAGAACGAGTACGCCCGCCGTGCGGCGGTCGAGGTGCTCAACGAAGTGGGCGACGCCAATTCCGTGAAATTCCTGCTGGCGGCGATCAAGGATGCCGACTGGTGGGTCCGTTCGCGTGCCGGCGACGCGCTCGGCAAGATCGGCGGCCCCAAGGTCATCGACGCGGTGCTGGTGCTGGCCCGCGACAAGGACGAGGACATCCGCCGTGCCGCCATCGAGATACTCAACCAGACCAAGGATGAGCGTGCCATCAAGCAGCTGATCAACGCCACTCGCGATTCCGACTGGTGGGTCAGCGAGCGGGCCGTCGACGCCCTGGCTGAGATCGGCAGCGCCGAGGCGCTGCCGCGCCTGCAGGAAATGCTGCAGACCGCGCCGGCCAAGGCCCTGCCGGTGGTGGTGCGGGCCATCGGCAAGGTCGGCAATGCCGCCAGCATCGGCCTGATCACACCGCTCCTGAGTCGCAGCGAGAAGGATATCCGTGTCGAGGCGATCAGCGCGCTCGGCAAACTGGCAACCGAGGAGCAGGCCGACCTGATCAGTGCCCAGCTGCAGAGTCACGCGACGAATTCCGACAGCACCGTGGCGGTGGCGGCGCAGCGCGCGCTGACGGAAATCGAGGTGCGATTCTCTTCGGGCGTCCAGGCCGCGCCCGCGACCGACACGCGCATGACTCTGGGCGGTCATCCCTCCCGGCCGCCAGCCAGCCGGCCGACGCCCGGCACGGCGCGCACCCTGCTGCTGTCGGAAAAGGATGTGGCGCAGACCCTGCAGCAGGCGGCCGCTTCCACCAGCCAGCGGCTCGACATCGCCACCCTGCAGCCCGGCGACTTGATCGAAGGACGCTACAAGTTCATCGACAAGATCGGCAAGGGGGCGTTCGGCACCGTGCTGCTGATGGAAGACACGGTGGTCGACGAGCGGCTGATCCTCAAGTTCCTGAATCCGAACGTTGCCGAAGACGAAGAGGTCATGAAGCGCTTCGTCCACGAGCTGCGCTATTCGCGCAAGATCACGCACCCGAACGTGATCCGCATCTATGATTTCCTGTTCATCCAGGGCAACTACGCCATCTCGATGGAGTACTTTCCCTCCCACACC
>WNFI01207503.1_pt2 | contig 15373 bp, 16 predicted proteins | sample 5400471 | NCBI WGS metagenome assembly WNFI01 (sample SAMN13153348, study PRJNA577476) | soil metagenome | isolation source: 100 cm saprolite on Douglas fir-dominated hillslope | place: USA:California | collected 2013-09-17 | reverse complement strand
TTTCGGCCGGCTAGATGCCGCCTACAATAACGCTGGCGTTCAAAATATTGTTGCGGAAACCGCTGACGCTCCTCGAGAAGATTTTGACCGAGTGATGGCCATCAACCTCCGTGGTGTATGGAGTTGCACGAAGTTCGAGCTGCGCCAGATGTGCAAGCAAGGAAACGGCGCGATCGTCAACTGCTCTTCGCTGGGAGGGTTGGTGGGCGCTCCCGGGCGTGGAACCTATCACGCCGCCAAGCACGGAGTCCTCGGGCTCACGAAGAGCGCTGCTCTCTGTCCGCGTAAACGGTCATTCTAAAGCCGCTCCACGTCCTGGAAGTCCGTCCGATAGATGCTTTGGAAAAGCACCGTTCGCAAAGCCGGGCACTTAGCGACCTTTTCGCCTGACGCGACCGCGGGTGAGCTTGGCCATAATAACTTGACAGTGGCTCATCGCTCAACAAGATTTCCGAACGGATGTCTTTGCTTTTAATCAAATAATTAGCCATCAACCCCCACCGTAGAGCTTCATGGTGATCTACTCCCATCGAAGGTCTACCAAACACCTAATTTATGTTTAGTGATCCTAGCCAGAAATATTCCGCTTTCCCGTCGGTCCCGCTTTTTGACCGGCGATGGCCAAACCAGACCATAACCAATGCGCCTATCTGGTGCAGCGTTGATCTACGGGACGGTAACCAAGCGCTACCCACACCCATGAATATCTCTCAAAAACTGGAGATGTTTCAGGCGTTGGTCCGCTGTGGGTTTAAAGAAATCGAAGTTGGATTTCCGTCCACCTCGACGATGGCCGCGTACGCCAGGGTGACGCCGTGACGACCTACAAGGCACAAGGCGCGAGCAAAACCGAAATGATCCGAGTGGAAGACAACCGGTCGTTACTGGCGATGGCCAATCGCGAAGATTTGCACGTCGCATTTACCAGGCATCGTGCCAGTGCACGGATGCTTGTGCAGGATATCGGGGTATTACGGCAAGTCGCTAACCGCTCGCTAATCAAGGATCTCACAGCGCGCGATCTCGAATCGCGAAAGATTGTGACGATTGTAGAACGGATCGAAGAAGCGTTGACGCAGGCAGCTCGCCTGGCAAAGAAACTCGCCACTGCCGCGCAAAGGCGTGCAGAGCGAATTCGCGAGCTGCGGATTAAGAAACGCCGGGAGAAAGCGCGATCTCGATGGCGCGAGCAGAACCGGGCGGCAGAACTGGCGCCGCTATGAAACAAAACTAGCTATCGGCGCGATCTTTGCCCGAGCTCTGCCGTCGGGCCAGAACCGGTTATTCCGGATCGCCGATCTCGAAAGCTTCCGGCTTGAGAGCGTTGAAAGTCTCCTTCACAGCTCATTCGAAGCCTTTCCCAACGACTGTATCAAACGACCTATTTCAAACACCGCAGCGATTCGCTGGTTTCTGACCTTCGTTATAGCTGCACCTGTTTGGCGGAACCTGTAGTATGCGCCATCGCAGCTCACTATGTCTAACACCCTGGACATGTCATACACGTAGCGAGGGATTAACTCTCCCTCTCCGGCGATGATGCCGGCCGCGATTGAATGATTCCCGCCGATCACGAATGCGATCCTCCATGGAAGCCAAAGCTCCAAATAATGGTTGCTGTCTTGTCTCCAGGGACCATGAGGTTTCCCTGTTCCGATATTGGCGAGCGCAGATGCCATGGCGACGCGACTCCAGGGCCACACTAGGAGAACATCTGATGTGAGACGTACTTTGAATTCCTCGTTTCGTTCAATTCGCGCAAAATTATTTAAGAACAAATACGAGTGCTTCTCGCCCATAAAGAAACTCCAAGACCGTATGCTGTTCCCTGCCGCATGCGCTGGCCTTTCAACGACACTTGCTATATGACTGCTCTGCAAAGGCCTGAGAAGCAATTTAACCAATCCAAATAGGGCTTGCGGATCCGTCCGCGCAAGTGCCTTTGCGAACTCGATTACATTCTCAAAGATCTCATCCTCATGTTGTGACAGCCGCCGCCAGAATTTGTCCCAAGCAGGCCAGATCAAATTGAACCCCTGTTGTAAGATAGATGGCTTCTCTGCTGCAGAAGCGTGCGTATGATTCCGCATCTGAGACAGTTGGACACGCGGACCGATGTGGCAACCTGGACGTCTTGTATTAGGGCCAGGGGAGGCGAGGCAGCACCATCGGCTATCCGATGGTGCCGGCTTCCTTAAAACTAAAATATCCCTGCCGATGATTCATCGGCTGACCAACGATCACGTGATCCAGCATCTGAATTTGAAGCATCCGGGCAGCTTCATTGAGCCTCCGGGTCAGGCGAAGATCGGCTTCGCTCGGGCTTGGGTCGCCCGACGGATGGTTATGCACCAGGATGAAAGCGTGGGCTGAATGAGAGATCACCGGCCGAAAAATATCCCGAGGGTGGGCGAGCGATTCATTAAGTCCGCCTTTGGTGACGTCAATCATCGTGATCAACCGCTGGCGTGTATCAAGCAGGATTACACGCAGGACCTCCTGATTGAAAAGCTTCATGTCGACGCAAGCAGTATAAACGGAGTCTGGGCTATCGAAGACCCCGGAACGCGCGTGTTCGCTCTCGGCAATCGTAGACATCGAAAGCGCAGCGGCCAACGTCTCGGCCTTACGGCGCGGCAGGAATTGAAGCAGTTGCTGAAGAGAGGCGCGGGACAATGCCTTGATAGAACCAAAGTGACGGACTAGAGTCTGCGCCAGGTCCTCCTTGCCGAGAATCAGAGTCAGATGTTCAACCCCTTCGAACTGAAAAATATGTTGTGACATATTTTTCGGCCGAAAGCGAAGCGAAGCAAAGCGCCCCACGGAAAGAGGCAGCAAGTGCAAGAGCCGCGAGCTCGCCGAGACGGGTTGAGGATTTAAATGGGGGGTACCCCGAGGCTTGCCGAGAGAGGGCGCAGGTCCGTTTAAGCCGCAGACGGTACTCTTGCGCTAGAGGCCGTCCGTGGGTTCAGACTACATCTGGCGGAGCCAGAGACTACAGGGCCGGGCTCGTCAGACGCTTGTACGTGAGGCTCGAATCGAACGATGCGCAATATTCACAATTTTAGGATTAATCGGATGCCTCGGCGGCAGAAAGGAGATCGCTACGCGCACGGAATGGGATATATCGAAGAGATCCTGGTTTAGCCTAAAACCGAGAAGTCCGTGTCAGGAGGAAATTACAGACAATCGCACGCCGGTTAGTCGATAAAAGGATATACCTCGCCCGGTTGCGTCTTGATACCGAAGAGGACGTCCTCGTCAACCTCTTTGTACGGGTTTCCGAGATCATTGAACGAAGACAAGGGGCCGCTGCCAACGAAGAATATTTTCAGCGGGCTATGAAACAGCTTCTGCGCAACGCCGTGGATCTGCTGATGCTGGCTCATCAGCCGGTCTCGCTTTCGGAGATCGTGGGAGTCGTCAATTCGGCCCCTCAGACTGATACGCAGCTATCTGACAAAAAGTGGCAGGAGCAGAGCCGGTGCTATCGTTTTTTGCTGGCTGCGGAAGAAGCGGCGAAGCACGACCAGGGTAAACAAAACGCATTTCAGTTAGTCGGTAATTTCTGGCTGCGCGAATTTCCGCAGCTGGCGCACGTTACGCGCAGCTCGATCGTCAGCACGTTCACAACGTTAGCGGATGCTCTCCTGCGAGACCCTTTCCGAGATCGGTTTTGCACGGAAACAACCTTTGTGCCGGAGATGCTGCTCAAAGGGACCATTTGCGTCGTCGATCTAGATATCAAACGCTACGGTGAGGTCGGCCAGTATGCTCAAGTACTGTTGAAGTATCTTGTGCAGCAGGCTGTGGAGCGGCGGGAAGACCTCGGGCGCACGGAGGCTCGTCCCATCTTTTTGTGGGCTGACGAATGCCAAAATTTCCTGGTTTCTTACGATCAGGTCTTTCAAACAACTGCGAGATCTTCTAAATGCGCGACCGTATCTATTACGCAGAACATTCCGAGCTTGTACGCGGCCTTGGGGGGCGAGGCGACCGCTAAGGCCAAGACTGATTCACTTCTAGGCAACCTGGCTACGAAGCTGTTCTGTCAACAAGACGATCCGATCACCAACCAATGGGCTGCCGATATGATCGGCAAGACGAAACAGCTTCTGCTCAGCTTCAACAGCTCAAAATCAACTGGCTTCGGATCGGTACCGAGCCAAAACCTGAGCAGCGGTATATCTGAAACCATGGACTATGATTGTCAGACCCGGAATTTCCAGGTGTTAGCAACGGGAGGCCCGAGAAACCGATTCACGCTCGAAACGATCGTTTACGGTGGAGCCAGGGTCTGGAATAACGGCAAGGTCTGGCTGAAGACCTCCTTCAAACAGCCTTCGCAGGCGCAATTGAACGGCGAGTCGACTGAAAAGATCAGATGAATGAACCGCAGCGGAGAGCGCAGCATCCTTTAGATGCCCAGCAGAAAGCTCACCACGTCTTGCAGATGTGTGCGGTTGTTCTGGGCCTGTTTCTTTGGCTTGCTTGGTATTTTGGCTGGTCGGAGGCCGGTTCTATTTTGCCCTTCATTGGTAATCCGATCGTTAATACCGTGACGCGCCTTCTGCCGGGCGAAGTCCAGCCGGTGTTCAACAATTCGCTGGTGGCTGGCGCGTTTGCCGCTGCGGCAGTGGCTGGCGCGGCGTGGGTTTTCGAGATCGTACTCTTTCACGAATCGTTAACTCGATGGTTCGAGGAAGAAGAACTGAAGAGAATCGAGGCCCATGCCCGGCGATTGCAGGCTGCTCGGGAGCGCTTGGAGAGAAAGGCTTCCGTACCGCCGCATTCTAACCCAGCTCGCGGCTTTCCTCGCCGCAATGATCGCTAAAGCTGGGCCACTTTTCTCTCCTGGAAGACAACCGTTTCTAGAGGACGATTCAGCCATATCCGTTCACCTCGGCTAAAGGCGCTACAAATTCTTTCGGAGCAAGCGCGAGCAATTGCAATGATCTGTCGCCTCGCCACTTGAACGCAAAAACCATTGCCAGGTGGGCTCCAAACGTGCCAGCTTCTGTGGGTGGCTGATCTCCAAAACTCTGAAGAGACTTTGGGAAGCTACCTGACCTCGCTGGCTGGTGCTGCGGGTCTTCCTGGTATCATAAACTGGCCCCCTGATGCTTTCGCATGTGCGGCTTCTCTGTTAGAGCGTAGCGGAGCGTATATTCATGTCGTGAGCGATTGGCCCCCGCCTATCGAGAGCGGGCACACCTGGTCAAGTTTCGTAGGCGCGCTTGGAAGCGCCTGGAAGGACCAGAGCGCAAGAGGCAAAGAGGCTCCTGAAAAGGTCTCAAAGATTTGGGCGGAAGTACTAAAAGAGCTTGATCTTCCCACTAGAGCGATCGGAGAACGGGCGAACACAAGGGGCAGGCGCATCTTCCGTGCGCTCGTAAAGATATTGGCGGCAGCGGATGAGGCGTGTATGGGCGTAGGCATACCGGGAGGGTTGCCATTCGGTGATAAACTCGGTGATCAAATTACAGAGCAACTGTTGAAGCAGCAGGAGGACGACGTTTCTTCGACCTTATGCAGACAGATCGTTTCGAGTAAGCTATTGGTCTTGCCAAAGCTTCATACACCGCAGTCTGGAATCACAATTCGATCGTTGTCTCACCACCTGGCACTTTCTAGCGCCCCTGAAATCACTCCGCATTGGAACTGGGTTTACAGCCCGATACTCACCGGAGCTAGACACGGGATCAACGTGCTCGTTGTTCCGTGGCCTCTTAGGATTACTCCAGAACAATTTTTCCCCGCGACGCCAAGGAATGGACGGCTCCGGAACATGGACGATCGTTTTGGTTTTTTCGAGTTCAGCTCTCGTCAGCGGGAGCCTTTAAATGTAAGACGCCTGAAGTTAGTCGTTCAGAGGGCTCTGTCGGAAGTCGGTCAAATCGACCTGATAGTCTTTCCCGAACTCGCGCTGGAAGAACGAGACGTTCCGGCGGTAACCCGCTTGGTGGCATCCCTTTCTCGAACTCCAATCGTTATTGCCGGGGTCTGTCTGCGGCCGAGACAAAAAGGTGGACCGTGCAAAAACGTCTCCGTTACGATTGTACCGCAAATCCCGGAACGAGGTGTTGAGAACTCGTTTACGACCTTTTACCAGGCCAAGCATCACCGCTGGAAGTTAGACGGTCATCAGGTCAGGCAGTATGGGCTTGGAGGAACACTCGACCCGTCTGTTGACTGGTGGGAGCACATCTCTGTTGAGCGACGAGAGGTCACATTCATGGCGTTACAATCCTGGCTGACACTTTGCACCCTGGTCTGCGAAGACTTAGCTCGCCCAGACCCGATTGCCAGTCTCGTCAGGACGGTTGGTCCGAACCTGATCGTGGGACTTCTTCTTGATGGCCCTCAATTGGCTAAAAGGTGGCCCGCGAGATACGGAACTGTACTTGCCGATGACCCGGGTTCTTCAATACTGACTGTGTCGCCTTTTGGAATGGTACGTTTAAGTCGACCACGCGGAGCGCAACCTTCTAATGTGGTGGCTCTTTGGAAAGATTCTAGATGCGGGGAGCCCATCGAAGTGAGCTTGCCGTCCGATCGGGAAGCGATTGTGCTTTCGCTTACTCGCCATTGGTGCGAGGAATTCACAGCTGACGGGCGTGGGGACGGAGGCTGGAGCTCATGTCTTGAGCTATCGGGAGTCCATCCGATTTGACTGGCGGAGTCAATATCCGGACCGTATATTACTTCAGATGCCAGCTGTTAAAAAGAAGGTCAGGACAATAAGCAATCAACAAGCCTTCAAGAAAGCCATTCGCGCGCACAAGGAAGGCCGGTTTGAAACCTTGTACGTTGTAAAGAAAGACAGCGCTGCTGCCAAGGATGGATCGTCCAGCAGGGCACGACGCTGAACTCTGGTCGACTTGAAGTCGGTCAGAAAAAGCTGGGTCTGAACAATCAACATACCGCGGATCCTCTTTAGGGGGAAAAGACTTTCCCCTCGATCGAGCCCAAAGCGTCTCGCTCTCCCCATTCTCCTAGGACAACCAAGGTTTTCCTAAGACCTTTCCTCGGTTCGCACGGCGCGGCCTTCCGTCAAGGGTATGCGCTTCCGGCATAAACGGCCTCCTCTCCCTCGCAAGCTCGGGGTCCTCTCCATTTATTCCGGGTCGCCGTTTCACGCCCTTGACCGAAAGCCTTATGCGCCGTGGCCGCGGACTGATGCCGGTCCGCTCGGGACAAAAAACATGCGACAGATGTTTTTGTTCCAAGCGGACCAGGTTGAGAAAGAAGACGCTCAAGTATTTCAAGCCGGGAGAGCACGCAGCGGCGCCGGGTGCCGGATTCGTGAACGAGTGATTAAGGAAGGACCGGACGCGCTCGGCTCCCTTGAGCATTTATCGGTGTTGTTGGGCGAACACGAATACGACCAAAGCGAAAGACTTGGTAACCTATTTCGGTTCACTGGCTGGTTTGGCGCGGGCACCGTTCAGCCATTTGTGCCAAGTGATTTCCGAGGGTCAGGCCTTACGTTTGCTTTCCGCGTTGAGGTTTGCTTCCGAAGTGACTTTAGAGAAAGCATCGAAAGACCCCATTTCAACTCCGACAGCAATTGAGAGACTGCTAGGCGAGGAGATCCGGCGTGCTGATCGCGAGCGGCTGGTCGTGCTCCTGCTGAATGCGAAGTATTGCCTAATCAAGAAGGAAACGGTTTCGATCGGGTCTCTCAATGAGGCGTTGGCACACCCGCGAGAGGTTTTCAAGCCGGCCATCGCCCACTCGGCTCATTCCATCGTGGTAGTGCATAATCACCCTTCGGGTGATCCCAGCCCCAGCGAGGCAGACATCAGGCTGACCAGGCGGTTAAGCGAGGCTTCGCGGTTGCTGCAAATTCCGTTGCTCGATCATGTGATTATCGGGCAACGCTGCGATGAACGGCCTGGTTACTTCTCCTTTCGTGAGGCTGGAGTAATCGGATAGAGTGAAGTTTATGATGAAAGGGGCTAGTTTCGGCATGTAGAGATGCCCGAGCGACGTCCAATCGATATCATTCGCAATTCCGGCGGTCAGATGAAAGTGGGTCCGCTAGGAAGTGAAAGCCCGGTTACCGCGATGTGCGAAATCGGTGGATGTCTGTGCGCAGTAACGACAGATGGTATTTACGAGATTAAGTTGCCCGATCAGGTTGATCCCGGCCGGACTAATATCGCCTTGCAGAAGTCTCAGCGGCGAATTTTGGCGTATGGCTCCGATTGCGAGATTGTGGTACGGACTCTTCTGACCGCGGATGTCTTATTTAATCCTTCCTATCTTGGAAGCGCCTTTGACAAAAAGGCAGCCATGGATGTGACCTTTAGTGCGCTGGGCGATCTCATATCCATGGACGAAATAGCAATCGGCCTTGAGTCCATCATGGCCGGAGCGATGCCGCCAACGAGCCATGATGAAACATTACTTGTACCGTCGGTCCCCGATATAGTGGCTCGATGTGAGACTTTCATTCAAAAGGCTCACCACGCCTATCTGGACCTTCTGAGAATCGCTCAGTTGTTTTATGGCGATTTGGGTAGCAAGCAGGTGGATCGGCTGTTGGAACTCGCACGGGGAAGACACGGAGAGGGCGCCGTCCTCGTTCGGCTATTAGAGACAGTAGGACCGTTTTTGCATTTTGTGCGGCGCTCCAGGCATTGCGTTGAACATCCCAAAGAAGACCAACATATTGTTGTGCAGGATTTCACGCTTTGCGCAGACGGCGTGATCATCCCGCCGACAATCGAAGTGATCGACAAAGAGAAACCTCATCCCCGAATCGGTGTGTTGGAGTTCATGAAGGGAGTTACAAACCGTTTGTCGGGGATATTCGAGATGATGGTTGCGACGTTATGTGGCCACAATATACTAGCTCCAGGCGGACTACCTAATGTGGTCATGGAGCTTACAGTAGAGCAGAGACCGGCTAGCAGGGTTCGTTTTTCGTATGGGTTTCAGGATGGCGATCGTCAAGCTCCCGTGAAATGATGCGGCTGGCCATCGGTGGGACGAACTCCGGGACGGTCTTCTTGGCCATACTGGCGGAATCAGCGGACAAGAAGACCGCAATTAAGTCAACACGTATCCATTTCTCGGCCCAAACCTTGTTATTAGGAACGAAGCTTTTCAAACTCATCCTTCGAGATCTCGTGAACCTCGAAGTTGTCTCTCGGCAAGCCGGTGATTTCGCTCGCGTTAGCCAGAGCCGCAACTGGGCTCTGGTTCACTGTGACAGCTTTCGCTTCTCGATCACCTTTTCGGCAGGCCTTGTAATAGTACTCGATTCCGGGGTCAGGGTAGAGTGATGGCATATCCGAGAGAAGTACTCAAATGAACACTAGCCGCAAGCGAGAATTTTAAGCGCTCGGGAGCAAAAGTTCTGTAAGGACTGTCTCGCTTCGGGCTATGTAAGATGCGTGGCTTACTCGGGTTCTAGAAGACGCCTTGGCCGACGCGATAAGGAACGGAAGCGGTTCGCGCGCCTCATGAAGGAGGTTGAACGGATTCGGATCCTTGAGGGCATGACCAACGCTGAACTTGCACGACGGATCGGTACCGATGCGAACGTAGTAAGCGGATGGCGCAACGGAAGGGCGGTCGGTCGCCAAGAGAGCGTTGAGCGGATAAAGGCCTTTCTCCAGGCTTACCGAAGCTGAGCCCCGAAAGGGAACTAAACTTAACCCGACGCCTTTTTCTATGGCTCAACCACTTAGCGGCAATCTAGGCGTAGCCTGAATTTCGAGCACCTTAGCTTGCTTTATTGGCGCCAGAAAAGTCGTGCACGATATCAGAGCTAGGAGTCTCTATTCTGCGTCGTAAAGAGGTATGGCCAGGCCGTAGTCCGATCTAGGCAGAACGACCCCGATAGAAAACCAAAGCGCCCCGCCCGGCTCTGGATAATGCGTGCTGAACACCTGTGCATGCGCGTCTTTGAAAGCGTTTACTACTTTTTTCCGAGGATGCTTTGTGGTTCCAGCCGCCGAGACGCAGGCCAGTTTAGGCCGAAAGAGAGAGATCAGCTCTTCGTTGATATTTCGTCGACTGCCGTGGTGCGGAATTTGCATCCAATATAGCTGCCCAAGATTATACGAATTTTTTGCTCTGCTTAACGCATTAACACCTGCATCGGCCGTGAACAGAAATTTCTGATTATCGAACGCAACCCCGAGAATCGTGGAGCTTTCATTTACAGGGCCTGTCGGAGCTTCTCCGAGTCCAACACCCTCAGTTACAAGATACGTCGCGCCCCAGCTACCCTTGGTTTCAAGGAACGCTTCATAGTGGCTTCGGCGTCTGTAAGAATCTAATTTCTCTTGGAGGATGTTCAGTTTATTAACATCAGTAAATTGAGCCAATTGCTCGTTATAAAAGGTTTCATCGGGGCCGCAAACTGTTAGAAACCCAATCTTTTGTCCGGCAAATGGCTCGAGTATAGTCTTATTTCGATTCCAGATAGCTTGTGCCAGATTCTGTTGCGTTTCCAGCGACTCTAAAACGGTTTCTCGGACCGTCGTTGCGTTGCTCCTGGAGAGCGTTGTTCGTAGAACCGAAAGGTCGATGTGATGACTGGGGATGTGCATCCACGCTTGGCCAAAGTCGATGCCGTTTACGATTCCTATGAGGCCGGCAGCATGGTCGTTATGCGGATGTGAGCAGACGATATGGTTAAGATATGTGATACCTCGTCCTTTCAAGAATTCCAAAATCTGCTCGTAATGCGATGCTTCTCCGCCATCGATTAGAACTCTTGTTGGCAAACCCGCACTCCAGTGCGTTAATGAGATAGAATCCGCATCGCCCAGGTTCAGCATGTCTATTTCTAGACCATGGTAGCTCATGCCGATTTCTCCGGTTCGGATTCAGCTGCCTTTTCGTTGGTTACGCTCAAGAATTGGACAAACAGCTCACGGGCATAGTGCACGGCGAAACGATGCATTCGCAGTAAAGCCAGGGCTAGTCCCAGAAGAAGCGGAAGCCACCAAACGGACAGCGTCGCTGGAAATTGAATGGTCGTTGCAACCGCTATTAAGAACACGCTGGCAGCCACACCTCTCATAAGCCCGTAGTTGCCATTGAAAATGTCGACACGTTCAGTTTGCCCGGCCTTTTCCGTCGCCGCATAGATTTGCCTGGTTATCGAGAACCAACTTTTCCGGTCCAACGTCTTGAGACTATCCGGACAATTGATCTTCAAAATCTCCCGAACCTTTGACGGAAGCGCGGAGGTTTGCTGAGGCGCGAGAAGGCGGTGTGCGCCAGAACGTGGCCAGTCTGTTGGGAGGCCCCGGAGGAAAAACCAGAAAACAGGTTCGACGATGTTACCTAAAGCTTGGACGAGATGTCCGATGACGTATGCCAAGATCAATAGAAGCCCAAACTCTCCAAAACTTATCTTGTCGTCTGCAACGAACACACCGATTGCAGGGTAAATCCGCGAGAAACCAAAAATAGTGAGTGCGCCTGGAGCTATAATCCCAGTGAATTCGTAGACAGCGAGTTTACTCATATGAAGGCTGTTTGAAGCCTGGAAGAACCAGAGAAGCAGCTAGACCGATTGAAGTAAGATTCGGTACTCATTGTCTATTCTGAGTGATTAATAAGCAAACAACAGCCATTGCTGGTCTAGATGAATCAGCGAAAAAAGGATTTATAGGGTACTTAGACAGCCGCAGTAGAAGTCATCGAACAAATTACTCTGGCTCAACGGCGACTATCCTAAATTCATTGTTCTCTCCGATGATAACCATTAGCGCTGGCAGAGACTCAGCATTCATAGATTCTTGCAGCCATCGATGAGCCTTTAGATCGTCGGTGCTAGGGTTAGTTGTAACACCGTCGGGGTGGGAATGCCACTCGCCGACGTATGTAACTTGTCCTAGCGTTTTTTCCTCGATCGATAACACCGCCTCCCGAAGGCCCACAACTCCTCGGTAGTACGCAGTGGGCCATTCCACGCTGTCAGTTGGTGATGGCAAAGCGTCGACCAAATAGCAGAATGAATAATGAACATCAAAGTGGCCAATAAGAACACCGCCCGTTTCATTCGGCAGTTTCGAAAGCCGAAGGGACGAGAGCTTTTGGCAAAGCCAGTCGTCATATACGACTGTCCAATTGCCCATTCTAACCGAGACATGAGGGTTAGGACTGACGGTTCCTGATTGCACAGAACCCGTAAGAGGGTCTCTTCGCCAAAGTAACAATGATGCGTCCTCGGAATGAATTAGCCGCTTCAGTGCCCGGCTGGCCGTGCTTGCCCAAAGAGCGACATCATCTTGGGAAAGGACAGCGGATAGATCCCTGCATCCATTTCCATACCGCCTGTGAGTTCCGACGGTTAGTGTCCCAACTGCCAAAGCATTATGAAGAACTTCGCGATAGTGAAGCATCTCCAGCCAATCGACGGTAACATGACGAGACTTATCTTCCATCAGGATAACCAAGCTGTGTCCCTCTGGAGTGATGAAGACAGAAGCGCACCGGGTGGATAGGCCGCGTAAATGAGCAAGATAGCGGCTGACAGGGAGACTTGCTGAGAGATCGAAAATTGCGACAGAGCCCGCGAATTGAGTAGCGTCCAGTGTAAGGACATCTCTGGAGCTGCCTTCAATAACGGTTTCCCATTCAAAGCAGGCATTGATGCCTTGCATGATTTCAGCCTTGGTCGCGCCTGCCGAAGTGGGCATGAAAAGATGTCGGACACCGTTGTGTGGATAAAAGATATCTGAGTCGATTACCTTCCATTTTCCAAAGCCGCTTCTAACTAGATTATTGACGATTTGAGAACCGAGAGCTCCCGCACCTATCGCTGTAAGGCAATCATCAAATGGAGCCGTGCCATTCAGATCAGCGGCGGCCTCTCGCGTCAGGCCGTTTTGCACTGGGACTGGCGCAATCTCTATGCTCTCAAGGCTGGTTGTCGACGGGGGCGCGAGCAGAATTCCTGTGAACCCGGTACCTGAGTCTTTGCTTAAGACATCCAAAGCAATCCCAATATCTTCAACCGTCTTAGAGGAGAAGAGGAAACCGTTGTACTCGATTGTTTCAACCGGTCCGGTTTTATCCCTCCGCTTCGGAAAGACCACAACCAGAATCGGCTTCAGCTGCAGTAGGTACTTTTCCGGAGAAGTTGTCTTCCACTCCACAATTTTGGATCTCAGTGCCTCTGCCAGGTTCAAACCAAACTCATCGAGCAGATCATGAAGCTCTTTCATGTTCCGAGGCGTCCGGCTTATGACGCCTTGGCTTCTTGGAGGTGCTGCCAAGGCGAACAAAAGATAGCCGGATGTCATTTTTTGGGCGGATAGTGGCCGAGCAACGAAAGTGCGTTCGCCCCAGGCTTGAACATCCATGATCTCTGCTTGAGAACCGAGCTTTGTAATGTCCAGGTAAGCGGGAAGTATCAGGGTGTACTGCGACGGCATCAGAAACGGCTCAAGTGCTTGATCATGCCGGTGTAGGGCACTAACGGCAGTATCTGCAAGCCAAGTCCGAATGCGACGAACAAACGCAGCGGCCGTCCATGAAAGGCGGACCTGTTCCCAAGGCTCATCATATAGACAGAGGCTCCGCGGTTTCTCTCGCTCCGTCCGATTCATGTGTGGAACCAGAGGGAAATCTTCTCGCAGGGCCAGGATGCTCGGGAGCAAATCACTAGCGGCATCAAAGACAACCGCGAGAATCTCCTTTGCCGCGATCGGATAAACACAATTCTGTGGTCGCTCGATATCCAGTTCGATTACTACCGCATCCAGGCTTTCGGTGAGCCTTACTTCTACTAACGAAGTGTAAGCGGGCTTGACTGACTCCAGGTAATCGACAAGCGACTTCGCCCGAGGAGACCGTAAGTCTTCGGGTTTAGCAACCTCGCCCGGAGCCGGCAGGAGAATTGGCATAACCCATCCGTGGCGATCTTTGGGATATAATCGACACGGCTGCTGCTACAGATTCTTTCTTCAACATTACACCGTTCCCGTCGATATTTATTACGATTCGACCGGGAGACTGGGTCGTTGGATGTTCCATGGTAACTCGAAGATCAGCGTCCAAGTCATCCGCAGTCTGTTTGTAACGATTGTAGGTTTGGAAATGTGGAGGCTGAGTCTCGTCGGTTTTTGGAATGGGCCAGCTCGAAGATACGATCACCGATTTCTTGCTTCCTTGTTCAAGCAACCACCGGAATTGGTCTGTAGGCTGGGTGACCGTTATACCCTTTTCCTTAGACATCGCCCCGTAGCTACAGTGATGGGGACATTTTAAAATGTCCCACTTAAGGCGGTCGTTCCTCGAAGGATCTATCCGAGCATGTGCTCTGGTGATATCGACAATGAGATTCCAGTCGTCGACCTCCGAGTCAGCAGTGATTAGCATGCGGCTAAGACGGCCGGCGTGGAGAAACACCCCCTGCATCACCAAGCAATTTTGATTTCGGTCGGTTATTCCTTCGTTATGACGATGAGCAAATGGCGAATGAACAAAGAATTCCATCCCTTCCGTCTGCAAGTTCCACCCAGGAACTAATCGACCGGCGTCGGTGATTAAATGTTCTCGGCTCTGGAGAGTCAGCCCGTGCTCCGCCAGCCAGCCTTTGAGCATCTCCGGCCGCGAGAATACCCTGACACCACTTCCCTTAAGCAGCCGATATCGGGCTTCCTGGCGCAGAACTCGGTTATCACCCTCGACGCCCTCCTCGACGATCATGGCAGCAGGAACCCACAAATCGCGAATTTTGAGACGTTGGTCATCTTGATACCGGCCAGCGTGCTGCAGCCAGAACATTTCGGACGCACCCTGGACGTGATCGTTGTCCCCGTGCGTAAATGCTACAACGTCGACTTCCTTCTTACTTGGCCATCCAATATCTTCGCGGACTGCTTTCTTTAGGTCGATTCTGCGGTCATCCATGTTCGTTGGGTCGCCCACATTACCGTAGTCGAACAGCAATAACTTCCCGCTGTCGGCCTTGATAAGTAAAGAGTCTGCATTGCCGAGCGGATAAAATGTTACAGTCGACATGTCGTTTGAAAAAAAGGAGCGATAAATAAGCACAACATATAGTGGGAGTCAAACAGCAGCCATCCGAGATATAGTAGATTTAGGTACGCACCAGCTTAGTTAGGGCTTGCCGCTCGATGCCAGGGACATCCTCCTCGCGACCGGGTTAGCATCGAGGCCAGCCTCATGGTGCCGTGCTAACGTTTTCCGATCCGGATTTAATGCGCCGAAAAGTGGTGCAAACGCGGCGGCACCTAATTTCTGTAATCGCAGTAAGTTACTGATTATCAACAAACTGCCTCGCATGGATTCGAACCATGACAAAGTGATCCAGAGTCACTTGTCTCTTGCTTCAGTAGCTTCTCAAGAGTTTCGCGGCGGGAAGCCAGGTAAA
>WNFI01038709.1_pt1 | contig 15374 bp, 16 predicted proteins | sample 5400471 | NCBI WGS metagenome assembly WNFI01 (sample SAMN13153348, study PRJNA577476) | soil metagenome | isolation source: 100 cm saprolite on Douglas fir-dominated hillslope | place: USA:California | collected 2013-09-17 | reverse complement strand
ACGTTGGCATCGAGCCGGCTTCCGTCGGTACTGGCGGTGGAAATCCCGCTCTCTTGGAGGCCGACCGAAGATCGATGGGGAACTGCGCGCGCTGATCCGGCGGATGAGCGTTGACAATCCGCTGTGGGGTGCGCCGCGAAATCCGGCGAAGCAGTTGCCGAGTATGGTGCACAAAATCTGCGCCATCTGTTATCCGAGAGCGGCGGTGCGTGCGGTCACGTGGATTTGTGGCTCGCATAGAACCCATGAATTTTTTCACGTGCATGGTCAAATCATGGGCGGCGCATTACGCAATGTGCCACAACTTTGCGACGTGCGCCTCGATCGATAGCTCAAGACGGCCGCAAGTTACGGCAGCCTGCCTAATCCGCTGTCGTGATTTGGATCATGCGCAGCTGAGCGCATGAAAAACTCATAGATTGCATGAATCTTGCACAATTCTGAGATAATGTGCGGGATACAACCTCGGTGTATCCCACCGCCAGTGGATCTAGCTCGGTTCCTAGTTGGCGCATTACTTGCACTAAACCGAACACTGCTCGTTCCGTGCCTGGGGCTCCGCTCCCAGGCAAAGGGAGGCTTCTACGCCCTTTTGAAAGCGTGACGCACCCGCGCCACGGACGGGAGGAGTCATGTCTTCGCGAGGGTACAGGAGATCTCTTCGATGTCACTCAATCGCCGAAACTTCCTTAAGACGAGCTCGCTCGCTGCGGCCGGTGCTCTGTCCACTCCGTATTTTTTCATGCGCACTGCGCAAGCCGCCGGGCCGGTCAAGGTCGGAGTGCTGTTCTCGCTCACTGGCGGTCTCTCGATCATCGAGAAATCGCTGTCCGATGCCACTCTGATGGCGATCTCGGAAATCAACGCCAAGGGCGGCGTCAAGGGCATGAAGATCGAAGCCATCGTCGAGGACGGCGCTTCCGACCCGAAAACCTACAACGAGAAAGCCTCGAAGCTGGTCATCCAAAATCGAGTGCCAACGGTGTTCGGTTCCTATACGTCCGCGAGCCGCAAGGCCGTGCTGCCGGTCTTCGAGAAGCGCAACAACCTGTATTTCTATCCGACCTATTACGAAGGATTCGAGTGCTCGAAGAACGTGGTCTACACCGGCGCCGTTCCCAATCAACAGCTCTCGAACTTCATCCCCTGGATCATCAAGACGCTCGGCAAGAAGAAATTCTTCATTGTCGGATCGAACTACATCTATCCGCGCGAGATGGCCAAGGTGTCGAAGATCCTCATCGAGAAGAACGGCGGCGAGTGGATCGCGGACGAATATCTTGAGCTCGGTCACTCCGAATGGGGCGCGATGGTCAACAAGATCAAGACGTCCGGCTGCGACGTCGTGCTCTCGAACGTGGTCGGCGACTCGGTCGTCGCGTTCTATCGCGAGTTCAAGAACCAGGGCCTCGCGCACGACAAGCTGCCGATCTGCGCCACCGTGACCTCGGAAATCGAGATCGCGGCCATGGGTGCCGAATATGCCGTCGGCAGCTTCACCTCGTTTCCGTATTTCCAGGCGATCGATACCGACACCAACAAGGCCTTCGTCGAGCGCTACCGCGCGTACGTGAAGGACCCCAAGGCGGTGACGCACCACGCGCTGGAATCGTCCTACTTTCAGGTCTTCCTGTGGAAGCAGGCGGCAGAGAAAGCGGGCGAGCTCACGCCGACGGCGATCCGCGATGCGGTGAAGGGCCAGGAATTCGACGCGCCCAACGGGCACGTGAAGATCGAGCCTGAGAATCTGCATACCTACCTGACGCCGCGCATCGCGCAGTGGCTTCCCGACGGCCAGGGCAAGATCATCAATGCCTATCCGGCTCCGATCAAGCCGCTGCCCTACGTCGCCTACGGCGAGACCGACACCAACTTGTTCTGCACGGCGAAGGGCCTCGACACCTCGAAGCTCAAAATCTAGGCCGGCGGGCCGCCGCTCCGGCGGCGGCTCCCCCCGTCCGCCAACGCTGCTCGCCATGATCGACATCCTTTTCATCGGCCTCAGCCTCGCCTCGATCCTGCTGCTCGTGTCGCTGGGACTCGCCATCACCTACGGCGCCATGGGCGTCATCAACATGGCGCACGGCGAGATGGTGATGGTCGGCGCCTATACGACGGTGATGTCGAGCATCTGGCTCGGCACCGGGATCCTCATCGCCATCCCGCTGGCCTTCATCGTTACCGCGCTGCTCGGCCTGTTGATCGAGCGGGTGGTGGTGCGACGACTGTACGGCCGCCTGCTCGACACGCTGCTCGCGACCTGGGGCATCGCCATCCTGATCCAGCAGGCGGTGCGGCTCGAATTCGGCCTCTCCTTTCTCGGCATCCACATCGACGGCCTCGGCGCGGGCCTGCAGAACGCATCATCCGCAACCGGCAGATGGCGGCAGCCTGCGGCATCGACGTCGAGCGGGCCAACGCACTCATCTTCGCCCTCGGCTCCGGGCTCGCCGGCGTCGCCGGCGTGATGATGTCGGGCTTCAAGACGGTGTTTCCCGACATGGGCACCTCGATGGTGGTCGACGGCTTCATGGTCGTGGTGGTGGGCGGGGTCGGCAGTCTGCTCGGCTCAGTGCTCTCGGCTGGAGTGCTCGGCGAGATCAACGGCGTCGTTGCCGCCGTGACCAACGACATCCTCGCGCGCGCCGTCGTGTTCGGCCTCGTCATCCTCATCATCATCCTCAAGCCCAAGGGCCTGTTCGCCTTCCGGGAGCGCTGAGCCGATGAGTGCCAAGCGCAATCTCGAATACGCCACCTATGCCGTGTTCTTCGCGTTGGTCCTGTGCGCGCCGCTGTTCGCGGGCGACTTCTGGCTCAATCGCATCGCCAAGTATCTAGTGTACGGGATGCTCGGCATTGCGATGTCCATGTCCTGGGGCTATGCCGGAATCCTCAACCTCGGCCAGGGCCTGTTCTTCGGGCTCGGCGCCTACATGCTCGCCATGTCCTTAAAGCTCGCGAGCACGACGAGCCTGCAACAGGGCTCAGACAAGCCGGTCCCCGACTTCATGCTGTGGAACGCTGAGCCCGGCGCGCCGACCGAGCTCTGCTGCATCAACAAGGCATCCTTCCTCTGGATCCCGTTCCAGAGCCAATGGTTCGGCGTGTTCATGGGCCTCATCATGCCCACCCTGGTGGCGCTGGTCCTCGGCCTCATCATGTTCCGCAAACGCGTCGCCGGCGTGTTCGTGGCGATCATCACGCTGGCGCTGGTGTTGCTCGTGCGGCTCGTCGTGATCGACGCACAGCCGGTGACCAACGGCTTCAACGGCCTCACCGACCTCGGCTGGTTCAAGGTCGGCGGCTTCGAGTTCGATCCCTATCTGACCGCCACGTACTACCTCGTCGCCATCTCGCTCGTCGTCGTCCTCATCGCCGCGCGTCTCCTTGTCGAGACCCGCGCCGGCCTCATCCTGCAGGCCATTCGAGATGATCAGAACCGCGTGCGCTATCTCGGTTTCGACGTGCCACTCTACCAGACCTTCTTTTTCTCGGTATCGGCGCTGATCGCCGGCATCGCCGGCATGCTCTACGTGATCGTCGCTGAGTTCGCCTCACCGACCTTCATGGACCTAACCTTCTCGATCACGATGGTAGTTTGGGCGGCGGTCGGCGGCCGCGCGTCGCTGCTTGGTGCCTGCATCGGTGCGATCCTGATCAATACGATCGCCGCGACGGTCAGCGAGACAGAGGGCTTTGCCGAAGCTTGGAAGGCAATCATCGGCTTCATCTTCGTGATGGTCGTGCTCTACCTGCCGCACGGCCTAGCCGGGCTTGCGCATGACCTCGTCGACAGGATCTTCCGCCGGCGCGCCGCCGAGCGCTCCGGCCTCGACGTCGCACCGCCGCGTGCGGACGGCGTGCAGCCGGCGGAATAGGCGAGAGGATCGCGATGCCAGCTGCACTGACGGTCGACGGCGTGGGGGTGGACTTCTCCGGCTTCAAGGCCGTGAACAACGTCTCGATGATCATCGAGGAAGGCGAGTTGCGCGTCCTGCTCGGCGCGAACGGCGCCGGCAAGACAACGCTGATGGATCTCATCTCGGGCAAGACCGAATGCACGCAGGGCCGGGTGTTTCTCTATGACACCGACATCACCAATCGCGAGGAGCACGAGATCGCCCGCGCCGGCCTCGGGCGAAAATTCCAGATCCCAAGCGTCTTCAAGGAGCTGACCGTCCGGCGCAACCTCGAAGTCGCGAGCTGCCGCAATCCCGCCGTGCTTGCCAATCTCGGATTTGGGTTCTCGCGCGACGCGCAGGCCCGCGTCGACGAAGTTCTCGCGCTGGTCGGCTTGTCCGAACGGGCTCACGTGCTCGCCGCCAATCTGAGCCACGGCGAAACCCAGTGGCTCGAGCTCGGCCTCGTGATCGTGCAGAATCCCAAAGTGCTCCTGCTCGACGAGCCAACTGCCGGCATGACGCAAGCGGAGACGCACCGTACTTCGCGGATCATCAATGGGCTGAAGGGGCGGCACACGATCCTCGTGGTCGAGCACGACATGGCCTTCGTGCGCGAGATCGCCGAGCGGATCACCGTGATGCATCTCGGCCAGGTGCTGGCCGAAGGCGATGTCGGCAAGATCGAGCGCAACGAGAAGGTCCGCGAGGCCTATCTCGGCTCGCGGGGAATCCGATGATGCTTAGACTCACCAATGTCGACAGTTTCTATGGCCGCAGCCATGTCCTGCACGGTGTCAGCCTCGGCGTCCGTGCCGCTGAGATCACCACGATCCTCGGCCGCAACGGCACCGGCAAGACCACCTTGCTCAAGACCCTCATGGGCCTCACCGACCGCACGACCGGCGAAATTCGTCTCGGCGACAACGTGATCAGTGACGAACCGACCTTCCGCCGGGCGCGCGCGGGGTTCGCCTATGTGCCGCAGGGCCGCGAGATCATCCCGGACTTCACCATCCGCGAAAACATCCTGCTCGGAGCTTTCGCGCGCCCGGACGGCAAGCGCGTCATTCCGGAGCTCGTGGCCGAGCTGTTTCCCTATCTCGTCCAAAATCTCGATCGGCCGGGCGGCGTGCTGTCCGGCGGGCAGCAGCAGCAGCTCGCGATCGCGCGCGCGCTCACCGCCGATCCCAAGGTGCTCCTCCTCGACGAACCGACCGAAGGCATCCAGCCGTCGATCGTCGAGGAGATCGAGGATGTGATCCTGCGCCTCAATCGCGAGATGCGGCTCACCGTGATCCTCGTCGAGCAGAACGTCGCCTTCGCGCGCCTCGCCGCTGCCCGCTTCGCCATCATGGAGAAGGGACGCGTCGTTGCCGCAGGCGAAATCTCCGAGCTCGGCGACGAGCTCGTCCACCGCCATATGGCGCTCTGAGCATACGAGCAAAGCGGCTCAACGGCGCGTCGCAATGTTCGAACCAACCCGAAAGCTCGTCACACATCGTACCAGGGAGAAGAGACATGTTGCACGGCGACATTTCCAGCAGCAAGGATACCGTCGGCGTCGCGGTGGTGAACTACAAGATGCCGCGTATGCACACCAAGGCCGAGGTCTTGGACAATGCCAGGAAGATTGCCGACATGGTGACCGGCATGAAGGTCGGGCTTCCCGGCCTCGATCTCGTGATCTTCCCGGAATATTCGACGCACGGGATCATGTACGACGCCAAGGAGATGTACGAGACCGCCTCGACCGTTCCGGGCGAGGAGACCGAGATTTTCGCCGAAGCCTGCCGCAAGGCGAAGGTCTGGGGGGTGTTCTCGCTCACCGGCGAGCGCCACGAGCAGCATCCGAAGAAGGCGCCGTACAACACGCTGATCCTGATGAACGACAAGGGCGAGATCGTCCAGAAGTATCGCAAGATCATGCCCTGGGTGCCGATCGAGGGCTGGTATCCGGGCAATTGCACCTACGTCTCGGAAGGCCCCAAAGGGATGAAGGTCAGCCTGATCATTTGCGACGACGGCAACTATCCCGAGATCTGGCGCGACTGCGCGATGAAGGGCGCCGAGCTGATCGTGCGCTGCCAAGGCTACATGTATCCGGCGAAGGATCAGCAGGTCATCATGGCCAAGGCCATGGCGTGGGCCAACAACGTCTACGTGGCGGTGGCCAACGCCGCCGGCTTCGATGGCGTCTACTCCTATTTCGGCCACTCGGCCATCGTCGGCTTCGACGGCCGCACGCTCGGCGAATGCGGTGAGGAGGACTACGGCATTCAGTACGCCCAGCTGTCCATCTCGCTGATCCGCGATGCCCGCCGCACCATGCAGTCGCAGAACCATCTCTTCAAGCTCGTGCACCGCGGCTACACCGGCAAGATCAACTCCGGCGACGACGTCCGGGGCGAGGCGGTGTGTCCCTACGACTTCTACAAGAAATGGGTCGCGGATCCCGAAGGGACGCGCGAGATGGTCGAGGCGATCACGCGGCCGACGGTCGGTACCGAGGAATGTCCCATCGAAGGCATTCCGACCAAGAAGGTTGCGCATCGCTGACGTTCGCGGCGGCCGGCTTTGCCACACCCGAGCAGCGGTGTGGCGGCCGACCGGCGCAACGCATGGCTTGGTTGCGGAGCGCAGGCCGCTCGCTTCGCCAAGGCGCGTGGCATTGCGCTCAATGGCTCGTATGGAATGGAAAGAGTGTCGTCGATGCTTCTGATCGAACGGGTGCTTGGCAGCCGGCTCGAGCCGGCGTTTTCGAAGCGTATCCACGAGCTTGAGCATCGCGGCGCGATCGATCTCCTGATGGTCCCGGCCGCCGACGTTGCGCGTCGCCGCCTGCGCGCCACCACCCGCGAAGGCGCGGAGGTGGCGATCGCGCTGCCGCGCGACCAGCAGCTGTTCGACGGCGCGGTGCTGCTGATCGAGCCGGACCGTGCCATCGTCGTGCGCGTGGCGGAGGAGCGCTGGCTGCGACTGCAACCGCGCGCGATCGCCGATGCGATCGAGCTCGGCTATCACGCCGGCAATCTGCATTGGCGGGTGCGTTTCGAAGGGGAGGCGCTGCTCGTGGCGCTCGAGGCACCGACGGACGATTATCTCGCCCGCCTCGGCGCGCTGGTGGCGGAGCGGCGCGTGGTGCCGTCCATGGCGACCCATCCTGCGGCTGAATCATGAACCAATTCCTCACCGCCTTGCGGCTGGCGGACTCGGCCTTTCCCAGCGGCAGCTTCGCCTTTTCCAACGGCCTCGAGGGCCTGGCCGGGCTCGGTGCCGCGCGCGGGCGCGACGCGCTCACCGCCGTGGTCGCCGCGACCGTCCGCCACCGCTGGGCATCGGCTGATCGCATCGCGCTGGTGCATGCGCATCGCGCCGGCGATCTCGCGGCTGTCGCCGCGGTCGACACCGCCGTCGAGACTGCGACCCTCGCCGAGCCGTTGCGCACCGGCTCGAAGCGCAACGGCAGAGCGCTGCTCGCGGCCCACGTCCGCCTGGCGACCCCTTCGGCCCGCGATCTTCGATCTTGGATAGACGCTGGGCGCGCGCACGGCCATTTGCCTGTCGTACAGGGCTTCGTCTGGCATAAGCTCGGCATATCCGAGCGGGATGCGGTCGCTATCTCGGGCTACACGACGGTCGCCGGATTGGTCGCCGCCGCCGTGCGGCTGGGCCAAGTGGGCGCCATCGAGGCGCAGACCGTGCTCGCGGCGGCGCTCCTCGTCGTGGGGGAGGTCGCGGAGCAGGCGATTCCGCCGGACATCGACATCGCGAGCTTCACACCCTGGCTCGACATTGCCGCGGCGCGCCATGCCCGCGCGCAGGTGCGGTTGTTCGTGAACTGAGAGAGGTCGTGCATGCGCCTCACGCCGACTGAGCTCGAACGCTTGACGATCTTCACCGCGGCCGAGCTCGCGCGCAAACGACGCGCGAAGGGGTTGAAGCTCAACCATCCGGAAGCGGTCGCGCTCATCACCGACGAGATTCTGGAGGGAGCCCGGGAGGGCAAGAGCGTCGCCGCGCTGATGTCGCTGGGCTCGAGCATCCTGTCGACCGAAGATGTCCTGCCCGGCGTTGCGGCCATCGTTCCGATTCTGCAAGTCGAGGGCGTGTTCCCCGACGGCACCAAGCTGATCACCATCCACGAGCCGATCAGGCCCGCGCCCGACGCGGCCGCCGATCCGCTCGAGCCCGGGCGCATCCTTGCGGCCGAAGGGGACGTCGAGCTCGCCGCCGGCCGACCGCGCACCACGGTGCAGGTGGTGAATACCGGCGACCGGCCGATCCAGGTCGGTTCGCACTACCACTTCTTCGAGACGAACAAGGCGCTCGAATTCGACCGCGCCGCCGCCTTTGCCATGCGCCTGGACATCCCGGCCGGGACCGCTGTTCGCTTCGAGCCGGGGCAGCGCAAGGAGGTCACGCTGGTGGCGTTCGGCGGTCGCCGCGAGCTCTCGGGCCTCAACGCGCTGACGCAGGGCGCTGCGAGCGACGAGACCGTGCGCTCCGCCGCGCTCGGCCGCGCGCGGGCGGCCGGCTTCAAAGGCGCGTAACGGGCCGTGGTGACCATCCCGCGCCGCGATTACGCCGCGCTCTACGGCCCCACCGTCGGCGACGGCATTCGTCTCGCCGATACCTCGCTCGTCGCCGTGGTAGAGGAGGATCACGCCGTCTACGGCGATGAATGCCTGCACGGCGGAGGCAAGACTCTGCGCGACGGCATTGGTCTAGCCGCGGGCGTCACTAGCCGCGGCGGCGCGCTCGATCTCCTGCTCTGCAACGTCGTCGTCATCGACCCCGTGCTCGGCATCGTGAAAGGCGATCTGGGCATCAAGGATGGGCGCATCGTCGGCCTCGGCAAGGCCGGCAATCCCGCGATCAGCATCACCACCATGCTCGGCGGTTCGCTCGGGCCCATTACGGTCGGCCTCGATTCCGGCGGACCATTCAACGTCGGCAAGATGCTGCAGGCTGCCGAGCACTGGCCCATCAATTTCGGCTTCCTGGGGCGGGGGAATTCCCACAAGCCCGCTTCCCTGGTCGAGCAGCTCGAGACCGGCTGCCTCGGCCTCAAGATCCACGAAGACTGGGGCGCGATGCCGGCGACCATCGACGCGTGTCTCGCGGTCGCCGACGACATCGATTTCCAGGTGCAGCTCCACACCGACACGCTCAACGAGTCCGGCTTCGTCGAGGATACCCTCGCCGCCATCGCCGGGCGCACGATCCACATGTATCACACGGAAGGAGCCGGCGGCGGCCATGCGCCCGACATCATTCGCGTCGCCGGCGTCGCGAACTGCCTGCCGTCCTCGACCAATCCCACCAATCCCTACACGGTGAACACCTTCGACGAGCACCTCGACATGACGATGGTGTGCCACCACCTCAACCCGGCGATCCCCGAGGATGTGGCATTCGCCGAGAGCCGCATTCGTGCGCAGACTATCGCGGCCGAGGACGTGCTGCACGACATCGGCGCGATCTCGATGCTCGGCTCGGACAGCCAGGGCATGGGTCGTATCCACGAGGTGATCTGCCGGACCTGGCAGCTCGCCTCCAAGATGAAGGACCAGCGCGGCGCGCTGGCGCAGGAACGGACCGGGTTCGGCGACAACGTGCGTATCCGCCGCTACATCGCGAAGTACACCATCAACGCGGCGCGCACCTTCGGCATCGCCGAGCAAATCGGGTCGCTCGAAGATGGCAAGATGGCCGATGTCGTCGTCTGGCGACCAGCCTTCTTCGGCATCAAGCCCGAGCTGGTGGTGAAAGGCGGCTTCATCGCCTGGGGCGCCATGGGGGATTCCGCCGCTTCGCTCATGACCTGCGAGCCGATCCTGATGCGTCCGCAGTGGGGCGCGTTCGGCCGCGCGGCGCCCGCGCTGTCGGCCTGCTTCGTGCATCCGATGGCGATTGCGCGCGGGCTCGGCGCGCAACTGGGTTTGAGCAAAGCACTGCTGCCGGCGCGCGGCACCCGCGGCCTCGCGAAGACGGACATGCTGTGGAACGACGCCTGTCCCGACATCCGAGTCGACCCGCAGACCTTCGACGTGTTCGTGGATGGCGAGCTTGCAACCTGCGAACCGGCCCGCGAGCTGCCCCTCGCGCAGCGCTACATGCTGAGGTGAGCGGCGATGCTGCATCGACCCTCAGATTCGGCTTCGTGGGGCGTCGGCGGGCCGGGAGCCGCACGCATCGGCATCGGCGGGCCGGTCGGATCGGGCAAGACCGCGCTGATCGAGCGGCTCATTCCGGTGCTTAGTGCGCGTGGCGTCGATCTCGCGGTCGTCACCAATGATCTCGTCACCAAGGAAGATGCCGAGCGGCTGCGGCGCTCGGGCCTGATCGACCCGGCACGGGTGTCGGCGGTGGAGGCCGGCGCCTGCCCGCATACCGTGATCCGCGAGGACCCGACCCTCAACATGGCAGCCGGCGACGAGTTGGAGCGCAGACTCCCGGGCCTCGAGCTGATTATCTTCGAGTCGGGGGGCGACAATCTCGCCTCTACGTTCTCGCTCGATCTCGTCGACTGGTGGATTTTCGTCATCGACGTGGCGGGCGGCGACGACATCCCGAGGAAGCGTGGACCCGGCGTGCTGCGCTGCGACCTGCTGGTCGTCAATAAGATCGACCTTGCGCCCTATGTTGGCGTCGACCTTGATGCCATGCTGGATGAGGCCCGCACGGTCCGTGCCGGCAAGCCGGTCGTCGTGACCAATGCCCGCACAGGCGAGGGCATCCCGGCGGTTGCCGATGCAATCGGGCGCGCGGTCCTGTTCGCCCGCTGAGTCCGGGATGCTCTCGCGCGACGATGCGGTTTTAGTCGACGTCGACAACGAGCGGCTGCCGTCGCTCGGGGATGCTCGAGATTCGCTCCGGCGTCGGATCGAAGCCACCCTCTGCTTCATCGTCGGCGGCGGGCGGACAGTGCTCGCGCATCAGCACGTGCCCTATCCGTTCCATGTGACTCGCACCTTTCATCTCGATCCGCAGCGGCCCGATCTAGCCACGCTTTATCTGCAGTCCGCGGCCGGAGGCCTCTATCGCGGAGACCGCCTGCTGCTCGCGATCGACGCCGCACCGGGGGCGCGGGTGCATGTCACGACGCAAGCTGCGACGATCATCCACGACACGCGCGACCAATCCGCCGCGCAGTTCACCCGCATCCGCGTCGCGCGCGACGGATTTGCCGCCGTGACGCCCGATCCGCTGGTGCTGTTTCCCGGAGCGGCGATGGCGAGCGCCATCGAAGTCGAGCTCGGGCGCGGCGCTGGCGCTATCCTGACCGACGGGTTCACCCATCACGATCCGGCGAGCGAAGGGCGTTGTTTTGCGTGCGTGACGCTGTCGACGATCGTGCGGGACGAGCATGGACGCGTGCTTCTTGCCGATCGCGGCGCGATCGCCGGATCAGCATTTCTCGCGGCGGCTTCTCCTCTCGGGCCATACCGCGCGGTGGGGACGCTGTTTGCCCTCGGCCGTCACGCAGAGCGCCTCGATCCGACGACCTTCGAGCGCCGTCTCGACGCTCTCGGATGCTTGGCGGGCATGACGCCCACGCCGCACCAGCTCGGATACGCCGTCCGCATCCTGGCGCCGGATGGCGGCATGCTCGCCCGCGGTCTGGACCTTGCCTTCACACTTGCGTTCGAGGCGTTGCTCGGAGTCCCACCGGAGCGGCGCCGCAAATAGCGCGCGTCCGGCGAATCGAAAAGCGCTCCCGCATCAACGCCGGGCAAGGCGAAAATAGAGCGCGGCAAGCCGTACTGGCAGATCTTCCAGCCGCCGCACCGGCATGTGCTGGCCGCGGCCGAACACGGCCGCGCCGGAGCCGACCCCCGACGGGTCGAGCGTGACGCCGAAGACGTCGATGCCTTTGGTCTTCAACGCAAGCGTCGCGCGGCGCGCGTCCTCGATCAGGTCGTGCGGATCGGCGACGTCGATGTCGCATGGCTCGCCATCGGTCAGCACCAGGATCAGCTTGCGGTGACTGTGAACCGGTGCGAGCGCGGCGCCGGCGTGGCGGAGCGCGGCGCCGAGGCGCGTGGACAGACCGGGCCTAAGACCTGCGAGTCGCGCGCGAACCGATGCGTCATATGGCTCCTTGAAATCCTTCAGACGCGTGACGCGGACATCCCCTCGCCCAGCGGAGGCGAAGGCAAGCATCGCGAACGTCTGCGCGCGTGGCGCCAACGCGGCGCCGAGCGCCGCGACCGCGAGCCGCTCTACGTCCAGCACCGTGTCGCCTTGAGCTCCTACGCGATCGCGCGTGGACTCCGAAATATCGAGCAAGATAATTACGGCGAGGTCGTGCGTGCGGCGGAGGCTCTCGCGGTAGATGCGGCCGTCGGGAATCTCGCCGGTGCGCAAGGCAATCGCCGCATCGAGGGCAGCATCGAGATCAAGCTCGGGCCCGTCGGGACGACGTTTGAGCCGCTCGTGACGGCCGATACGCGCGCCGCGCACCAGGCGATCGATGCGCAGGCGCACGGACGGCTCGGCGTCGAGCGCGTCTTCGATGGGGCGTTTATCGCCCAATGCAGGAGCGACATCGCGCACTGTCACCCAATCCGGCCGCTCGACGGCAGCAGCCCGATCCCATTCAGGGTAAGTGGCGACGATGACCCCGCGATCGTCAGGAGGTGCCGCGCGCGCCCGGCCCGCAGCCGTTGAGTCGCCCTCGGCCTCGTCATGCCGGCGGTCCACGTCGGCTCGCGTCTCCTGCTCTGTGGTGCGGACAGCTTCGACCAGGAGATCGAGGGCGTCGGCTGCCAGCGCCGACGGGTCGTCGACATCCCACAGCCCAAGCCCATCATCGCGATAAATCGGCTCGACGACATAGGTGTTGGCATTGAATTGCACGCGCATCTGGCCGAGCTCGTTGCCGAGCAGGCTGCCGATGCGCCGGCTGAGCGTGGGATCGGCGAGCCGGTCGGCCTCGGCGGCAAAGAGAGCGCGGCCCTTGGCGACGAAAGCGTCGCTGTCGGCGTGATCGGAATCGAACAAGGCACGCGCAAGCCGTGCGAGCAAGGCAGCCGCCGTCGCCGGGCCGAAAGGCTCCGCCAGATGGAAGGGCGCCCACAGCCGCCGCAGGCCTGGAAAACGGCGCATGGCGAGCGCCTCGACGCGCGCATCTTCGACCAGGCCGACGAGCGCAATCTGAACCGGCTTGAGCTGCCCAATCGGGAAGCGCGCCGGGGTGAGCGTAAGATGGGCCGTCGCGTGCGCGATGCAGGCCCGGAACAGCTGAGTGGCCGTGTCGCCGGACACGCTGCGAAACACCTGCGGCACCCCGATCACACCATCGCCGATACTGACCCGGCGCGGCACCGGCCGACCTTCGACCGGTTCGATCGCGCGGAGCAGGGGGGCTCGTCCCCACAGTGCCGCAGCAAATGCCCTGAGCGAGCGCTCCACCTGGGAAAAGCCGAGCGCGCCAGCGGCGCGTTCCAATGTCTGCCCGGCGAGAGGGTCTTCTAAGGTAAAGAAAGCGCGGCGCCGGGCGCGATCCTGCCCGCCGGCCTTGAGCCCGGTGGCGATGAAGGATTCGAATGCGGCGCCGTCGCAGGATCGCAGGATTGTCTCGGTCCGGCTCGCGACCGCAACGACCGATTCCGGCGCCTCGCGTGCGAGCCGCACGAGGCCGCGCGACCATTGCACCAGCTCGCGCGCCTGGCCGAGACGGCGCGCCGCGGGGCCCATCGCCTGCAGGCAGGCGAGTGCGGCATCCGAGCCCGCGTGGCGACATACGTCGGCAGAGGCGCGGCCCACGCCCGCCAGCACGGGAACGCCTAGCGTGGCGCGCAACTCGACGCTGACGCGCCAGAAGGCGAGAAGACATGCCGGTCCGGCATTAACCAAGGCGATCTCGAGGGCGCTCGCGGCCCAAGCCTCGAGTTCGGCATCAGCGGCATCAGCTGCGATCGAGTCCCAGGTCCTGCGGAAATCTACGCGCAAGACGTCGCGCTGACGCACGATCTGGTGCAGGCGCGTGACCGCGCGATCGGGCGATGTCTCGATCAGCCGAAGCCGGGCGCCACTAGGGCTCATGCTGGGCTCGCGCCGACTCTATTGAATGCAGGCCCCAATGGCGGCGGTCAGCGCCTCGCGCATGTCGGCGTCGTCCGTGATCGGCAGAACGATGCTCGCCCGTGATGCCGCTTCGAGTCCAATGCCTGCGGCGATGAGCCGGCCGGCGTGGATGAGCATGCGCGTGGAGGCACCCTCGTCGAGGCCTTGGCCGCGCAGGTTGCGTGACCGCGCGGCGATGTCGACCAGTCGATGCGCTGTATCCTGGTCGACCCCAGCCTCGCGCGCGACGATCTCCGCCTCGATCTCCGGCGCGGGATAGTCGAAGTCGATGGCAACGAAACGCTGCTTGGTGGATTCCTTGAGATCTTTGACTGCGCTCTGGTAGCCAGGGTTATAGGAGATCACAAGCGCGAAGTCGGCATGCGCGGCTACCAGCTCGTTCTTCTTATCGAGCGGAAGAATACGCCGCGAGTCGGTGAGCGGATGAATCACCACCGTGGTGTCCTGGCGTGCCTCCACGATCTCGTCGAGATAACAAATGGCGCCGCCGCGCACGGCGAGCGCCAACGGCCCGTCATGCCAGACGGTGCCCTCTGGTGAGAGCAGGAACCGTCCAACGAGATCGGCCGCAGTCATGTCCTCGTGGGCCGCGACCGTGATTAGCGGACGCTCAAGCCGCCAGGCGATATACTCTAGAAACCGCGTCTTGCCGCAGCCGGTCGGTCCCTTGAGCATCACCGGCAGCCGGCCGGCATAGGCAGCCTCGAACAATCCGACCTCATCCCCAACCGGGCGGTAGTCGGCGTCCCTGCCAAAATCGGTCGGCCGGCACGTCCCTGTGACGACCGCAATCGGACGGCAGCCGAACCGCCGTCGTATCCATTTCAACATCAGTCGATGCAAAGCACAACAACCAAGATGACATGGACCCTTTTGGTGCGAGCTGCCATGAACCGCTCCTCGTGATTGTTATCGCCCTCGGTGCGGCAGAGGATTTTCCTCTACCTAGGCGTCTTGATCGTCCTGCTGGACTTTGGTGCCCCTTCTGGAGGCCTGATCGATATTCCGATCAGCTTTTTTCTTAAAAACAAACTGCACTTGGAGGCACACGAGCTCGCCGAGTTCAGGCTCGTGGCCGCCATCCCGCTCTACCTGTCCTTTGTCTTCGGATTCATCCGCGACATGTGGAATCCATTTGGGATGAGAGACCGAGGATTCATGCTATTGTTCGGCATCATCAGCTCCGGCCTCTAGTCTTCTTTGCTTTCACACCCATTACCTATGCGACACTCCTCGTTGCCGTCGTGCTGTTGACGACTTCATTCCTTTTCGTCGCAAGTGCTCAAAATGGACTGACTTCGATGATCGGCCAGCAACATGCGATGACTGGTCAGATCAGCGCCGTGTGGAACATCTTCGCGTCGATCCCCACCGTCGGAG
>WNFI01068124.1_pt1 | contig 15376 bp, 16 predicted proteins | sample 5400471 | NCBI WGS metagenome assembly WNFI01 (sample SAMN13153348, study PRJNA577476) | soil metagenome | isolation source: 100 cm saprolite on Douglas fir-dominated hillslope | place: USA:California | collected 2013-09-17 | reverse complement strand
CAGTTGATCACGGCGCCGAGCGTCCGGTCCGCGCCCGCCCGCGCCGCGACGCGTTCCTCGGGAAGCCCGTTCTGCAGGCAGACCACCGCGCCACCCGCCGCGAGCAGCGGCAGCGCCTGCGCGAGCGCGGCGAAGGTGGCCTCCGCGCGCGTGCAGAGGAACAGCAGATCGTACGGGGCCGCCTCCTCGGGTACGAAGGCCCCGAGCAGCTCGAGCCGCGTCCCGGGCACATCGGCTTCGGGGCCGGGTCCCCGCACCGAGAGCCCGCCCCACCGCAGCGCCTGCGCCGCTCGCTCGCTGCCGGTCGCCAGCGCGATGCGTTCGCCCGCCTCCGCGGTCCGCAAGAGCCGCGCGGCGACGACCGAGCCCACGGCGCCCAGGCCGATGACGCCGATGCGCACGCAGCCCGCCCTATCAGGTTCGCTCTATGCTAGGAAGCGGCGCGCAGGGAGCCAGCGCGCACGGGGCCGGCGCGACGCAAAGGAGCCGAACGATGCAGAAGGAGTTCGAAGGAAAAGTCGCGCTGGTCACCGGCGGCTCCCGCGGCATCGGCCGCGCCGCCGTCGTCCGGCTCGCCGCGGGCGGTTGCAAGGTCGCCATCGGCTACGCTGGCAACGACGCCGCCGCCGCCGAGGCCCTGGCCGCCGCGCAGGCCGCCGGCGCTCCCGGCGTGCAGCTCCTCAAGTTCGACGTCGGCGACGCCGCCGCCTGCCAGCGCGCCATCGACGACACCGTCGAGAAGCTGGGCGGCCTCAACGTGCTCGTCAACAACGCGGGCATCTCCATCGACGGGCTCATCCTCCGCTACAAGGCCGAGGATCTGCACAAGGTGCTGCGGGTCGATCTCGAGTCGGCCTTCCACCTCTGCAAAGGCGCGGCGAAGGTGATGCTGCGCAAGGGCGGTTCGATCGTGAATTTGACCAGCGTGGTCGGCGAGAGCGGCAATGCCGGCCAGACCGCCTACTCGATGGCCAAGGCGGGCCTCATCGGCCTGACCAAGTCGCTCGCGCGGGAGCTGGGCAGCCGCAACGTGCGCGTCAACGCGGTGAGGGCGAGGTGCTGCGGGTCAACGGCGGCCTGTATATGTAGCGGGCCGGCCGCCGGCAAAGCTCCGCATCGGAAGATCCTCTTCGGCGAGCTGCAGGCCGGCGGGCGCCAAGTGGCTGCGCAGCATTTAGCGCAGCACAGGAGCCCCGGGCTGAAGCCCGGGGCTAGAACTGCCTGCAAAAGCCTCCTTCGGAGGCTGCTAGGCCTACTGGCTTCCGCAGGACTTCTGTTCATCTAGGAGCCTCCGAAGGAGGCTTCTGCATTTCTAGCCCCCGGCTTCAGCCGGGGGCTCCCCTTCTGCAGCATCACCACGCGCTTCACCCACCAGGGCCAGTTCGCGGTCGCGACCATCGCAATCGGCGCGGCGCGCGCGGCGCGCTCCTTCCTCTGCGCGAGCAGTGCCCCGGCCGGGAGCTCGTCCGAAGACCCGAAGCGGTTCCCCCTTCAGGCCAAAAGGCTGCAACACAAAAGGCTCCAACAGAGGAGCCCCGGGCTGAAGCCCGGGGCTAGAACTGCCTGCAAAAGCCTCCTTCGGAGGCTGCAAGGCCTCACAGCTCCGCAGGAGGCTTCGGGGCGTCAGCCCACTAATCCGTTAATCCGTGCCCCGCGGGCGGTGCCGGCGCGGCGGGCGGCGCCGGCGCGACGACGCCCGAGACCCCGGCCAGGATGCCGAGGGCCACGCCGGCAGCGATGGCCGGGTGGCGCCGGATCTGCAGTCGCAGATCGGTTACCTCGTGCCGCCGCCGGTGCAGCTCCGAAAGCGAGCGGTCCAGCTGATTTCGGATGTCCTCGATCTCGCCGACGATCTCGCGGGCGCGCTCCTCCGGCGCCTCCCGCTCGCGGTCGGTCACGGGCGGCAACGCGGTCAAGCGATTCGCCCCTTCGCCCATTGCAGGTCCTCCTTCAACGTCCGGCGCGTCGCCGGGAGCAGGTCGCGCACGCGCTTGTTCCAGCCGACCAGGCCCGCCACCGTGCCCACCGCCAGCACCACCCCCGCCACCACTAGAGCGGCCGCCCACTCCGGCATCACCGTGCCCAGCGCCAGCGCGACCGCGACCAACATGAGATTCGCCGCGAACAGCGCGCAGAGGCCGGCCACGCCGAGGCCCTTGGCCATCCCCGCCTCGGCCTTGAGGTCGGCCCGCAGCTCCGAGCGGGCCAGCCCTTCCTCCACGCGACAACCTAGGGCTGGAGCGGCCCCCTTGAAGGCAGGCACGCTCCCTCGGCGTGCGTGGACACGACCGCTCGGCCGCCCGCTCCGGGCGGCCGGCTCCCACCCGGCTTAGAAGATGCCGGTGTTGTAGCCCAGCGCCATGTGCAGCGTGGTCTTCAGCGCGAAGCTCGCGTTGTTTGAGTTTGACTGCGGCGCCACCCCGGTCACGTTCAGGATCACGGTGAGCTTGCCGGTCCCCTTCACCGCGTTGACCAACAGGGAGTCGACGGCGTGGTTTCCTTGCAGGTGGGCCGTTCCCGTGGCTGTCACGGGGAGGGTGAAGTTGCCCAGCGCCACATCCTGCGAGCCGTCCGTCGGAGCGGTCTCGGCACGGAAGGCGATGCTGCCCGAGATGCTGGTCACGTTGTTGCTCGTGACGTTCAGCGTCTGCGCCACGTCGAAGTTCAGGTTGATGACGCAGGCCGCAATTCCGGCGAGGAGGACGAGCGGGACCAGGAAGCGCTTCGAAGTACGGGGCATGTGCATCCTCGGGTGAGAATCGGAAAAGGTGCCCGCAGGATGGCACGGCTTGCTCCCCTGCTCTATTTGGGTGGAAGTGCCGAGATGTAGGGCCTGCGTCAGATTGCCGCGGAATCCGGAGTCTTCTCCTCAGCGGCGCGGCTTGACTTACCCCCTCTCGCCCGTAGACTTTTGTCTCGTTCGAGAGCAAGACAACCGTGCGCCTCTCGGCAAGCGAGGGACTCCGTGCCCTTCCATTTCGCCAATGTGCTCCTCTTCGCGGTCACCGCGATCGGGTTCGTGCTGTTGTCGCTCGTGGGCGGCCGCTTCCTGCGGCCGAGCAATCCGACCGCCGAAAAAGAGATGATCTATGAGTGCGGCGAGAAACCGATCGGCCACGCGTGGTACAATTTTAATCCGCGTTTCTATTTGATTGCGCTGGTGTTCGTGATCTTCGAGGTGGAGATCGCGTTCATGTACCCGGTGGCCTCGGTCTACCGGTCCTTCGTCGAGAAAGGCGAGGGGCTCTTGGTCTTCGGCGAGATCTTCGTCTTCGTCGCCATCCTCGGCGTGGGTCTCGCCTATGTCTGGGCGATGGGCGACCTCGAGTGGGTGAAGGGCCTGAGGCAGGACGTGCTCGCCGACGCGAAGAAGCGCGGCCTGCCCGCCCCGCCGCAGCTCAACCAGGATTCGGACAAGAAGGCCGCCTGATTCTTCGGCCGCCGACGGAAGGATCGCCATGGCCAGCAGCTACGCGCAGGATGTCGGGACCGCGATCACGACGAGCACGTCCAACATCGATTACCTGATCAACCTCGCGCGCAAGAGCAGCATCTTCTACTTGTTGTTCGGGCTTGCCTGCTGCGGCATCGAGTTGATGCAGACCGGCGGACCGCGCGCGGACATCGACCGCTTCGGCTCCGTCCCGCGCGCCACGCCGCGCCAGAGCGATCTCATGATCGTCGCCGGCACGCTCACCTACAAGATGGCGGAGCGCTGCAAGCTCCTCTACGAGCAGATGGCGGAGCCCAAATACGTGATCAGCATGGGGAGCTGCGCGAGCTGCGGCGGCCTCTTCCAGCTCGCATATTCGGTCTGCAAGGGCGTGGACAAGATAGTCCCGGTGGACATCTACGTGCCCGGCTGCCCGCCGCGGCCCGAGGCGCTGACCGACGGCCTGCTGCGCATCCAGGACAAGATCATGCGTGAGCGCTGGTTCACGGGCCGCCGCGAGATCGGCCAGCGCGAGCCGGGCCTCGGCATCGACTACCAGGTCTCCGCATGACCTTCCATGAGATCCACCAGCGGCTCGCGGCGAAGTTCGGCGACCGCATCTCGGCCCTCTCGCCCGCCGCCCGGGATCCCTTCGCGGTGGTGCAGGCCGCCGCGCTGCCCGAGATGTGCCGGTTCCTCAAGGACGATCCCGATCTGAAGATGGATTGCCTGATGAACCTGGGCTCGGTCGACTACCCCCAAAAGAACCAGATCGAGGTCGTCTACCACCTCTTCAGCTACGCGAAGAGGCACGCCTTCATCGTCAAGGTGCAACTGGACCGGGAAAAGCCCGAGGTACCCACGATCGAGCCGGTGTGGAAGGCTGCCGACTGGCTGGAGCGCGAGCAGTTCGACTTGATGGGCGTGGTCTTCACCGGCCACCCGGACCTCCGCCGCATCATGATGCCCGACGACTGGGTCGGCCACCCGCTGCGCAAGGACTACAAAGAGCAGGCGGAATGGCACAACATCACCACCACGCGCGAGAGCCCGCTCGACGGCTTCGTGCGCATCGATGAGCTGAAGAAGAGGCTCGCCGCGAGCAAGGCCGAGAGCGCGGCGCCCGGCCCGGCGGGCGCGCCGCACGCCGCCGATGCCGACGCCGGCAAGAAAGGCGTCCTCCAATGACGGAAGCGAGGCGCGCGCCGGAATCGCCGACGATGGACATGACCCACAAGGAGGTCATGCGGCGGTTCGAGTACGGCGGCGACATGCTCCTCAACATGGGGCCGCAGCACCCCTCCACCCACGGGGTGATCAACTTCCTCGTGCAGACCGACGGCGAAGTGATGAAGCGCGCCATCCCCGAGGTCGGCTATCTGCACCGCTCGATCGAGAAGATCGGCGAGAAGTGCACCTACAACGGCTTCATGCCCTACACCGACCGCGTCGATTACATCGCCGCGATGTTCGCCAACCAGGGCTGGGCCATGGCGGTGGAGCGGCTGCTCGAGGTGCAGGTCCCCAAGCGCGCCGAATATTGCCGCATCATCGCCTGCGAGCTGAACCGGATCAGCTCGCACCTGATCTCCGTCGGCACCATGGCCATGGACGTGGGCGCGGTGACGCCGTTCCCCGCGCTGCGCGAGCGCGAGTTCATCAACGACCTGCTCGAGGAGCTGTGCGGCGCGCGGCTCACCTACAACTATCTGCGCATCGGCGGCGTCGCCTTCGATCTGCCCGAGGGCTACGCCGCCAAGGTGCTCACCTTCATCGACCACTTCGAGAAGATCCTGGTCGAGTTCGACCGGCTCATCACCTTCAACGAGATCTTCGTCCAGCGGCTCGCCGGGCTCGCGGCCATTCCGGCGGAGATGGCCATCGACTACTGCCTGGTGGGCCCGAACCTGCGCGCCTCCGGCGTCGACTGGGACCTGCGCCGCGACATCCCCTACTCGATCTACCCGGAGCTGAACTTCGACGTCCCGCTCGGCCGCGGCCAGCAGGGCGCGACCGGGGACGCCTGGGACCGCTTCTGGGTCCGCGTCGCCGAGATGAAGCAGTCGTGCCGCATCCTCCGCCAGTGCCTCGCGCAGATCCCGGCCGGTCCGGTGATGGCCAAGGTTCCGCGCAAGCTGAAGCCGGCCGAAGGCCTCGAGGCTTACTCGCGCATCGAGAGCGCGCGCGGCGACATGCAGTACTACGTGGTCGCCTCGGGAGGCGAGAACGCCCACCGGGTGAAGATCCGCACCGGCAGCTTCACCGCCATGGGCATCATCGACCCGCTCTCGCGCGGGCTGATGATCGCCGACCTGGTGGCGCTGATCGCCTCGTTCGACGTCGTCGCCCCGGAGATCGATCGCTGATGCAGAGCTTCATCGACAGCCTCATCCGCCACTACGGGATCGACCCGGCGACCTGGCCGTGGACGCAGTTCGTCTACCTGTTCTTCATGGGCCTGTTCGCCTTCGTGGTCATCAACTTCGCCGCCATCACGGCCGGCATCTTCAGCTGGGCCGAGCGCCGGGTGGCCGCGCGCATCCAGAGCCGCGTCGGACCCAACCGCGTCGGACCGATGGGCTTCTTGCAGTGGGTGGCGGACGCGGTGAAGCTGCTCACCAAGGAGGACCTGATCCCGGCCGACGCGGACCAGTTCCTCTTCCGCATCGCGCCCTACTTCATGATGGTGGGGTTCGCCTGCGTCTTCGTGGCGCTGCCCTTCTCGCACCGGCTGGTCATCGCCGACATGAACGTCGGCATCTTCTACATCCTCGCCGTCACCGCGCTGATCGTCGTCGGCATCATCATGTCGGGCTGGTCCTCCAACTCGAAGTGGTCGCTGTTCGGCGCGATCCGCTCGGCGGCGCAGATCATCTCCTACGAGATCCCCGCCGGCATGGCGCTGATGATCCCGGTGCTGCTCGCGGGCACGCTCTCCACGCAGGGCATCATCCGCGCCCAGGGGGGCGCGCCCTGGCACTGGTACCTGTTCCACGACCCCGCCACGTTCGCTGCGTTCTTCATCTACTTCATCAGCGCGCTCGCCGAGGGCAACCGCACCCCGTTCGACCTGCCCGAGGCCGAGTCGGAGCTGGTCGCGGGATACAACACCGAATATTCCGGAATGCGCTTCTCCTACTTCTTCCTCGTCGAGTGGGGAAACATGTGGGTGATGAGCGCGCTGGCCACGACCATGTTCCTGGGCGGCTGGCAGATCCCGGGCATCTCCGCGGCGCAGCTCGACGCGATGACCGGCGGCTGGGCGGTGGCCTGGGAGCTGGTCTCGCTGGCCATCTTCTGCGCCAAGACGCTCTTCTTCGTCTTCGTGGTGATGTGGCTGCGCTGGACGCTGCCGCGCATCCGTGTGGACCAGATGATGAACATGTGCTGGAAGTACCTGGTGCCGGCGAGCTTCGGCGCCGCGCTCTTCGTGGCGGCGTGGATGCTGGTCACGCACCGCTGGCCGGTCCTTCAAGTCTTCATGCAGGGCGCGATGTTCGCGCTCGGCGCCTTCCTGGCCGGGGCGTTCGCCGTGCGGGTGCTGAAGAACATCAGCGCGACCGGGGACCGATTCGACGTCACCTCCAACTGGTGACGAGGGAGCTCAGGGTGGCAGAGACGATCGCGACATCCCCTTTCCGAGACGCGCGGCCCGGCCCGATGGGCGCGTACGTGAAGAACGTGCGCAACACCGCGATGAGCTTCTGGGAAGGCATGAGCGTCACGCTCAGCTACATGTTCCGCAAGCCGACCACGACGCAGTATCCGGACCGCGTCTCGGTCCCGGTGCGCGAGACCATCCCCTCGCGCTACCGCGGCTTCCTCGAAGTCGACATGGACACCTGCACCGCGTGCCAGGCCTGCGAACGCGCGTGCCCCATCCAGGTCATCAACATCGACCTGCTCAAGGGCGACGGGAGGACCACGCCCAAGCTCCGCATGGAGCGATTCGACATCGATATCGGAAAGTGCATGTATTGCGGGCTCTGCGTCGAGCCCTGCCCCACCGGCGCCATCCAGCACACGCGCGAGTTCAAGGGCGAGGTGATGAACTTCGACAACCTGGTGCTGCGCTTCGTGCCCGATCCGCTCGTACCGGTGGTGCCTTACAAGCCGCCCAAGGGGTCCGAGGCCTTCCCGCGCAAGCCGCTCGGCGAGATCACGCTGGCGCTGCTCAAGGCCTGGGACGCGCCGCCCCCGCCGTTCCCTCCCAAGGACGCGGTCAAGCCCGACGAGCACAAGGCGGCAGCCTCGGCGGCTGGCACTGCCGCGCTGGGGCGGCAGCTCGCGGCCAAGGCGCTGGGAGTCCGCAGCGACGTGCCCAAGCTCTCCCGCGTCTTCGAGGAGGCGATGGCCGGCACCGACTGCGGCGACTGCGGCTACGCCGACTGCAAGGGCTATTCGGACGCGCTCGGCGCGGGCAAGGATTTCTCGCCCGACAAGTGCGCGCCGGGCGGCGCCGAGTCGAAGGCGATGCTCGAGACCATTTTGATCACGCTCAAGCTCGGCAAGCTGCCCGACCTGCCCCAGGACGCCGCGGCGGCCGCAGGCGCGGCCCCGGCGGCCGAGTCGATCGGGCTAGGAAGCAAGACTCCGACGGCGTAAAGTTCCGCCGCCTCCAAGGTGGTCGAGAGCGGTCTTCCAGTGCGGCAATGTCGTCCGACGGCTGGCAGCGGAGGGACCTGCGATGGCGGACGTTCCCCAGGGGAGCAGCGGCTCGGTCGCACCGGGCCCGGGCCCACGCGCACCCGGCCCGCGTCGCGAGGCGCTGCTGCGCGCGGGCGCGATCGCGAGCGCGCTCTTCTTTGCCGCCGGCGTCCTGGTGGTGCGGCTCGCCACGGGCCACGGCGTCGACTTCGCCACCCTGGCGCTGCTCTATCTCGCCACCGTGCTGTTCCTCTGGGGCCTGCAGGGCTTCGCGCTGCGCCGGCTCTCCCTGGGCCCCGTCTCGCTGCTGGTCTTCTCCGCCGCGGTGTTCGGCGTCCTGTTCCTCGCCGGCTACCTGGTCGTGGTCGTGGCCGGGCCGTTCATCGGCTCGCTCGCCCTGCGCTTCGTGGGCTTCGTCAATCTCGCCGACCTGGCCTTCTACCTCTTCGCCGGCATGGCGGTGGGGGGCGCCATGGGCTGCGCCTTCTCCACCAACATCATCTACAGCGCCTGGAGCATGCTCTTCGCCTTCATGGGCGTCGCCGGCCTCTACGTCTTCCTCGGCGCCGATTTCCCCGCGGTTGCCCAGGTGCTCATCTACGTGGGCGGCATCCTGGTGCTGATCCTCTTCGCGATCATGCTCACCGGCCAGATCGGCGGAGACCCGTCGCTGACCAACGCGCACCTCGGCCTGCCCGCGGGCGCCGTGTTGGGCGCGGGCGCCGTCGCCATGCTCACGTACATGGCGGCGATGGCCCCGTGGAAGACGGTCGATCACCCGAAGTACGAATCCACGGCGCAGGGCCTCGGCCTCGCCTTCCTCACCGATTACCTGCTCCCCTTCGAGGTCGCCTCGGTGGTGCTGCTCGCCGCGCTGGTCGGCGCGGTGGTGATCGCCCGCAAGGAGACCAAGGAAGGCTCGACATGAGCATCGGCCTGCCCCACTTCCTGATCGTCGGCGCCTGCCTGTTCGCGCTGGGCGTCGTCACCGTGGTCACGCGGCGCAACGCGGTCGGCATCCTGATGGGCGTGGAGCTCATCCTCAACGCCGCCAACGTCAACTTCATCGCCTTCAACCATTTCGTCGACAGCGCGCACCTCACCGGCCAGGTGTTTTCCATCTTCGTGATCGTGCTGGCGGCGGCGGAGGCGGCCGTGGCCCTCGCCATCGTGCTCGCCATCTACCAGACGTTCCGGACCATCGACGTGGAAGAGACCGACCTCCTGCGCGAGTAAACCGTGACCGAGACCCTCGTCCATCCGCAGCGCTGGGGATACCTGTTCCTCATCCCCCTCTTTCCGCTGATCGGCGCGGCGATCAACGCCTTCCTCGGCGCGCGCCTGCAGCGCCGCTACGGCAAGCGCGTCAACCACGGCATCGCCATCGGCGCGATGGTCCTCTCCTGCATCGTCGCCGAGGTGGCCTTCTGGGGCGTGCTCTGGGGCCGGCCGCCGCACGAGCGCTTCATCCGCGACACGCTCTGGACGCTGTGGCAGAGCGGGGCCTTCCGGGCCGACCTCTCCTTCGCTCTCGATCCGCTGGGCATGGTGATGACGCTCGTCGTGACCCACGTCGCGACGCTGATTCACATCTATTCGGTCGGATACATGGCCGACGAACGAGCCTACTGGCGCTTCTTCATGTGGCTCAACCTGTTCGTCTTCTCGATGCTGCTCCTGGTGATGGGCAGCAACTTCGTGGTGATGTTCTTCGGCTGGGAGGGCGTGGGCCTGTGCAGCTACGGCCTGATCGGCTTCTGGTACGAGGACGCGCAGAAGGCCGCCGCCGCGCTCAAAGCGTTCGTCGTCAACCGCATCGGCGACTTCGGATTCGTCATCGGCCTGTTCATCCTCTTCTGGTCGCTCTCCGGCGTCTGGTCCAACGACCGCTGGGTGCCCGAGCGCGGCCTCTCCGGCGCGGTGCTGGGGACGCTCGCCGAGCATCCGCGGCTGAGCCCCGAGGGCACAGCGCTCGGGCCCACCGTCGAGTTCGCCGAGCTGCGCAACCAGGTGGTCGACGAGACCAGCGGCGTCGCCAACCGGCTCAAAGGCCTCACGCTGTGGGGCGTGCCCATCGCCGGGGTGGTCTGCCTGCTCTTCTTCCTCGGCGCCGCCGGCAAGAGCGCGCAGATTCCGCTCTACGTCTGGCTGCCCGACGCGATGGCCGGCCCCACCCCGGTGTCGGCGTTGATCCACGCCGCCACCATGGTCACCGCCGGCGTCTACCTGGTGGCGCGGCTCAACTTCCTCTACGCGCTCTCGCCGCTGGCGATGACGGTGGTGGCGTCGGTCGGCGCCTTGACCGCGATCTTCGCCGCCTCGATCGGCTTCGTCCAGTACGACATCAAGAAGGTGCTCGCCTACAGCACCGTCTCGCAGCTCGGCCTGATGTTCATCGGCGTGGGCGTGGGCGCCTACTGGGCCGGCGTCTTTCACTTACTCACCCACGCCTTCTTCAAGGCCTGCCTCTTCCTCGCCTCGGGCTCGGTCATCCTCGCCTGCCACCACGAGCAGGACATGCGCAAGATGGGCGGCCTCGCCCGCTACCTGCCGCGCACGCGCTGGGCCTATCTCGCCGCCTGCTGGGCCATCGCCGGGTTCCCGTTCGCCTCCGGCTTCTATTCCAAGGACGAGATCCTCTGGAAAGCGTGGACCGCGGGCGGCCTGGTCAATCCCTGGATCGGCCACGCCATCTACCTGGTCGGCGCGCTGGGCGCGCTGGGCACTTCGTTTTACATGTTCCGCTCCTATTACATGACCTTCACCGGCGAATATCGAGGCGGCGCCGGACACGAGGCCAAGGAGCAGCTGGAGGACCCGCACGCAATGGCCGCGCACGCGCACGGGCACGCGGCCCCCGCGAGCGCAGCCCCCAGGGCCCTCGCGCCCAGCCTGCCAGCCGCCGAGCACGTGCCGTTCCACGAGGCCCCTCACGCAACCGAGCTGCTCTTCCAGCTCGTCGGGGTCGCCATCGCGACCGCCGGCTGGTTCGCCGCCAAGGCCCTCTACGACGGGAACCTGAGCCCGGTGCCCGCGCGCCTCAAAGAGCGGTTCGCCGCCGTCTGGGCCGTCGTCTACAACAAGTACTACGTGGACGAGCTGTACCAGGCCACGGTGGTGCGCTTCACGCTGGTCGCGAGCAAGGTGCTCTACTGGATCGACCAGAACGTCATCGACGCGCTGGTGATGCTGTTCGCTTTCCTCGCGCGCACCGTCGCCTACCTCGACGACTCCATCGACCGCTGGCTGGTCGACGGCGCGGTCAACGGCGTGGCCCGGCTGTCGATGAGCGCGGGCCGCTCGCTGCGGCGCGTCCAGACCGGGCACATCCAGAATTACCTCTTCGGCGCGCTCGCCGGCGCCATCGCCTTCGTCATCCTTCAATATGTGATTCGGTAAGGAGCGCGACCCCATGCCTGATCATCCAACCACCAGCGCCCTGCTCTCCTGGATCACGTTCATCCCCTTGCTCGGCGGCGCCGGCATCCTCGGCCTCCTCGGCCTGCGCGCCGCCGGCCTGCTCAACAAGAAGCAGGTCGATCAGGGCTCGCGCATCCTGGCCCTCGTCGCGAGCGGCCTCTGCCTCGCGCTGGGCCTCGTCGCCTGGCGCCAGTTCTCGCCCGCCACCGGCCAGGTGCAGCTCGTCCATCACTTCCGCTGGATCCCCGCCTACAACATCGAATACTTCCTCGGCGTCGACGGGCTCTCCCTCACGCTGGTCATCCTCTCGGTCTTGATCAGCTTCATCGCCACCATCGCCTCCATGCCTTGGTGGCCGGGCAACGCGCACCTCGACGATCACCACTTCACCCAGCGCGCGGTGCCCGGGTACATGGCCATGCTGCTTCTCTTGCAAACCGGCATGACCGGCGTCTTCTGCGCGCTCGACCTGTTCATGTTCTACGTCTTCTGGGAGCTGATGCTCCTGCCGATGTACTTCCTCATCGGCATCTGGGGCGGCGCGCGCAAGGAATACGCGGCGATCAAGTTCTTCCTCTACACGCTCGCCGGCTCGGTCCTGATGCTGCTGGCGGTGATCGGCCTCTACTTGAATGGGCCGCAAGAGCTGGTCGACGGGCAGGTCGTCCACACTTTCAACCTCTTGAAGATGGCGCAGTTCGGCCAAAGCGGCGGCTACCTCGCCGCGCCCGCGGTGCTCGGGTTCCAGTTCGTCCGCATCGCCTGGATCGGGCTGTTCATCGGGTTCGCGATCAAGATCCCGATGTTCCCCTTCCACACCTGGCTTCCCGACGCGCACGTCGAGGCGCCCACGCCCATCTCGGTCATTCTCGCCGGCGTGCTGCTGAAGATGGGCATCTACGGCATCCTCCGCGTCAACTTCCCGGTGCTTCCGCAGGCCACCCAGTGGGCGGCGCCGGCGATGGCCATCTTCGGGACCATCAACATCGTCTACGCCGCCTTCGTCTGCCTGGCCCAGAAAGATTTGAAGAGGATGATCGCCTACTCCTCCGTCTCGCACATGGGTTTCTGCCTGCTCGGGATGGCCGCCTTCACGCAGCAAGGAATCGACGGCGCGGTGCTGAATCTTTGGACGCACGGCCTCATCAGCCCGATGCTCTTCCTCATCGTCGGCGTCCTCTACGACCGCGCCCACCACCGCAACATCGAGGGGTTCGGGGGCCTCGCGGCGCAGGTGCCCGAGTACGCCGGGCTCCTCGGCCTCGCCTTCTTCGCCTCGCTGGGCCTGCCCGGGCTGTGCGGGTTCATCTCGGAGTTCACCGTGTTCATGGGCGCGCTGCCGCGCTTCCTGGTGCTGACGATCGTGAACTGGCGCGAGCGCCTCACGCTCTACCCGCTGGGGGCGCTCGTGATCCTGTTCGGCTTTTATCCGGCCCTGGCCATCGACCTCTTCCAGACCTCGCTGCGCAACCTCCTTCTGCCGCTGCAATAGGGGAAGGGACCATGGGCAACGCCCTCGGCAACGCTCTGGGCAACATCGAGTCGCTCCGCTACTTCCAGCCCGAGACGGTGCTGACCGTGGCGGTGCTCGCGCTCTTGGTCGAGGACCTGGTGCTGCGGCGCAGCTCGCGGCGGGCGGGCCTGCTCGCCGGCAGCGCCCTGGTCTGGCTGGCCTTGACCGCCGCTGCGCTGGCAAGCACTCCGGTCGGCCCCATCCCGCTGTTCGGCGGCCTGCTCGCGCACGACCCGATGCGCGTCTTCTTCGGCTGGATCTTCCTCGCCGCCACCGCGCTCACGGTGATCATCGTCCCGCAGAGCGGTCAGATCTCGAGCGCGCGCATGGGCGAGTTCTTCGCGCTCCTGCTCGCGCTCTGCCTGGGCATGTTCCTCATGGCCAGCGCCGCCGATCTGCTGATGGCGTACCTCTCGCTGGAGACGGTCTCGCTGATCTCGTACATCCTCACCGGGTTCCGAAGGGCCGATCGCCGCGCCAACGAGGCCGCGCTCAAGTACGTGATCTACGGCGGCGTCGCCTCGGGCGTGATGCTCTACGGCATCAGCTTGCTCTACGGCCTGTTCGGCACCACCCGGCTGATCGGCGAGGGCGGGATCGGCGCGCAGCTCGCCGACGTGAGCAGCCGCATCTTCATGGCCCACGCTTTCGGCGGCCAGCCGGCTGCCCAGCTCGCGCTGGTGGTGGCCATCGTCTTCGTGCTTGCCGGGGTCGGCTACAAGATCGCGAGCGTCCCCTTCCACATGTGGTGCCCCGACGTGTACGAGGGCGCGCCCACGCCCTTCACCGCCTTCCTCTCGGTGGGGCCCAAGGCGGCAGGCTTCGCGCTCGCCATTCGCTTCTTCTTCGCCGCCTTCGAGCAGCGGATGCCGGGCGGCGCCTTCGCCACCGCGGGCGATCTGCCCTGGCCCGCCATCGTCGGCATCATCTCCGCCATCACCATGACGCTGGGGAACTTCACCGCACTGGTGCAGACCAACTTGAAGCGGATGTTCGCCTACAGCTCGATCGCGCACGCGGGCTATCTGCTGATGGGACTCGCAGCCGCGAGCGCCGCCGGCGTGCAATCGATCCTCGTCTATCTCGCGATCTACGTGGTCATGAACGTGGGCGCGTTCCTGGTGGTCATCGCCGTCTCGCGCGTCACCGGCGGCGAGAACATCTCCGACTTCCGCGGGCTGGGGCAGCGCGCGCCGATCGCCGCGCTCACGCTCGCCATCTTCCTCTTCAGCCTCACCGGCATCCCGCCCTTCGCCGGCTTCATCGGCAAGTATCTTCTCTTCGCGGCGCTGCTGAGCGGCGGCGGGGTCTGGGCCGTGGTGCTCGCGGTGATCGGCGTGCTGAACAGCGCCGTCTCGCTCTTTTATTACGCGAAGGTGATCAAGGCGATGTACTTCGACGAGGTGGAGGACCAGGCGCGGCTCCCGGTTCCGCGCCTCTACAACGGCCTCCTCTCCGGGCTGGCCGTGCTCATCTTCGTCATGGGCCTCTTCTGGTCGCCGCTGGCGCGCTGGGCCGCGATCGCTTTCGTCTGAACCGGCCCGGCAATTTCGACTGTTCAAAATCAAAATCGTTAGGCAATGAGCAGTCGGGATTACCGGCTCGCTCGCTGGGCTGCTTCCGCCCGTCCCACCTCTGTTCAGGGCTCAATGCGCCCGTCAGGCCGCAATGCCGCCGAGGCAGAGGCGATCTGGCCGGTGCGGCAATTAGCCAACGTATATGGCAGGGCGTGTGCATTCCGGGAGGCTGTACAATCGCCGCGCAGCCGGGGGGCAAGGGGAGCAAGCAAAATGTCCTCGCCCTTCCGCATCCTGCTCTCGACCCACGCCGACCAACGCCTCGCCGCGCTCGCCCCTGAAAAGCGGACGCGCCTGCTCGCGATGCTGGAGGACATCGCCGAGCTCGCCGGCAACGTCGCGTGGGACGGTCTGGCGTGGGTGAAGCCCCTGCCCGAGCAGCTGCTCTATCTGGGCGTCGGGCAAACCAGCGCCCGCTACTCGGTGGACGTCGAGCGACGCACGGTCACGGTCGAGCACATCGTGGTCGGCTGGGCGGACCGCAGCCAAGGCGACGACGCAAGCAAACGGGGCTAGCAGAAATGGCGCGCGCCGTCAGGCGCACGGTTCCCACTCAGCCGGGGGCTCGCGCTAGTCCGAGGCCGGTCCGAGGCGCGGCGTTGGATCAGGGCTAGGGGCGGGCGGCGAGGCCGCCGCGGCACGGTGCTCCGCGGCCCTGCGCTCGAGTGCGGCGAAGCGGGCCGGGGCGAGCGTGCGGTCGCCCAGCTTGCGGGCCGGCTGGACGCGGGGACCGTGGTAATCGCTGCCGGCGGTGACGAGCAGCCCCAGGTCCGCGCTCCACCGCTC
>WNFI01578970.1_pt2 | contig 15381 bp, 18 predicted proteins | sample 5400471 | NCBI WGS metagenome assembly WNFI01 (sample SAMN13153348, study PRJNA577476) | soil metagenome | isolation source: 100 cm saprolite on Douglas fir-dominated hillslope | place: USA:California | collected 2013-09-17 | reverse complement strand
TGCAGGAGTCTCATGAGGCTACTGCCCCTCTCCTAATAAAGCGCAAAGATGTATTTCTTCCAACATCCGAACCCTCTATCACATCCGAGCCGCTAAACGAGCAGGACGTCATTGCCCTCTTTAACCAATTGCTCGCGGGCGGTGTGATTCGGGGAATACGGTTGATGTCTACGAGCCAGCACCAGCAATACGATGGAGTTTTTCGTTACGTACTCAAAGAGCCTACCCACCATCACATCTTCGATAAGGCAACCAATCCACTAGGTCTTGACCAAGCCCAAGGATCAAAGCCTTTTGTCTCGGCACCAAGGATTCTCGAATATAAATTTAGCCTTGATGGATTAACTCAGGACTTCGAAAAAGGCGAGAAAAACGAGAAAGAGATTGGCTTGGCTGTAGTTTGGGAACTTGGCGATGATTGGAGAGCTCGCTATTCCATTACGCCGTTGCTCTATCTCCCTAACCTTCACCACCGATATGTCCATGGCGCTACTCATATTGCCCGAAATGCCGTTACGGGTGAGGCCACCTTTCAAGTTGTCGGCCTTAAGGAACTTGTCGACTACATCAACGACCCAGATGCAGTACAAAAGTATCAGCACGACCGATACGTGGAGGAAAAGTAGCCGTAGCATAAAGGGACGTATCCGTTGAGAAACAATGGCGGCATCAGTTACGCCGCCTCCACCGCAGCTCGCCAATCCGTTTGACTGGTTCAATGCCGAGTGCACCTCGTTCATTGCGAGCTTTCGATCCCGGTTTCGTTAGGGGCCCGGTGTGGGCACACCGAGCTTAGGGTAGCCAGGGGCAACCTGGGGGCGGGGCAATGCCGCCTAGGCGCCGCCGAAGTGGCACATCCTTTGACAGCACGTTGCCAGGATACTGTATTCTTATCCAGTATGGTCCGCATGCACATCCCTTTCACCTGCCCGGTCTGCGGGAGCGATGAATTCCACCAAGTTATTCTGGAGCGGAACGGCGTGCGACGATTGACCGGGGCGTATGAGTGCGCCGGTTGCAGCACCATGTTTCGGGACGCGAAGAAATTCACCGCACACCGGCCGCCCATCAGCCGGAAGGTGGCGGGGGAGTGAAATCACATGAATACCGGGCGCGGCGAACCTGACAACGAGGGTCCGGACGCTGAGATGGCAGGTGCACAAATAACAATACGGCGCGCCAATGCTGGCGATTTCGGGGCGATCGCCGACTTGGTTAACAGGGCATTCGATGTCGAACGGTTCTACCTAGAGGAGTCCGAGACAGCGAATTCAGTGGCGGCCACGGTCCGGGGAGGTGCCGTCTATTTTGTCGCGGTTGATTCCAAGGTGCTAGTCGGATGCGTTAACGTTCAGCCTCGCTTGAAAGCCATCTTCCAACTCGCAGTTGAGTCCTCCCCGCGACGAGAAGGTATCGGTCGCAAGCTCATGGCAGAGGCAGAGAAATACGCAAGAGATAGCGGGTGGCCCGAGGTTCTCGTAGCGGTTATAGCGGTTAACAATTTTCGGACTGAGCTTCCTGAAATCTATCGGAAGGTCGGGTATGCCTACACGGGAGAATGTAAGAAACATGGGCCCACGACCCGCGTTCTTAGGGAATGCCATTTGGTCATCATGTCAAAGCACCTCGGCTGACATTGTGACACCCGCCGGTTCTCAATCCTCCGCCAAGTGGAATGACACTTTCGAGAGGATGATATCCGGCGATCAATTAGCCCGCGAGCAAATGCCTACAGTGACAAGGAAGAAGCGAAGCGCGGAATTACTGTCCGGTTCCGTAGTCGGGGAGGAGACGCGGTCTTTCAGATTCTGCTTTTTGAATCCAAAGGCGATAGCTCTCATATTGCCTAGATCTGATAACCGGCATATTGGAAGCTGCGTAGCTGAGAGCTTCCGGTGTTTTCACGACCCATCTGGATGAGGCGATGACTTCTTTGAAATCCTTTGATCCTTGCTCCTGTTTGTCCACGGCCTTGAAGGAATAGAGCGGTGCGTGTTTCCCCGGACGCGCCAATACCAATACGTAGTAGGTCCTATTTGGGAGTACTTCTGCGGTCATGAAATCGGCGCTTTCTCCGACTGCCATGAATAGATGTCTGCCAGGATCAACGTGATACGCAACCATTGTCTTCACAGGGAGAATCGCGACTATTTCTGGTTCAGAGTCTTTACCCACTGTTTCCGGAGCGGATTCGGCATACTTGGCTTCGAACACAGGGGCCCGAGGGTAATCAATAATTGTTATGTAGGAGAGGGGACGAACAAAAACGATCAAGGCTTTCCCGGCCAACGGAGTTACCGTCGCGCTCAGAGGTGTGTCATTGCGCTCTGGAGTCCCGCCGCAGCCATAAAGAAACAGTTCAAGGGCACACATGACAAGCAAGGAGTAAAGCGGGTTGGTCTTAACCATTTTAAGATCCCCTTGTTCGGGTCTTTACAGGTGTCGCGGACATTGCGTGCGCGTCGTGAGGCACAAAATCCAACGCGTAGTCACGCTGAACACACTTCGATAATACACCCCGCCCCAATAGCTCCGATTGAGGCGCTAGCTTAGTCTTGGATCGGTCACGATTGAGGTGCCATGCGGCTGAGGCGGCCTGCCACACACCTTCTAAACTCTTCACGCCGCATGTTTTTCGCTACCGAGTATCCGGCAAACGGGATCCATTCTGCGCCGCCAGCGCCTGTATTGTTATCGGCTTGATATCTACAGGTTGAGGCAACAAGCTGCGCGTCTTTGAGTGTTTCGCCAGGCTTGACGCGCACGGATCCGTATTGATAAGAGCAGCCGGAACAAAGCAGAATGACCGCTCCGGCTATCGTCTTTTGCATCCTTTCGCGTCGCATAGTCCAGATGGTACACCGCAAACCGCCGGCTCCGTAATGGCCCTAGAGCGCGTCGGGTTAGTTGCCGTCTGTCCGGCGAACCCTACACAACGTGTAGGGGAATCCCGAATAGAAGACGACAGCTTCTCGCGGGTATAGTGGATTCCCGACGACGTCCGAAAAGGAGGCCGCTATGACAAGTTCTCGCCTGCACCGGATCAGCGTTTGGCTACTCGCTGCGTTCTTTGCTTTCTCGGCCCCGCTGGCATCGGCGTGTGGCAAGGAACGCTGGCCGGTAAAAACCGTCACCGACAAGGATGCGGCTAAGGTACAAGACGTGCCAACGCCGGGCACTATTAACCAGCTTCGGCAGATCGCAGCACCAATCAACCCCAATGTTCGGCCTGATTCACGCTACAGCCCGACAGAACTCACGACCTATGAGGTGACGGGCTACGTCACGCTCATTAAGGCGGAGGCCGATCAGGACTACCACATCGTTCTCGCGGACGATGCCGGACGAACGATGATCGTGGAGTCAACGCATCCGGATTGCGCACAAACAAGCCGCTTTAAGACCGAAATTACTGCTGTGCGCGCGGCGCTCGACCAGGCTTTCAAGGGGCCGATCACTAAGCCGATCAAGACGAGGAAGCTTGTTGCTGTTACTGGTGTTGGGTTCTTCGATCATATTCACGGCCAGACGGGTGTTGCCCCCAATGGAATCGAGCTGCACCCGATACTGCAAGTTGTGGCCCACGACCACAAATCGATTCAGGACTTCAAGAAAACAAACCGGGCGAAGCGCAAAGAACAATAGCCGCTGAGTAAACTCGCCACCCAAATGGGCAACAAGATCACCGATAATCTAAAGACGGGAACTCTCGGAGAGCTGCTTGTCCAGTTGCGTCTTCTTCAATTCAACGTCCAAGCGGCTCCGCCGATCAAGGACTCTGGCAACGACCTTATTGCTGTCCGTGGCGAGGTGTTCCATAGCATTCAAGTAAAGACCACTGCCGGTGAGCATTTCCCAAAGCGGAGACTGCCTAAGCACTACCATATTGTTGCGTTGGTTAACCTTGCCGCAAATGACGCAGAATTGTTTCTAGATCAATCTGAAATCTATCTAATCCCCAGAGCGGCAATGGAAAAAGCGAAAGGCATCCCCAAGGACCTGAGTCGGTTCCGTCTCTCTGAAGGGCTGATTGAACAATTGTTTCCGGTTGAGCATGAGTTGTAACCGTACGCTCAACCTTGATCGCTGACGCGGAACGTTCCCACTCTACATAGATGGCGCGACCCCACTATGGCCGCTCAAATTTGTCCTCGTAAAGCCACATGGACCCATGGCTCCCACTGATCGCCGGCCTCGTCGGCACCGTCCTAGGTGGTGGGATCGCATACCTCAACAGCTCTTTGCAATGGAAACGCCAGCGAACGACTGAGCGCAATCGCTTCCTGCTCGGAAAGCTGGAGGAGATCTGCAAAGTGGTCATTGAGATCGAAGTTCGTCTTCGCGGTGTCTCGTCTGAAACGGCACTGCGCCTCAGCGACGGCGGGCAAACGAGGATTGCCAAAGAAACCGCAGACGCCATACCGCTAGAGGAAATGCACATGCTCGTGTCTCTGTACTTCGAGTCACTGGTACCGCATGCTAAGGCAGTCGTTGAGGGGCGCGAGCGCGTAGGCTCTCGCCTCGCCGAGACTTTCACAAAACGGCCTAAGACTAGTACCGAATACGAAGCCAGGCTAACGGAGGCGTTCCAATCATTCGACTATGCGAAGGCAAATTGCGAGTCGTTTCTAGCTGAAGCGGCACGCATCGCCAAAGGGATAGTGTGACCGGTTCCAAACTTCGCCTTGAGAGGTGAGTGAGGCGTCGTTCAAGCGAGCACAGCAGTAAAAGCCGAACCCGTCGGCAGAATGAACGAGTAAGGGCGAAAGGACATCGGGTAAGGGAGGCTGCAAGAGGTTGCAAGAGGCAACCCCTCCGCTCGAGCATCAGCAATAAAGCCCCCAACGGTGCTGGAAGAGGTAACGTAACTCGGCTTTGAGTACATCACTGAGTGGGCGCAAAACAGCTGGGGGACCCGACGTTCCCCGTAGGGGTTTACCCGTTCCGTATCCCCGCGTTGGATAGAGGGTCGAATGTGGGCGGCCCAAGCAGAGGAACGGAGTATAGTGATCTTCACAAGCCCCTTCGGACATCCAAGAAGAGGCCGGCATTTAACCAAACCACACCCTCGGGAGGGGTCATGAAACGCATAGTTCTAGCTTTGCTGGTGCTCTTGCTGTCTGGGATGGCTTTTGCCGACGAAACAGTTCATGGATACTACCGGCGCGATGGTACTTACGTTGCGCCATATCATCGTACGGCGCCCAACCAGTACAGATACGACAACTACAGCTCGCAGGGGAACACCAATCCCTACACGGGTCAGCGCGGAACTCAACCAAACGAATTCAGTACCCCGCCTGTATACAACCGCTCAAATCCTTATGGCGGTTCTAATCTGAATACGCCGACCCATCCTTCGTACGGCTCGCCCTACGGTCAGCAGCGGCCTCGCAATCCGTACGGGACAGACTAATTTGGTGCGCTAACAGGCAACGTCACTAGGAGGCGCCGTGCCTTTTCGTGTGGGATCGATAGTCTTGAGTGGGATTTTTTTTCTCGCGCCGAGCCTAGCCTTCGCACACGGCGGTGGTTTGGACGGCTATGGGTGCCACCACAACCGCAAGGCAGGCGGCTACCACTGCCACCGAGGCGTGATGGCCGGCCAGTCATTCGCATCCAAAGATGAGATGCTCGAGGCGATGCGTAAACAAGGTAAGACGCCGGCGCCCTATGGCGATAGTGGCAAATCTGCGACTAGGCACTGAAACAGGATAGAACTGGCAATTTGAGTTCGATGCTGTCACGTCACAAGTTTCATACGCTTGTGGCGACCCTCGCTACCAGCCTCCTCGGCTGTGCCGGATCCCCTGTGCTCACTCCTATATTCACTGCCGTTACGGCCAAGGGCTTCCACACGTGCGGGGTCGAGGCGGGCGCCGCCTATTGCTGGGGAGGAAACTTCTTCGGCGAACTAGGCGACGGCACTACGACCAACCGATCAACTCCGACGCTTGTGTTGGGCGGGGTGAGCTTTGTGGCGGTAAGCGCCGGCTCCTTTCACACCTGCGGAGTTACGCCCGCGGGTGCTGCCTATTGCTGGGGCCGGAACTCCTTCGGCGAGCTTGGCGACGGCACCACGATCAACCAATTGACCCCAGTGCCCGTATTGGCCGGAGGGAGGTTCTTTACCGCGGTGAGCGCCGGGTACAGTTACACCTGCGGGTTGACGGCCGCGGGCGATGTCTATTGCTGGGGCCACAACAACTCTGGCCAGCTCGGCGACGGCACTACGACTGACCGGTTAACCCCTGTGCTTGTGTTGAGCGGTGTGAACTTCGTGGCGGTGAGCGCCGGTGCCGGCCACACCTGCGGGTTGACGGCCGCGGGCGCAGCCCATTGCTGGGGCCATAACGATTCTGGTCAGCTCGGCGACGGCACTACGACAGACCGGTTGACACCGGCGCAGGTAATGGGTGTGCGCTTCGCGGCGGTGAGCGCGGGTGCCGGCCACACCTGTGGGGTGCAGGCGGGGGGTACCGCTGCCTTTTGCTGGGGCCATAACGAATTTGGCCAGCTTGGCGACGGCACCAAGACGAACCGGTTGAGCCCGGTGCGCGTGCCGGGCTTGCGCTTCCAGGCCGTGACGGTCGGTGGCGCCCACACCTGCGGCGTGAGTGATGCGGGAACCGCTGCCCTTTGCTGGGGCTACAATGCCTACGGCCAGCTCGGCGACGGCACCGCAACCAACCAGTTGACCCCTATGCTCGTGGCAGTTCCGGCGGAAGTGAAACTCTTTGCCACCGTGACGGCCAGCTACACCCACACCTGCGCAGTCACACTTCCGGGCGGCGCCTATTGCTGGGGCCACAACCAGTACGGTCAGCTCGGGGACGGCACCGTAACCACCCCGGCCAACTGGGAGAGCCCGGTGCGCGTGATGCAGTGACCAAAACCTTACGCGGAGTCGGGCGCAGACTATTCGGCGTTGCTCCATCTCAGCCCCAGAACCGCGTCCTTTTATTCGTCGGGGGTGCAGGATAAATACAGGTTGCGCCATACACAAGGGGGTCGCTATGAGGAAGGTGGTTGCAGTAATTGCATCGGTGATGCTGACCGCATGCACCACGGCGTCCGTAAGCCCTGACAAGGAAGCTCTCTGCGGTCCGCGTCCTACGGAAGAGCAGGCCAGGAGCGCTGTTCAAATCTATGTAGAAAGGGTTGGACTCAAGGATCCGAACAGCGCCCTAGTTAGAGACATTCGCGTGGAAGACCGTATGAGCTGGTACAACGGCGTGCTCAATGGCGGTGGGTACAGTTACGGCTGGCAGATAGCATTTGAAGTCAATGCCAAGAATAGCTTCGGCGCATATGTCGGGTTTAGGACAAGACACATCCTCCGGATGCCCGATGGGATGACTCGTTGGCGGGCGGAAATTGACTAGTCACGCCTAAGTAGCCGGCGGCCAGGACTCCCGTGCCCGGCTTATCGCGATCTAAGCTCGTTTGCGCTACGCGGGTTAGCGCACAGAGTCCTCCGGCTATTTCGCGTATTGCTCCGTCTGGATCACCACACGCAGGACGGGCGGTAATTGAGGATATCGTCATGCACGCGACAACCGTATCGGTAAGGGGGATTCCCGTTGTTTGTGTATTCGCGTTGACACTGTTGCTCGCTGCCTGCGGCGGTGGCAATGGGGGTGGGGGTGGGTCTGCCGTCACCAATCCAGCACCACTTAACGGGAGTTGGGAAGGCTTGGTCCTTATTAACGGCTTAACGCATGGTCTTACTGTCCACGCCAGAAATGACGTTATCTACCTTCGTGATGACCCGGGCTCTCCTTCGTTCTATTCCGCGTACATTGCCACGGGTAAGAATGGAGGCCAACTTAAGGCATTTGGTTTGAACTATGCGATGCCAGAATATAACGGGCCAGCACACACAATACCAACAAGCAACTTGACTGCAAGGATGCACACTACAGATTCGGCAAAAGGGCCAGGAACTGTTAGCGCCACCTTTTCAGTTAACAACGTAAACCAGCTGGTGGGTACCTTCTCATCTGCTTCTATTGTTCTTAATAAAACTGACGATATGGTTTTGAATGACACCGTGGGAAATTTTCGGCATTCGTTTTCATACTACACACGCTACGATTCTTCTGGGTTTCCTGTTGCTTATCAAAACTACATTATCGATCTTCTTAATAGCGGCGGTACGCCACAGATTGAAGTGACAACCCATGATGACGGTTTCTCTATCCAGCCGTACACGGCCACATATTTTTATAGCGGTGTCTCATTTGATTTTAGTAGCGGCGCTTGCAACGCAACAATTGTTGATACAGGGGACACATTCACGGGGCCGTGCTTTAAATCCGGGGGACTATTCCTGTTCGTTAGCAACAGCAGCATGCTTTACAGACTTTATCAGTTTTTCTAAGTCGTTCAGTATTGTTGATCGACATGCTGCCCTCTCCCCGTTAGAGGTCCGCTCTTTGCATCAATTTGGATACGGTCAAATTGAGAGCGTTCGCAATCTGAGCAAGCGTTAAAACTGCCGCGTTGCTATCGCCGCGCTCTACTCGGCCGAGATGAGCACGATCTACTTCGGCTGAAAGCGCAAGCGCTTCTTGCGAAAGTCCCCGTGCTTGCCGCGCTTCCCGGATGGCCCGCCCCAGGGCCACTAAAACCTTGTGTTGCCGTTTGCGCGTTAGGTTAGGCACTCCCCATGGTCGTGTTAGGATGCTTGCAAGACCACGGTACATGTACCTCAACACGCGAAGGGCGTTGAAGTAAGCAGTTGGCGCCCGTGCGCTAAACCGGAATAGGAGGCCATGTGGCTACATCGCTAAACGCGGCACGGATCTGGCGATACCGTAGGCTTTGTCTTCGATGTGTCGTACTGATCTTCGCGGCGACCATGCGTGCCGCGCCCGCAATTGCTGCAGACGATCTTCAGTACAACCTCATGGAAGCGCAAAAATCGACCACATTCAAAGAGATGGTATGGGAGACACGCGGCTGCATGAATGAATTTGCGCGTTCGCTGCTCCTGTTCGGCAATCGTGACAGCAAAGTGATTCTCGCGCGTGTTGTAGAACAGTGCGGCGGCGGGCCCGAAAACCCCGGCTCGCTCAGTAGCTACATGGCACACGACCTGCAACAACCGGAGGATGTGGTCACGGCCTACATCCGCGCGTTGGCCTACGATGAACTCAACAGTATTCCGGGTCTCAAGCGGTCGAAGCCAAACCCTGAACCGGCAATCTCGGCGGACGAGGCGAATCGGAGGGGTTTTGACGCTGCCGATAGAAAGGACTACACGGAGGCGATGAGCTGGTATCGCACGGCAGCGAGCAAAGGATTGGCTAAAGCACAGCACAACATCGGTGTGCTTTACCAGAATGGCTCGGGCGTGCGAAAGGACTCCGCACAGGCGGCGCGGTGGTATCGCAAGGCCGCCGCTCAGGGATTTGCTCCGGCGCAATACAATCTCGGTGTGCTCTACGAGAGCGGTGCAGGTGTGCCGGCGGATAAGATTCGAGCACGTTACTGGTACAACCTCGCAGCCGCGCAAGGCGATGAGGACGCCAAGAAAGCCTTGACCGAGCTTGACGGCTCCCGGGTGTGCAACGGGACATCCTGCTAGGGGTTCTTGCTCAGGTCATCCGATTCAGTCTCCGGGGGCAGCTAGCATCATCTCTGCCCGTGTGGCGTTGCCAAGCAGGCTTTGCCTCAGGCGGAACCTCCGTTATTTGCGTGTTCCGCGGCGGCCACAATTTCCTTATCTCTGCCCAGCTTGGACCTCAGTATTTTTTTTCATAGTATTTATTAGTTTGCGGGAGGGGCGGTAACTCGGGCCGCAAAACCGTGTGTAGGCCATTTGCCCGCCAGGGAGGGTTATGGGGAGTAGCGAGAGCCGGCTAAAAACGCAACCTGGGCCCCTGTCCGGCCCGAGAAAGGGCCATTCTCCCGGGGGAGGTGGGGGAGGTGACCGGGTATTCATACCCCCTCAACGGCATTTCTAGAGAACCGCTACGGATTTGAGGTGCATCTGATATTTACGGTCCTGGGGGATAGCCTGTAGCAACTCTACGTGGTGGCCTCGTTTCTTGAGCCAACCAGTTACCTGTGCTTTGTCGGTGTCTGCGGTGTTCATGCCAAAGATGACACCGGTAAGTAACTCCGCAGGGTACGGCCGTGAGCCAGGCCCGTTGATAAAGTCGATCACCCGCCACTCGTTCTCATAAGCCCAGCCCGAATACTTGCGTAAGAAAATCATCTCAAATTGACCGGGCAGGTTGGAGTCGTCGAAGAACTCGACTTCGGGGACATCGGGGCCATAGAGCACCGGTTCGGCGTGCCAAAGGAAAGAATCTCCCCGAGGTTGAAAGCGCAGGCAGAGCCCGGAATGGTTCCCCGAGTAGTGGTAGTACATCACGGGGTCTGTGCCGGTGGCTGTAAGGCAAAGAACCCCGACCAACTTTGTTTGAATATCGGCTTGCAGAACGCGGAGCGCAGCTTCCTTAAGCGCATCATCCGGCCGTGGGAACTGTTTCAAATACTCCTCCACCAGCGCGCGATCGTCTCTGCCTGTGAAGCGCCCGTCATGGTTTACAAGAGCGCTTATCGCAGTTCTATACCACGCTTTTAAATCCTCTTTACTTCCACTTTCGAAGGTGTAATGCGCGCGGCAATCAAACGGGTCATTGAAGTCGCGCGGACGGGCGAAGTACAGGGTCGGAGTGGTAAGCAACGCCTCTACGTAGGGCGAGGTTAAGGCAACGTATTTGTATAGAATGGCTGGCGGCATTCGATCGGCTACCTACCCGTGGGAGTCCAATTCTTCAACGTCGGGTCTATCCTCGCCAAATTCCTCCCATACGTGGTTAAAGAACGGACGAAGAAGGGACGCGCTCGGCTTATCGTACGATGAGACCTGAATAGAATCGGCGATCGTGGGATGTAGCGCCTTACCGATATATGGATTCCCGAAAATCTCCAGCGGCACTGAAAGCCGAAAGCCGCGGATTCCTGATACACCTACCGTCACAGATAAAGGCAGCGGCAATCTCAATGTATTTGCTGCGACATCGAGGTAGTTTGCAAGGGTCGACGTGAAAACTCGCTCAAAAAGAACTGTCGGAAGAATTCCAAAGCTAATGCCAGCATTTTTCGTACGCCTAGCTTTCGAAACAGATTCAAAGTCCATTCCGAAAAGATCGCCATTGTTATGAACCTGCGTTAAGTACGTAATCGTGTAGTTCTCGTGTTGACAGATAAACGCCCCCACGACATTCCTTTCTGAAATCGACCCTAAGAGCTCTCCGCCCATTGGTTTAAGGCGGCCTTTTTGTATCGCCTCCCTTGCCGTTTTGCTGGACAGAGAGAGGTTCGTAGGAGTCGCACCGATCCAGAGAAACAAATGTTCAGCAATTGGCAGTTCCAGACGGTGCTCGCCGTTCGGGTCCGAATAAGAGAAAGAACCTTCTGGGAAGCGGCTATAGACTGGGCTGCGTTGAGACTACTCTATTTCGACCTCCCTTTTTTGCGTCATACATCAGCTTATCTGCTTCCGCAATGAGAGATGCAGCGGCCATGCTTGTCTCGGTGCAGCATGCCACGCCAATGCTGATCGTCACATGAAGTTGCGCCGTACTAAAGGACAAAGCCTCAACCGCTATCCTGATGCGCTCTGCAGTCTGCACGGCCTCTAACATGTCGAAGTTGGGGATCAAAGCGGTCAGTTCTTCCCCACCAAAACGGTAGCCTTTGCCTTTTCCTAATAGGCACTGCCGGACAGCATCGGCTACGGCCATTAACACGTCATCACCAACTTGATGCCCGTATGTGTCGTTTACATCCTTGAAATGGTCAACATCCATCATCAGAGCAGCCAAAGGATGGATTGAGCTGCATTCCAGGATTGCGGAGGCAATGTCGCTATCAAATGCCTTTCTGGATGCGAGAGGTAACTTGACATCTGCTTCCGCAATATCATCTTCCAACCAGGCTGATCTTTTTCGACTATCAGGTGTTGCGTGTTTTAGGTAGGTAATGATGAGCGTAAGGCTGTTCGTCACGTCAATCGCGGTCATTGCGCCCCGAAACATCTCTCCTGCAGTCCGGACTGAAATAAGAGCGCGGTGCAAATCTCCCCGAGAACGTAGCGGTATTGCCGACTCTAGCGCTGGCTTCAAGTCATTTCCGATTAAACAAGCGGACGCGAAGTCTTTAGCCCTTACCATCCATCGGTCTGGTGCCGTGCCGGAGGTTGGTATCGAGGAGTGCAATTCCTCGGCGAATGCAATTAGTTCAGCAATCTCGTCGGCCATTCTGGCGGTCCTTATAATTGGGCGTCTTTGCACTGGCACTCCCCGTTTGAGTAACACGGGGGCATACGGATACATCATAGGGCAACGCCTAGGCGAGTAAAACGGTAGATCTTCACTTCACGGATTTCGCAATATTGGCTTCCTTTTTCTCCAGCATTCTCTGAAGATTCTTGTTCCATACACTGCCGTCCTCACCTGAATGAATTCGCCGATGGCAGGTCGGACAGATTGCCCCTACCCACCCCGGATGGTCTGGGCCGTCGTCAGCTAGGCGAGTTGTGTGATGGGGCTCAAGGTAGGGACTACCATCCTTCCTTTTAAAAGGGGCCTTTTGGTTACATGCCTCGCAGACTCCGCGTGCTCTTGCGAGCACATAGTCCCGCACCTTTATGCTACGTTCGTACCAAGAGCTCTTGGCGCTACCAGTCTTTGAAGAGACCTTGCCTGTCTTGGATGCCATATAGGCGGCCCGCCTTAGCTCGGCAAGTGAAAGCGGAGAAGTCTGAGAGACTTGTTGGCTAGACAACCCTTCTCCATCTGTAGCCACAGTCGAGACGGGGACCAAGTTGAAGACGATTAGGTTCCGCTTTTTCTTCTCTTTGTCGATTCCTTCAATTTCCGCCCACGATGCGCATTCAAACAACCCCGCATAGCGGACTCCTTTTCCTTTCCCGAGATCCTCGAAGAGCAAGAGATCTTTTCCATTCTCGCGGTGGTCACGGATAGCCTTATTTCCTGTGGTGAATGTCATGTCACCACTTTGGCCCTCACCGGTGTACTGGAAGACTCCTTCGTCAGTCCATCCGTCCCTGTAGCCGTACGCATGTCCACTATCGCCGGTGAAGATGAAAACAACCGGAAACTCTTTGGGTGTCCAGATACCCCTCTGGAGCTGCCCTCCAAACTGCTCAAGTAGTTCCTTCCTTAAGTACGTCGTTCCTTTGATGAGATATATAACCGGATGGGGTGTTTCGGTTACTGAGAATTTTAAGCCTCTCAGAACGGGCACGACCGTGTCTGCGCCACCAGAAAATTCTGTCGCTCCGAGCGGAGTACCGTGCTGCTTTCCAAATGCGACCCCAGCGATCGCCTTGGAATCATAGGTGTGCCCTTGGTAGTGCAATGGGTAGAGACGCGAATAGCTAAAACCGTATTTCTTAAGGAATGCGGCGCGCCCTATTTGATCGCATTCGGCTATAGCCTCCTTTACTGCATTCACGGAGGTCAGCAACGACAATTTAGCCGGCATGATTTGCTCCTGGACTAGAGGATTGCAGCCCTAGTTTGCGGCACAGCGCTACTCGGGGCTACTAAAACCGCGCGTAGGCCATTTGCCGGCCAGGGAGGGTTAATGGAGGTAGCGAGAATCGGCTAAAAACGCGACCTAGGCCGTTGACGTGGCCGACAAGGGCACCGCTCAGGGGGGAGGTGAGCGGCCCGGGTGCGGGCACATAAGCCCTAAGAGGCAAGCCCAACTCCATGCGTCCCCGCCCGCAGGAGAGCGGGTAGGTAGACCCTCAACCCTTTTCCGGATAGTTCTGCTTGTAAATGTCCGGCGCTCGTCTCTTCAGTTCTTCCTTAGTGAGAAGCGACAGCTGGTGCGGCAGCCTATCCCTCTGCAATCTCGGAAATTGGTCAAGAACTCCGCCGCGCCTTGTATCGAGTGCGCCAATAACCGGGTGCCTTACGTCAACAGGCGTCAACCTGTTGATGTGGCCAATAATCTCATCGGGGGTTCGTTCGGCCAACGACGGAATCATCGCGTCATAGGTTTTCTTCAAAGCCTCGGGCGCGAGAGCTCGAAGCTCGGAAAGCGCGGAGTTGATTAGTTGCATTACGGAGTCGCCGTATTTCGCTGCCGCACCACGGCTCGGCACGAACCCCTTGTGAATTACGCGATTGCGAAACTCCACTTCGGCATTTGTAAGCAGCTTTGGTGCACGCTTGGTAAGAAATAGATGCGCGGTGATAAACATGCCCAGTTGCCGCTCAGATTGGTTTGAAACGACCTTCCAGGCTTCTATGGCCTCTTCGACCGAAATACCGGAGTGCGTACAGGTAACTCGCCAAAAGAATTCATAGAACCGTTCAAGTGAAGACGTGAACGATGAGACAGCCTCGCGTGGGTAACCATCCAATAGGCCGTTCAAAGCGAGCTCAAATAAGACTTCAAATTTTGCGTTCTCAAGAGCAACGCGCGTTGTATGTCCAGCACCGCACGTGATTTCATAAAGTCCATCGTCCCGCACTTCCGTCACGGGCATGACGGTATCAACAATAGTGGGAGCCCCGCGCTGTATTGCCTCCTTGGCGCAGGCGGGGCAAAAGAGACGGATTTGCCGACTAAAGGGAGGGTTGTGTGAGGGTGCGAGTACCGGCTAAAAACACGACCTAGGCCCGTTGTTGTGGCTGACAAACCGTATTGCCTGGGGGAGGCAGAGGGGCCAACGTGGGGTATACCCTCGGGGTGGCCCGTGTCCCCTCCACACCGGCCTGCCCCCTTCCTACTCCGCAGAAAAGTCATGATTTCCTGACAAACATTGCAGGTCTCACCTGATATGAGGGCCTGAACCCTGCGAGTACTATCTCTGTCTGCCGTCTGAACTAGGAGATCAGCATGAATGCGAATCGCCTCCTTCTTTTGACACTTACGCTATTCGCGCTCGGACCGTTGGCCGGCGCGCAGGAGCCAGGGCGAAGCGTCCGCATCGACGACAAGGTGTCAATCGCCCTTCCAGAGGGCTGGCGACTACAGCATCAAGACAGCAACTCCGCATCGTTGTACGTTCCTTTGCAAAAGGAGCGCGCTCGGCCCGAAGCTGGCCGCGACAAGAATGAGGCTGATAACGTCAAGCCCAAAATCGTCATCGCGTCGGAGATCGGCGTTACGATCACCATCGAGCGCCGGCGCAACCACGCTGAGGCGGTGCGACGCATCGGAGAAATCGCCGCGGAGTACCCACAGCAGGTCCAGCCAGCACTGGTCGCCGGTTGGCCAGCGATCGAGCGGCGCCGGCGCGGAACCATGCCGCAACCAGGGGAGGCCGATCGCTCGGAGGACCTCGTCCAGACGCAATTCGCGACGGTGGCAGTGGCGGTCGAC
>WNFI01094337.1_pt1 | contig 15381 bp, 13 predicted proteins | sample 5400471 | NCBI WGS metagenome assembly WNFI01 (sample SAMN13153348, study PRJNA577476) | soil metagenome | isolation source: 100 cm saprolite on Douglas fir-dominated hillslope | place: USA:California | collected 2013-09-17 | reverse complement strand
GCCGAGGTGCTGCCGCTCGCCCTCGGCCGGCTCAACGACCTGCTTGCCGTCGCCGTGAAGCGCGGGAAGCTCACGGAGCCGGAACGCTTCGCCGTCTCGGCGCAGCTCCGCGCGGAGCACCAGTTCGCGCCCGCGGTGAGCGGGGCCGAAGTCGTGATCGAGGCCGTGCACGAGCACCTGGGCGTGAAGCAGCAGCTGTTCGGCGAGATGGAGCGGGCGGCGCCGCCGGACGCGCTGCTCGCGACCAACACCTCATCGCTCTCGGTCGCCGACATCGCCGCCGCCGTCCAGGACCCCAGCCGCGTGGTGGGGATACACTTCTTCAATCCGGTGCACGCGATGAAGCTGGTCGAGGTCGTGACGCACCCGCGGGCGTCGCCGGCCGCCGTAGAGCGGGCCGTCGCGTTCGCGCGGGCTCTCGACAAGGAGCCGATCGTGGTCCAGGACTCGCCGGGGTTCGCGTCCAGCCGGCTGGGTCTGGCCCTCGGCCTCGAGGCGATGCGGATGCTCGAGCGCGGGGTCGCCTCGGCGGAAGACATCGACAAAGCGATGGAGCTGGGATACAACCACCCGATGGGCCCGCTCAAGCTCACCGATCACGTCGGCCTCGACGTCCGGCTCGCGATCGCGGAATACCTGCACCAGCGGCTCCAGGAGCCGCAGTTCGAGCCCCCGCAGATCCTGCGCGACAAAGTGGCCAAGGGGGAGCTGGGCAAGAAAACGGGAAAGGGGTTCTACAGCTGGAGCGCCTGAGGCGGTTCCCCAGCCCTCAGGCGCTCGTTATGTCGCTGCCGCTCAGGGACCCGCGCAGATCGTGGGACCTGCGGTCTGCGTCGCGATGGCGGTGTGATCGGCAGCCCCGGTGTTCCCGGGCTGGTCGTCGCTGTAGGTGATGGACGCGGCCCCCGTCGTCGGCGATACGGCGATGCCGAAGTCGTCGAATAGGTCCCGGTTGCCGGTGCAGCCCACCCCGCTCTCGCACACCCCACCGTAGTGGATGATCGGGGTGGCTGCGGCCTGCGTGAACGTGCTGCCGGCCGTGGCGGCGTTGAGGTTCTGGGCGAAGAACACGTACCACGCCGCTGACGCTGGATAGTTGTCCGGCGCCGTCGTCCCGTCGTAGAACGACGTCCCATACCACACGATGTTCAGCTGACCGGGTGCGCACGCGACGCTCCAGGGCATGATCGCCGTGGCGGAGGGCGGCTGGTTTATCTGGATTGGCCCGGTCCAGGTCAGCCCGCTGTTCGTCGAGAAGCTGTAGAAGAGGTTGTGGTTATCGTTGTACACGACATAAATCGTGCCCGCGTGATCCACGCTCGCGTTGATGAACTGGTGGCCGTACGAGACCGAGGTGTTGGGATTCACATACACGGGATAGTCGGTGAACGTCTGGCCCCCGTCGCGCGAGATCGCGATCCACACGGCGTGGAAGTTGGTCGGAAGGACCGCCTCGGTGGCGTTCGCGATGCCACTGAACACCTGGTAAATGACGTGCGAGTTCGGGTCGATCACCAGGTTGCCCGTCGAGTTTTCCTGCAGCAGGAACGCGTGCGTCGGGTCGATCGCGGACCCCGGCTGCGTGAAGCTGGCGCCAGCGTCGAAGCTGCAGTTCACGTCGATGTTGAACGTCACGATGTCGTGGTAGGAGATGCAGACTTTGGTCGCCTGATCGGCGGCGATCCACTCACGGTCGTCCCCCGGAATGGTGGCGCTCAGGACGTTCTTGTTCCAGGTCGTCCCGCCGTCCTGGCTGGTGCTCACGGTGACATTCGCCAGGCTGAGGCTCGCCACGTAGACGTTGTGGACGCCGCTCGCGTTTGCCTGCGGGGCGACGCCGAGGTCGGTGTCCCCGCCCCCGGTTGCGAGGCCCCCGGCCGCCTGGGAGATTTGGTTCGGCGAAGTCAGCGCCGTGTAATGCAGCCCGCCGTCGGTGGACTTCCAGGCGAGCGTGCCGGACGAGAGGCCGAGCTCGGACGAGACGTAGAACGTCCCTGTGTTGTCGGCGCGAATCGCCGGCTCCGCGGCGCCGTTCGTGCACGCCGACGAGCCCGGGCACACCGTCCCGGTCGCCGCGCCAAGCTCGAAGTTCTCGAACGTGAACGGCCCCCCGCTCACCGCCTGCGCGTCCACGGCACTCGCCGGAGCGGGTGACGAAAGAGGACGCTCGCTGCACGACGTCAGGAACACCATGCACCACAGCACGCCGACGCCCGCGGAGCGCCGGAGCCGCCGGTTTTCGCCGTTCGGCGGGACGTGTGCGCCACGGGTGTGCAGAACGTTGTCGCTCATGGGCAGCCTCCGGGTGTTGTCATGGTTCTCGGTTCCTGCGGCGTCGGCGCAAGTTCCGCACCTCCATGCTGCACTCAAGCAACGGAGGGTCACGACGCCGCTGTGTGGCGGCCGCGCAACTCGCGGTGTTGCAGCGGCTCGGCGCGGCGAGGTCGTAGTCCTACTCGTGTGGTTGAATGCGCCCTTGTCATACGGTAGTTTCTGCGCCCCATGAGCCGCCCTCCTTCGGCAACCCCTCTTTCACCGAGTCGCATCACCGACGTCCATATCCACGTGCAGCCGTGGCGCGAGCTCAAGCCCCGCGTGCTCGAGATCATGTGGCGCGGCCAGGATACCCATCGGGACTTGATGATCCAGGTGATGGACGACCCACGCGCATTGCTCCAGATCATGGACCGCGCGGGCGTGTGGCGGGTGGGCTTGGTGAATTACCCATCGCCCGATGTGATGGGATTCACCGATGCGGCCAACGTGTTCGCCGCGAAGTACGCGCAGGCCGATCCGGAGCGATTGGTGCCGTACGGCGGCGTGCACCCCCGTTTCACGAAAGACCCGGCGGGCGACGTGGACCGGCTCGCCGACTTGGGCATCCGGCTCGTGAAGATCCATCCGCCGCACCAGGGCATGGCGGCCAACGCGTACACGGACGGGCTCGACGCCCTCGGGAAGATCTACCGGCGGTGCGAGGAGCGCGGGCTGCCGGTGATGATCCACACCGGCACCAGTATTTTCCCCGGGGCTCGCTCCAAGTACGGCAACCCGATGGAGCTCGACGACGTGGCGATCGATTTTCCCGATCTCCGCATTGTGATGGCGCACGGCGGTCGCCCGTTGTACATGGAGGAGGCGTTTTTCGTTTTGCGACGCCACCGAGCAATGCGGCTCGACGTTTCCGGGATACCGCCCGCTCGGTTGTTGGAGTACTTTCCGCGTCTCTCGGAGCTGGCAGATCGGGTCCTCTGGGGCACCGACTGGCCGAGTCCGGGTGTGAAGGACATGCGGAACAACATCGACCAGTTCCTGGCGCTGCCGCTCAGCGACCCGCACAAGAAGGCGATTCTCGAGACCAATGCGCTGGCTCTGTTTCCTGCTGCTCGCTAGCCCCCTGCTCATGTCGGCGGCAGCCGCCCAGACGTCCGGTCAGCCCCGCCCCAAGTCGCTCCAGTTCGATATCGCCCAGGTCCCGGCGACGCGCGACTCGTTCGTGTTTCGCCTGCGCGGGGAGGAACGGGGGTGGGCGGTGTGGCAATACGAGATCCGCCGGCTCGAGACGACCCAGGAAGTGGTCTACAGCGCGACGTCGGAGTTTCGGCCGGTCGAGGAAGAGCGGCTGCGCATCGTGGTCGACCGGCTGACCGGCCAGCCACTCTCCACGTTCCACCACATCGACCTCTTTTCGCCGCGCAGCGATACCGTGATGGTGGAGCACGACCTGGAGGTGAAGCGGGGGGAGATCTCCGGCCGCCGGCGGGTGGGGACCAGGAGCGGCAGCGTGAAGATCACTCCCGTGAGCCGGCCCTTCGCCCCCGGCACCGTGCTCTCGGACTACGTATTCCTCGCGGGCGCCGTCTCGAACGCCATGCCGGGCGATTCGCTGGCCGTCCCGGCGTACAAGGAATTCGATGATTCACTCGTCACACTCACCTTCGTCGCCGAGTCACCCACCACGATCGACGTCCCCGCCGGGCGATTCGACGTGCTGCCCTTACGCAGCGGCGGCTTCCGGATCTACGCGACCCGTACGGAGCCGCGGCGCGTGGTGAAGGGCGAGACCCTGGAAGGGGGCTTTTCGTTCGAGCTGGTGCAGTCGGGCCCCGTGGTTCCGACCGCCCAATGAAAGGTCGCATGCGCGTCCCGTCCGCCGTCGGAGGCATGCTGTTGCTCGGCGCCTCGCTCGCTCCCGCACTGCCCGGCCAGGCCGGCCAGATTGCTTACGAAGCGTTCACTCTGCCCAACGGCCTGCGCGTGATTTACTCGGAGGACCACTCGACGCCCATCGTGACGGTGGACGTGTGGTACAACACCGGTTCGCGGAACGAGCGGGCGGGCCGGTCCGGCTTCGCGCACCTGTTCGCGAGGCCGACCGCATGCGGTCGCTCGATATCACGGAAGAGCACTTCCACAACCAGCGGGAGACGGTGAAGGAAGAGCGCCGGCTGCGGATCGACAATCAGCCGTATTCGCCGGCCTTCATCGAAGGCATGACCTGGCCGTTCGACAGCGTGGGCTGCTTCGCCTACGCGCACACGGTCATCGGCTCGATGGACGACCTCAACGCCGCCCAGCTCTCCGACGTCAAGGCCTTCTTCGATACCTACTACGCCCCCAACAACGCCACGCTGGTCGTGGTAGGCGACTTCAGGCCGCTCGAGCTGCGGCGCTACGTGAACCAGTACTTCAGCGAGATCCCGCGCCACGCCGCGCCGCCGCCCGTGAGCTGCACCGGCCGCGTCTCACCGGGCGTCGGGCGACGGGAGGTGACTGACGCGCACGCCAATCTCCCGGCTGTGCTGCGCATCTATCGCGCGCCGCCGCACGCCGCCCCGGACACGCGCGCGCTCGAGCTCTTGAACGTCATCCTGGGCCAGGGAGAGAGCTCGCGCCTGAACGTGGCGGTGGTGCGGCGCGACCAGGCTGCCCTCGGCACCCAGGTGGTCATGAACCCGTTCGAGTCGCGGCGCGGGCCCGGCGTGCTGCTCGTCCTCGCGATCGCCAACCAGGGCGTGGACCCGCTCAAGCTGGACACCCTGGTCACGGCCCAGCTCGACAGCATCCGTATGGCCGGCGTCACGCAGGAGGAGCTGGCGAAGGCGAAGAACACGTTTCGCGCGGGCTTCGTGCACACTCGCGAGACCACGCTGGGGAAGGCGGAGGAGCTGCATCACTACGACATGTTCCATTCGTCGCTGGCGGACATCAACACCGACCTGGAGCACGTCTTGGCGGTGACCGCCGAGGATGTCCGTCGGGCCGCGGCGAAGTATCTCGATCCGGCAAACGCGGTGGTGATCATCGTGAAGCCCGCCGCGGCGGGGGGCGGGAGGGCGCAATGAAGCGGACCCGGCGCGCGGTGGCGCTGTTGCTTGCGCTGACCGTCAGTTCCATGGCCCGCGTGCCCGCCCAGGGATTTCCCACGACGGCGCCCAAGCCCACGTCCCTCACGCCGGTCCGCTTCCCGCCGTTCAAGGAGGCGACGCTCGCCAACGGACTACAGCTCGTCGTGATCGAGCACCACGAGCAGCCGGTGGTCTCCGTGACTCTCTCCTTCCGCGCCGGCGGGATTTACGACCCGGCGGGCAAGGAGGGGCTGTCCGATCTGGCGGCCGAGCTCCTTTCCAAGGGCACTGACAGTCGCGGCGCAGAGCAAATCGCGGCGACGATTGAAGGGGTGGGCGGATCGCTTTCGGCGACCTCGGGAGACGATTTCCTCACGATCTCGGCCGATGCGCTGAGCGACGAGGCGGGGCTCGTGTTCGACTTGCTCGGGGACGGGACCCTGCATGCGACGTTCTCGGCGAGCGAGCTCGAGCTGGCGCGCACACGCGCGCTGTCCGCGCTGGCGCTGCAGCTGTCCCAGCCAGGCACGGTGGCGCAGCGGTTCTTCGGGAAGGAGATCTATGGCCGCAACCCCTACGGCCGCAGCGCCACGCGCGAGACCTATGCGGCCGTCACGCGCGATGACGTAATCAAGTTCGCCCAGCAACGGCTGCGGCCGGTCGGCGCGCTGCTCGTGGTCGCGGGAGACGTGACCGACGCTCAGGTGCGGGAGCTGGCGGCGAAGGCATTCGCCGGCTGGCGCGGCGCGCCGCCGCCGAGCCCCGTCCTGCCCGCTCCCGCCACGCGGGTCGCGACGGACATCCTGCTCGTCCACCGGCCAGGCTCGGCACAGGCGAACATTGCGCTCGGCAACACGACCATCCTGCCGACCGACCCGATCTACTATCCCGGCCGCGTCGCTACTCAGGTTCTGGGCGGTGGGGCGGACTCGCGCCTGTTCCTCATCCTGCGGGAGCAGAAAAGCTGGACGTACGGCGCCTACGCCTCCCTCCATCGCTACCGCGGACTGGGCTACTGGCAGGCGACCGCGGAGGTCCGCACCGACGTGGCGGACAGCGCCTTGCGCGAGACCCTGCACCAGATCGATCGGATCAGGACCGAGGCGATTCCCGACTCGGAGCTCGCGGCTACGAAGGGATTCCTCGTCGGGACGTTCCCACTCACCATCGAGACGCCGAGCCAGATCGCGGGCCAGGTGTCGAACGTGAAGCTGCTCGGCCTGGGCGACGACTACCTCCGGCTGTACCGCGACCGGTTGGGTGCCGTGACCGCCCTTCAGGCGCGGGCGGCCGCCGCCCGGCTGTACCGGCGCGGCGCGCTCACCATCGTCGTGGTGGGCGACGCCGTGAAGCTGTACGATCGACTCCAAGGGATCGCCCCCGTTCGACTGGTGGATGTGGACGGCAAGCCAATGACGCTGGCGGATCTGAGCCCGCCGACGGCAGCGGTGACGTTGGATCCGGCTCAACTCGGCTCACGCACCGACAGCTCGCAAGTTCTGATGCAAGGTAAGCCGCTCGGGTTCACCGTAGCGGATATCCGGCAGTCGGGCGATTCCGTGGTATACGCGGAGCGCTCGAAATTGGGCGGTGGCGCATTCGAGCAGCAGACCACCGTGGTGTTTTCGGCGACCGATGCGTCGGCGCGGCGGCTCGACCAGGTCATGAACCGGCAGGGAGTCAAGGGCGAAGCCCACTTGATCTATGCCGGCGGGCGCGTGAAGGGCAAAAGCCTGGTACCGCAGCCAGACGGGACCCTGCAGGAATTCCCCGTCGATACTGCCGTGCCCCCGGGGATCGTCGACGAGAACGTCGCTCCGTTCGTCGGGTCGTCCCTGGCCCTGGCCCCGGGAGCGATGCTCAAGCTCACCGTCTTCACGCCCTCCGAGGTTAGCACCAAGGTCCTCACGTTCAAGGTGGGGCAGCCGGAGCGCGTGGTCGTTCCTGCCGGCACGTTCCAGGCGTATCGCGTGGACGTGACCGGCTCGAAGTTCCCGTTCGTCCTGTACGTCACCGTCGATTCGCCGCACCGAGTGGTAAAACAGGAATTCATCGGTCAACCGGTGGTCATCGAGCTCGTCAAGTAGACCACAACCCGGAGGGATCGCAGCATGCGGCCACCGTTGTCTCTGCTGCTCGCACTCACAGGCGCGTGTGCGTCGGCCGGCAAGGCGACGAGCGCCGCGCAGGCGCCCGCGCCTGCCGCGCCCACGGCGCCAGCGACCGCGCCCTCGGCCGCCAAGTCGGAGAGCACCAGCGTCGAGCGACTACAGTACCCGTCCACTTACGCGCGACATCCCAACCCGCCGGTCCTGATCCGCAATACTACGATCATGACCGCGACCGGCCAGGAGATCCCTAACGGCTCGATCGTGCTCAAGGATGGGCGGATCGTGGCCGTGGGCGCGAAGGTCGACGCCCCCGCCGGCGCCGTGGGGGTGGACGGGACGGGCAAGTACGTGACGCCCGGGCTGATCGACGATCACTCGCACCTCGGCGTGTACGCCGCGCCGGGGACCGATGCCGAGTCGGACGGCAACGAGGCGACGAACCCCGTGACGGCCGAGGTGTGGGCCGAGCACTCGTTTTGGCCGCAGGACCCGCAGATCCCGCTGGCGATCGCCGGCGGCATCACCACCATTCAGGCGCTCCCGGGCTCGGCGAACCTGATCGGGGGACGGAGCGCGATTCTAAAGCTCATTCCGGCGCGCACCGTGCAGGAAATGAAGTTCCCCGGCGCGCGCTACGGCCTGAAGATGGCCTGCGGCGAGAACCCCAAGCGCGTGTACGGCCGAAAGGGCCTGCGCTCGGAATCATTGGCCGAAGTGTTGCGCGGCAACATGTACGTGCAGAACCACTGCTACCGCGCCGACGAGATGGCGCAGATGATCGATCTGGCGCACGAGTTCGGATTCAAGATCCGCTCGTTCCACCACGCCGTGGAGTCGTACAAGATCGCCGACCTGCTCGCCAAGGAAGGGACCTCGGTCTCGGTGTGGGCGGACTGGTGGGGATTCAAGGAAGAGGCGATGGACGGCATCCAGCAGAACGCCGCCCTGAACCAACAGGCGGGCGGGCGGCCGATCATCCATTCGGACGACCCGGGCGGCATCCAACGGCTCAACCAGGAAGCCGCCAAAGCGATGTATGCCGGGCAGCGCTCCGGCATTCCGATCACCCGCGATCAGGCGCTCCGCTGGATCACCGCCAACCCTGCCTGGGCCATCGGGCTCGACTCGATCGTCGGCACGCTCGAGCCGGGCAAGATGGCCGACGTGGTGGTGTGGTCCGGCGATCCGTTCTCGGTCTACTCGAAGGCCGTGCAGGTCTACAACGACGGCTGGCTCGTGTACGACCGCGCAGATCCCGCGCACCAGCCGCGCACCGACTTCGAGCTGGGCGAAGTGCCAGCGCCCGGGAGCGACCGATGATCGCGCTATTACTGGCTCAGACCATCGCCATCACCGGTGGGACGGTCTATCCCGTCTCTGGCCCAAAACTCGCCAATGCCACCGTGCTGATCCGCGACGGCCGGATCGTCGCCGTGGGAACGAATGTGTCGATTCCCTCCGGGGCGACCCGCATCGACGCCGCAGGAAAATGGATCACGCCCGGGTTGATCGACGGGACCGGCCAGCTCGGCCTGGTGGAGATCAGCGCGGTGCCGGGAACGCGCGAGGCGAGCGTGCAGGGCGACACCATCGCGGCCGCCTTCAACGTGGCGGAGGGAATCAACCCGGCCTCGACGCTCATCCCGGTCACGCGCATCGAAGGGATCACCACCGCCCTCGCCGTTCCGACCGGCAATCTCGTGAGCGGCCAGGCGGCGCTGATCGACCTGGACGGAGCCACCATCGAGCAGATGCTGGTGAAGTCCCCTGCCGGCATCGTGGCCGACCTGTCGGAGCGCGCCAAGGACAATGCCGGTGGCTCGCGGGCGGCGGTGGCGGACCGGTTGCGCGGCGTGTTCCGTGACGCGCTCGAGTACGAGCGGCGCAAGGTCGACTTCGGTCGCGCGCAGATGCGCCGGCTGTCGGCGTCGGCCGCGGATCTCGAGGCTCTCCTGCCGGTGCTCCATGCGCGGGTGTCATTGATCGCATATGCCAATCGGCGGAGCGACATCGAGACCGCGTTACGGCTCGCCAAGGAGTTCAAGCTCAAGCTGATCCTCACCGGCGCGGCGGAGGGTTGGGAGATTGCGCCGGCGATCGCGGCGGCGGGCGTCCCCGTGCTGGTGGAGCCGCTGAGCAACATCCCGAGCTACGACGCGCTCGGCATCCGCTACGACAACGCCGCGGTGCTCGCCAAGGCGGGCGTGAAGGTCGCGCTGCTCGAGCCCGACACCCACAAGTCACGCAACCTGCGCCAGCAGGCCGGGAATGCGGTGTCCTATGGCATGACGTGGGATCAGGCGCTGCGTGCCGTGACCCTGGCTCCGGCGGAGATCTTCGGGGTAGCGGATCGCTACGGCTCGCTCGAGCCCGGCAAGGTGGCCAATGTCGTGGTCTGGTCGGGAGACCCGTTCGAGTTCACGACCGGCGTAGAGCACGTGTTCATTCGGGGCAAGGAGGTCCCGATCACCAGCCGGCAGACGGAGCTGTTCGAGCGGTATAAGAAGCTGCCACCTACATACTAGGGCGGTGGAGGGCGGTGCCCTAGTTCTTCGCCGCCACCGGGTGCACACTCACCCGGAATCGCTTCTTGTTCTTGTGCTCGAACCTGACCTGGCCGTCCACCACCGTGAACAGTGAGTCGTCGTGCGCGCGCCGGACGTTTGTTCCGGGATGGAATTTCGTGCCCCGCTGCCGCACGAGGATCGTTCCGGCGGTGACGAACTCCCCGGCGAAGCGCTTCACGCCGAGGTACTTGGGCCCGGAGTCGCGGCCGTTGCGGGAGGAGCCGACACCCTTCTTGTGTGCCATACCAGCGTCACTCAGTCCTTGAGCTTGACGTCCGCGATCTTCACTTCGGTGAACGGCTGCCGGTGCCCGGCGTGGCGCCGATATCCGGTGCGCCGCGCGAACCGATAGATCTTGATTTTTGCGCCCTTCCCGTGCCGCACCACCTCGGCCGTGACCTTCGCGCCCTTCACGACCGGCTTCCCGGCATGCACCTGCTTGCCGTCGCTCGCGAGGAGGATCCGATCGAAGGTCACCTTGCTGCCGGGCTCCGCTTCGAGCAGCGGGATCTTGATCGTGACTCCCGGTTCGGCGCGAAACTGGGCTCCACCGGTGGCAAAAATGGCGTAGGTCATTGGGCGCGGAAGCTAAAGAGGGGCATATGTATAGTCAAGGTTGAGGAGGGTGGGGAGGTTCGGGAGGTTGGGACGGTGACGATCAACCTCCCCTAACCTTCCCCAACCTCCTCCGTCTTACGCCACCGCATATTGCTCTGTGACGTCGCGCCCCGCCGGCTTGGCCATCATCCGGAATTCATCCAGCCGCATCATCGGGTCGTCGCGCACTTCGAGTTCCAGGCCCGTTTGCTTCTCGAGCTGTCGCAGGAAGTTAGGCTCCTGCTCCACGAGGTACAGGGCCACATCGGGGTGCAGCCGCACGGCGAGCTGGCGCTCCTTGTGGTCCGCACCGGCGCGCTTGAGCGAGCGCTCCATGCGCCGCACCACCACCTCGGGTCGGAACACCCGACCCGTGCCGTGGCAGGTGGGGCATTCGGCGGTCATCGATTGCCACAGCGACGGGCGCACCCGCTGCCGTGTCATCTCGATCAGCCCCAGCTCGGATACGGCGAATGCCTTGGTGCGTGCCCGGTCGCGTCCCAGATGGGCGCGCAATTCCTGCAGCACCTTGTCCCGATTGCCGCGCGATTCCATATCGATGAAATCCACGACGATGATGCCCCCGATGTCGCGCAGCCGCAGCTGCCGCGCCACCTCGCGCGCCGCCTCGACATTGGTCTTCAGGATGGTGCTCTCGGGGTCCTTCTTGCCGGTGTAGCGGCCCGTGTTCACGTCGATCGAGGTGAGGGCCTCGGTGGGCTGAATGATCAAGTACCCACCAGTAGGGAGCTCCACCCGCGGCTTGAAGAGGCTTCGGATCTCCGCCTCGATGTCGTATTCGTCGAACAGCGGGGTCTCGGCCTGGTACAGCTTCACCCGGTCGAGCAAGTCGGGGTCGATCTGTTTGAGGTATTGCACCACCTCGGTGTGCAGCACCTTCGAATCCATCAGCAGCGAGTCGACCTTGTCCGAGAACACGTCGCGGATGATGCCGCGGGTGAGCGACGTCTCCCGCTGCAGCAGCGCCGGCGCCCGGACCGAGCCGGATTTGCGTTTGATCTTCTTCCACAGGCCGTACAGATGTTCGATTTCGCGCTTGCAGCTCTGCTCCGTGAGATCTTCGGCAACGGTCCGGATGATCCAGCCCCCCGCCCCGGCTTCCTTGGGGACGAGCTTCGACACCATTTCGCGCAGCTTAGCGCGCTGTTCCCTGTTCTCGATTTTGCGAGAGACGCCGACTTTGGAGGCGAACGGCATGTAGACGAGGAACCGGCCGGCGAGGGAGATCTGCGCGGTGACGCGCGGACCCTTGGTGCTGATGGGCTCTTTGATGACCTGGACGATGCGGGCTTCGCCGCGCTTCAGCTCGTCCGCGATGTTCGGCAGCCGGCGCCGGGCCGTGCGGGTACCGCCGTTGGCCACCCCGCTCCCGCCACCATTGCCGTTATCGTCGTCGTGATCGGACGGCTCGTCTTCGTCTTCCGCCTCGATCAGGTCGGAGGCGTGGAGAAAGGCGCTCTTTTCCGCCCCGATGTTGACGAACGCGGCCTGTATCCCCGGAAGCACGGCTTCGACCGTGCCGAGGTAGATGTCGCCCACCATGCGGCGGGCGTCCGGACGATCCACCAGGAGTTCAACAAGGCGGTCGTCCTCCAGGATCGCGACGCGCGTCTCGCGTGCGGTCCCGCTGATCAGTATTTCCCGTTTCAAAGCAAGTGCCCTCGACCCCGGTCGGCCAACAGCCGGTCGGGATCCTACGATTGTTCCAGCAAGAACTCATGCCACGCAGATCGGCTGAGGATGAGCTGAACCGATTGGACTGGTCGTCCGCGGGCGGCGTGCGGAGCACGCCACGAAGCGCGGACAAGCCCGAGATCCAATGCATGTTGTAAATATAAGTGGGCTTGCAACTTACGTCAACTGCCCCGAGATTTATCAGGCAAATGACCACTTCTTTGCTGCGTTCCCTCGCGGGAGGGTTCCTCCTGACCGGCATCTTCACGAGCGCGGCGCCCGCCGGTGCCCAGACGCTCCAGTATCCAACCGCTCGCAAGAGCGACGTCGTCGACGATTATCACGGGACCAGAGTGCCCGATCCGTACCGCTGGCTCGAGGATCCGGACTCGCCGGAAAGTCGCGCCTGGATCGAGGCGCAGAACCGGCTGACGGAAGCCTACCTGGCCGCCATCCCGGCGCGCACGGCCATTCGCGATCGACTGACGAAACTCTGGAACTATCCGAAGTACGGCACGCCGTTCCGGAAGGGAGGCCGCTACTTCTTTTTCAAGAACGACGGTCTTCAGAATCAATCGGTCCTCTACAAGCAGGCGTCGCTCACGGCGCAGCCGGAGACGCTGCTCGATCCGAATCTCCTGTCCGACGACGGCACGGTCGCCCTGTCGACCCTCGCCGTCACCGATGACGGGCGGCTGCTCGCCTACGGCACGTCGGCGAGCGGCTCCGACTGGGAAGAGTTCCGCGTGCGCGATGTCCCGATGGGGAAAGACCGCCCCGACCATCTCAAGTGGATCAAGTTCTCCGGAGCCTCGTGGACCAAGGACGGCGCCGGGTTCTTCTATAGCCGGTACCCGGAGCCCACGGACAAGGCACTCACCGACGTCAATCGGTTCCAGAAGCTCTACTATCACCGGCTCGGGACCGACCAGGCCCAGGACGTCCTCGTGTACGAGCGGCCCGACCAGCCTGATTGGGGAATGAACGCCGAGGTGACCGACGATGGGCGCTACGCGGTGCTGCAGGTGTGGCTCGGCACCGATCGACGGAACCGGGTCTACTACCTCGACCTGAAGCAAGCAAAGCGCCCCAAGGTGACGGGTGAGGTAGTGCGGCTGCTGGACGACTTCGACGCGAGCTATTCGTTCGTGGGGAACGACGGGCCCGTGTTCTACTTCCTCACCGACCTCGACGCTCCCCGCAAGCGCGTCATCGCGATCGATACCCGGCACCCCGAGCGGGTCCATTGGCGCGAGATCATCCCGCAGAGCGGGGACGTGCTCGAAGGGATCCAGATCATCCACGACACATTCGTCGCCCAGTACATGCACGATGCCTCGTCCCGGCTGCGCCTGGTCGCGCTCGACGGACGACCCGTGAAGGAGCTCGAGCTCCCGACGCTCGGCTCGATCGGTGGCATCAGCGGGGAGCGGAAGGACGACGAGATGTTCTACGCCTTTACGTCGTTCCTGTACGCGTGCCGATGTTCATCACGCACAAGAAGGGGTTGCGGCTCGACGGCTCGAACCCGACCTACCTGTACGGCTACGGTGGCTTCAACATCAGCCTCACCCCGGCCTTCTCCGTGGCGGTGCTCGCGTGGCTCGAGATGGGCGGCGTGTACGCCGTCCCGAACCTGCGGGGCGGAGGCGAATACGGTGAGGAATGGCACCAGGCCGGGATGCACGACAAGAAGCAGAACGTGTTCGACGACTTCATCGCGGCGGCCGAGTTTTTGATCGCCCAGGGCTACACGTCCACGCCCAAGCTCGCCATCGCCGGCGGCTCCAACGGTGGGCTTCTGGTGGGAGCAGCGATCACGCAGCGGCCCGAGCTGTTCGGGGCGGCGCTTCCCGCGGTCGGCGTGATGGACATGCTGCGGTTTCACAAGTTCACGATCGGCTGGGCGTGGGTGACCGATTACGGCTCAGCCGACAGCGCGGCGCAGTTCCCTTATCTCTACAAGTACTCGCCGCTGCACAACATCCGGGCGGGTACCCGCTACCCCGCCACGCTCGTCACGACCGCCGATCACGACGACCGCGTCGTGCCGGGGCATTCCTTCAAGTTCACCGCGGCGCTCCAGGCGGCGCAGGCAGGGCCACAGCCGGTATTGATCGAGATCGAAACCAAGGCGGGGCACGGCGCGGGCAAGCCGACCAGCAAGCTCATCGAGGAGCAAGCGGATCGGTTCGCGTTCTTGGTGAAAAATCTGGAGATGAAGTGATGAAAGTCAGTTAGTCGACGAGGTCTCCGAGCAGCTGGCGGGCAATCACGATGCGTTGAATCTCGCTCGTGCCTTCGCCGATCTCACAGATTTTTGCATCCCGCATCATCCGCTCGACCGGGTAGTCCGTCGTGTAGCCGTAGCCGCCATGCAGCTGGACGGCCTTGGTGGTGGCGCGCATTGCCAGCTCGGAGGCGTACAGCTTCGCCATTGCCGCCTCCTTCTTGAACGGCCGGCCGTGCTGCTTCAACCACGCCGAGTGATACACGAGGTGCGTGGCCGCCTCGATTTCCGTCGCCATGTCGGCGAGCGCGAAGTGGACGCCCTGGAAGCTGGCGACCGGCTTGCCGAATTGCTTGCGAGTCGTGGTATAACGAAGGCATTCCTCCAGCGCGCCTTCGGCAATGCCGAGGGCGAGCGCCCCCAGGCCGATGCGACCGCCGTCGAGGGTATGGAGGAACTGCGGGAAGCCGTTGTTCAGGGCTCCGAGGACGTGCTCCTTCGGGACGATCGCGTCCTGCAGCACCAGCTCGCGGGTGTCCGACGCGCGCCAGCCGAGTTTGTCCTCCTTCTTCGCCGCCATCACGCCGCGACACTTGGGGAGCGACGGATCGTGACCCACGCCCACCCGCTTCGCTTCCACGAGATCGGTCGTGTCCTTGGTCACGATGAATGCGGTGATGCCCCGCGTCTTCTGAGCGGCGGGATCGGTTCGCGCGGTTACGACGAAGATTTCGCCGACGCCCGCATGGGTGATGAAGATCTACGAGCCGTTCAGGACGTAGTGGTCGCGTTTCTCCACCGCCACGCTGCTCGTGCCGCCGGCGTCCGACCCC
>WNFI01176103.1_pt1 | contig 15390 bp, 21 predicted proteins | sample 5400471 | NCBI WGS metagenome assembly WNFI01 (sample SAMN13153348, study PRJNA577476) | soil metagenome | isolation source: 100 cm saprolite on Douglas fir-dominated hillslope | place: USA:California | collected 2013-09-17 | reverse complement strand
AAACCGTGGGCGCAACCTCATACCCAATCTGATTTTTGACTTGCAGCTTCCAAAAATGGCGAGACTGCCCAAAACAGAGACTGGGGAAAATGGTTGCGGAGGCTCAATTGCGCGGGTATGGATGTTCTCAGGCTATCGTCAAGTTGTACAGTATGGATCAGAATCGATTGCACCAGTTTGATGGTGATATATTTCTCAGGACTTGCGGTAAAGGCGAGGTTGAAGAGTGGATATGGGTGGAAATAAAATGTTAAAGGCTGAGAGGACATAACACACGAGAGCGTGAGGGGTAGGAACTTTTCGCCGTTTCGGTCGACGTTGTCGACTTGGAGCTGATACACCGGCTCGAAGACGTATATCTGAGGACTCGACTCGTATCTGTGCGAGTTCGTGGTCCTGTTCTAGGTTTGGTTTTCCCACTGACCCATGAAGGACCGCGACGTGATGTGTGAAATGAGCATTAATCATATTATCTTGTGGGAATCGCCCAGAAAGGAAACCTGGTCTTGGACTGAATTGTTCTGGTACCTGCGCTATGTGGTCGTTTGCTGATCAGATAGCCCAGTCAAGTGGCAATGCGAGCGCGCATCTTATCCCTCGCACAGCACAGGAACAGGTGAGATCGTGACATGTCGTTATAAAGCTGGCGCTAAACCGATCTTGCGGCCAGGTCCGCTTTAGGGGTCTCTGCGATGGAATCGGTGTTGACGTATCACATTTCAGGGTGGTCTTTTGTCTGGAAAAGACCCAACGGTGTTTAATCCGTCTGATCCTATTCGACTATGGATCATTCAGTTGGGTGAGTATCTAGCTCTCATTCAATGAAGTCATCTGCGGGTAAGCTTTTCAGACAGAGAAGCCAAGGCCGCTACATATATATTTATAACTCAATTTCCAGGATTATTCTTGGGCCGAGCGCTATGGGTCGTATCCCAGGATTCACGCAACATATCTTCCCCGATGTATCTCGCCCGTATCTTAACCTCACAGCTACGATTGGACTTGTGATGTTTCTCTTCCTCGTCGGTCTGGAAATTGACCTCGAAATTGTGAAACGCAATGCTAAAAGCTCTTTTGTTATTTCTATTGGGGCGATTCTTCTCCCTCTTGGAGTTGGCTTCGCCATGGCGGTCCCAATTTATAAGCACTTCATAGACCCGAATGACTCCAATTTTATCCATTTCGCATTGTTTAGCGCTGTGGCATATTCCATCACAGCCTTCCCTGTGCTCGTATGTCACTTTTCCCTAGCTTCTTCCACAGAGACGAATGGAACTGATCGCCCATTCACTTAGTGTCGCATCTTAACTGAAGTTAAGATTTTAGACACAACCATCGGCGTCGTCGTTCTATCGGCCGGTGTCGGAAACGACATTGTCGGGTGGACTTTGTTGGCACTCCAGTGAAACAGGCCATGCTATGGCTAGCTCGCAAGACCGGTAGTGTTGGCAGTGAAGGCGGTCCGAGTCTTTTGCTGATGACCGTCAGCATCATGTTGATGTTCGCAAGCGCCTTTTTTACTGATGTTATTGGTGAATCAATCTTGTTGTGCCAACCCTTCACTGCTCAACGCGCCTTAAAATTTCTTTTCCCTTTATTGCAGGTGTTCATGCCATTTTTGGCGCATTCCTCGCCGGGTTGGCCATTCCCCGTGAAGGGGGGCTTGCCATTGCCTTGACAGAAAGGCTAGAGGATCTAGCCGGAATCATTTTCCTTCCACTGGTATAGTTCTCTATTTCCGATTAGGATCAATGCCCTCCATCAAGCACGATGATCAATTCATAGTATTTTATGCTCTCGGGCCTTTCGACCGATCTTGGACTTCTGAATAACGGTACGTCTTTGTTGATCTTCTTTGGCTCAGCACCTATAATATTCCTATCAGGAAAAACATGGGCTTACACGGCTCTTATTATCATCACCGCCTACCTTGCTAAGTTCATTGGCGGTTCCTTAGGGGGTCGTGCCGCTGGATTCGATCTGAGAGAATCTACCGTAATCGGCACGCTCCTGAGCTGTAAAGGGTGTGTCTATTGGAGAGTTGTTGGCCCAAGTATATCTCATTCCCTGAATCTTGCACAGGCTTGTGGAACTTATCGTACTTAATATTGGCCTCAACGCTGGAATTCTATCAACCAGGGTGTTCAGCATGTTCGTTCTCGAGGTACGCAACTTACGACTCTAGATGCCTGAAAAATAAACGGATTTGGGCTCTCAAACAATTCTTCCAATAGGCTCTGGTATTAACTTTTATGACAACGCCCGTTGCACTCTATCTGTATCCGCCCCATGTAAGGAAACGAGTAGACATAAGAGGAACTTACTCACATGGAGGGGATGGTACGGTTTTTTTTTTTGCTGAGCTGCTGTTAGCCGCCTCTTACCGTGACTATCCATGTATCAGGGGAGGACGCAGAACGGGGAGACTCTCAGCAGCAGGAGAGGAAGCTCACTATTTCTTTCGATGGAAGGAAACGAAGATTTGCACTCATTTTAGACAAGATGGATCACCTTCCCGCTTTGATGACCGTCACCCGATTCCTTCAGCCTTCAGATTCGCTTGATGAAACGGCCAGGCGCTCCATGCCACCGTCTTCTTCTAGACCCAAGGACTCTAATGTGGCTCTAGGCAGTGCTCTCGGTCCAGATATCACTCTGCTGAGACGTGCTATGACGGCGTTCCCCCTTCGCCTAGTTCAACTTACTGAGCGAAACTCGGTTCTCATGAAGTCCGCGGCTACATCTCAACTCATACAAACAGATTCCATGCTGTCGCTATATCGAACTTTTAGCGACCTCCATGGAGTTGACGTTGCCGAACCTGACTTGAAGATATCACCAATGGAAGATTGGTCCAGTGTAGTCAAGGATTGGGCATCAGCTAATGGTGCGCAATTGGTTATCTTGGGGTGGACTGCACCTTCTTTTTCTGGTCCAAGTGCCGCCTTTAATGCACCATCTGGCCCTCATACTCCAGCCGCTGCGGCGGAGATACCGAGCCATCGTCTTAATCCATTCGAAGCTTTGTTGAGGGCTAAAGGGCAGTCCGGTGCAATGTCGAACCAACAGGATCAGGGTGACATACATGCAGATATTGCGGCATCATCGAATTATGGTGCTCAATTTGTGCGAAGGGTTTTCACCGACTCTGGTGTGGATGTAGCTTTGTACGTGGAAAGACCAACGCCAAAGTCCCAGACAATGAGCGGAGCACGACAACACATACTTTTCCCCTTCTTCGGTGGTGAGCGGTACCCGCCATTCAGAACTTGAAGATAGCCTTTTACAAGGGAATTGTTTTGCAGGCCCTGATGATCGGCTTGCCCTCTCGTTTGTCGTTCAACTTTGCAATCACGAAAGTTTGTCAGCGACCATTTTACGTATGCGCAAGATCGAAGACGAAGTCTATAATGAGGTTGCGCGCCCACAAGAGGCTCTTACAACGGACTCAGGCGGTCAAGCTCGTCAAGTCCTTGAGGGCCTTGGGGTTCCATTACCGATAATGGGACGGGTTGATCAGTCATCGGTGAGTACCTCCGACCTCACAGGGGAAAGCGTGTGTCCCTACTATCGCCGTTCAGGGTTGATGACCAATGATCTTGTCCGACTGAACCCATTAGCGTACTGGGACCTTCCCAGATACAGTTTACCCGCGAGCAACAACACAAACGCGCTTGGAGTCGGACACAGCAGACAACATAGCTTGGGAGATGTTCAAGTCCGCGGCTCGATCCCCGGCGCACTCCCGAATAGAAATCCAGGAGCGCGCTACCCCTGCACCTCTTCATAGTTTGATTGACATGATGGATGGCCCATCGTCAATGTTGAAGGGAAAGCGTCTAATTGTTGCAACCGGACGGGCAAGGCGGCTTGCTGTGCAATCCCATCAGGACGAATTGAAAATGCTACTTTCCAGCCACCATATGGGCCAACATTCGGAAATTCGCAAGACAATTGGAGACGTTGCTGCTGGTCTGCTCGTTGGTGGGAAAAGCAATGCTGCGTTTCTTGTGTTCCAGGCTGCAAATGACAACCTTGACATTTAAACCGGAGATGCCTTTGTTAAGCCCAAGATAGTCATCCTTGGGCTTCTCTAAGCTTCCGTATACTATAGCAGAGCTTTTTTCATCATCATGCTTGGTGCCCTGTACATATGGATATCCTGAACAATTCATCCTTGTACACCAGTAGGAAATGAACAACCCCGAATGTCAAGATCGAATAGGCGTCGGGTGTAGCCGCGCGGTGATGAATGATGACATTTGATCTTATCATTTCTCACTCAACAGTGACCCTACAAGCTTGAGCCTCTCATCTGGCAATAAAAGAGCGGCCATACTCATTAGATCGCCGCAAAGGCGGGAATGATGTTGTCCAGCATTTGGTGGGGTGTCCGCATTACTCGGCTTGTTGCTGGTTCATCTCGAGATCTGATACACCACGAACCCTGCAACCTATGCAAATGAAGAATCCGATCCTTGAAATTCTGCTAAGGGACAGTCCTTTATGGAATTGGTCGTTCACATTATTTCTAGCCATTCTCAGCACAAGCCACACGTGCCTAATCTCCAATTCTTTGCATGCCCTGGAAACCCTTCGAGCGCTTCCAGCTTTGAAATGAGCTCGTACCAAAAACAGTGATCACACGGAATCGTGCTACCCATCTGAATACGCGCATCCCTTCGGATGCATGGTAAAACAGAACCATCATTCTGGCTGCTTCTGTTGTCGGTTGTTGTTTTAAGTCCATCTCCCTCTTCTATGGATTCACCGCCCGCAGACTTCTAGCAGTCGATTCCGAACACTTGAATTCTCCTCTCTAAGGCTACTCGAGGTCGTTTTTTGGTATTGAACTACGCTAATAGGGCGAGCCACATCCCGGAGCTCCAACCCAATTCTTTCGGAGCCACGCATATAATCCGCCGTTTTGATCCTTGAATGCTGGTCCTTCCCCCCGCAAACCTTACGGCGCTGTTGTGAAGCGGACATCGTTATCGGCAGAGGTCATGTTCGTTCATCATAAGATGAGCTTAGAGAAGTCTAAAACCCATGGTAAAGGGAACAAAAACTACAAAAGTAAGCGCGGTGATCTTCCTCCAGCCTCGTGTGGTGTTGAGCGCGTTTCTCGTTTCGTCTCCTTCTGCACGCCCTTTTTATTGGTAAAGCCCTTTCTTGCGAGCGATTTGCCGCCGGAATCTGTGAATATGGCCAAGAATGCTGGTTCATTCACGACCCCAGTGCCTTGACGCTTTTAAAGCCACCTTCAGAGATATCTCTGGACGCATCTGTGAACAGTGACGGTACGACAACGAGAGTTGGATCGCCTCCCCCCCCACCAGCATCGACACCGACGAAAATAACCACTCCGTTAAGCGCTCGTGCGAAGGCACATCCTTGCTACAAAAGTATGGCAATCATTCGTTCCCCCTATTTATGCTATTTACATTACCTATGGCGTCCCTGGATGGTTCGACCACGTAGCCCAACCATGTTATGCATTCAAAAGAGCTGGAAAGTGCGAAAGAGGTGACAACTGTACATTGTTAGTTGTCCTCCCGTATGGCACTTTGATTAACCTCAATCATTTGGGTCTTTATTCGTACTCAGCCGCCATGATGAGGACTTCCCTCTGAAGACGCCGTCGCAATCGCCCGGTCATCAAACTCCGACGCATCATCGCTCCAATTCAGCTGGAAGTGAGTCGCCGTTGAGATTGTCCCATAGTTTATTGGAGTGCATTGACATGTACGATCTTATATTGGACAGAACAACCGTGCTTTGATCTTCTTAGAACTGGAAAGTGTCCAAAGGGTGAAGCCTGTATATTGTGAGTAGCCCTGCCTTTTGGATGTGCTCCAACGTTTACTGTCACACAGTTCGCATGAATCTCCAGGACGACACATCAAGTGGTACCGAGGTTAGAAATCAAGCATGCCATTCACAACCCATCTCCTGACACGTTCACATATATTTTTAGGTGTAACTTGCAAGCTCTGGCTCGCCGGCAATTGTAAACATGGAGACACGTGTTTGTTTAAACACGCTGATCCTAGCCCGTCTCCTACTGTTGACCCTCGTGACCAGTTGCCTGGTCTCAGAATCTCCACGCTTGAGAGAAGCATCTCAGTGAGGCACGAGGCGTCGCCTGCGCCAACCTTCGGCGATAATATCTTCGCTAGGGCTTGTACTCCCATCCAGGACTCTCGAAACGCGCTTTACCAAAGTAAGCGAACCCCTTATCTGTTTCCGTGATCAACTGTTCAATGATGCCTTTATTCCCTTATTTTTCCAGTGCACTCCCCGATTAAGACGTATGCAGATCATCCATTACACTTAACTTGTGATCTCTCTCTGATGAGGGGAGTGAATCACCGCCATCACGTTTGGGACACGTTGAAGCATCCATCGCGTGATGACGAATCTTCCTCATCTTCTTCTTTTACTCCTGAAGAGGTAGTGTCACCACCCAACACAGTGGATCTCACTCAAATTCGTGGTTTAACCCTCGGAGAACCAGAGGATGCTCTTATTGCACAAGAATATCTAAAAACTCAGATGGTTCGCCGCAAAGAGAGGGAAAATAGGGTTAGTGCCCTCCAAGATGCCGAGGATGATGTTATCTACCAACGTTAGCTACAGACTCTTTCTCCTTTTCTTCTAGTTCTAATACATCTTCTGTTCCTCTCTTTGTCCACTCTTTCACCCTACTTTAGCTCCGGCTTATTTTGTACTTCCACAACCCCGTTAGCATTTTTCCTATTCGTCTGATCTGCGATTTTTCACGAACTGTTATGATTCGAGTTGTTATGGTCCCCATCAAGGGTCCTTGTCATGTTGTAACTCTTGGGTTTCCTGTCTAGTCGTTTTGACCTCCTGTTCAGTCCAATGTGTCATATTTCCCGGCATTTTCTTTCAATCCCTGTCACGTAATTACTGTACCTTTGCATATTGCTTGTTCTCAGTTCATGTCTTCCTCCGCTTCTTTTCTCTCATATCGATATGCTAGTTCAGGCAAATTACAAATGAATTTAGGATCATCACAATCCTCATTGGGTCTGCCGCCGCACAGTTTCGTATGTGCAGATTCACGTCACAACTCAACAGCAACTGAAATTAAGAAACATAACTTAGGCAAAATCGTTAACGTACTTCTTAGCGTTCTGCACCTAAATGCAGTAATTCTCCTGCAGCCATTGCTCCACTGTCGTGTTCCTATGGTCACTACGGATCCAATTAACGTACCGATCGACTTCCTAATGACAAGAACCCCCATAGACGTTCAGTAGAGCGGATAGGTTATCGGATGTTGGGGCAGTGGTTCTGCCGGCGTCGGTCTCATTGGAGAAGAGAAGGCGCACGCTTTGAGTTCCGTACACGGAGACATAACATGTGGAGAATTGACGATCAATGACCAAGTCCTGCAAGCGTCTGCATCCGCCTATGGGATCTCCCGATGCACTCCACGACTTGAGCGCTTGATGCAGCCCTTCCAATCCGCTGAACGAACAAATAAGACGACCCGGTAAGAAATTATCATCCGACAAAGTAATGAACTTAAAGTAGATGAACGTACCTTTGCAACCTCAAACATCCTGACTGGGGCATGAGTTCTGCATCCAGCCATAACAGCGCTAGTATCTATGTAGACCCCAGGGAAAGCGACGGATTGTAGCGGAGTGAGGCGCGCATAGTATGCGATGGTACTGACACCCAGCCTTCTTGAGTGGAATGGCTCGAGGATAGGCAGCGTCCGCATGAGCTTAGGGTGGAGGGGAACCATCACTCCTGGTGCCTGGACAATATGCCACGCTTGAGTACCCCTGTCACGGAGATGGGCGGTCTATCGGCCCCAGGGTCCTCAGTGATCTAAGACGTTTCGCTGGGAAGAGCACCACGACACGAATATGAATATCCTAAATCCCTGGATCGTCTAAGATTAAGAGTCTATAGCTAGCGGGCATCCCTACGCAGTTCCTCAGCTATGTAAAGCAGGCCCAGACCCCTATGACCAATGGACTGTATCCAGTCGCAATTTTTGATAATGAGCCAAAGAAAGATCTCACAGAAAGTCAAAACAACGTGCTCCGTAATATGTAGGTGGCAAGGGACCATGGAGATTTAATAATGACACCCTAGCCAGTATCACATTGAGACCGTCGGAGAAAAATATGAGGCCGACGCTCAGAACAGATTATGAAAACCAAAAAACCAATGTGCTTCCATCGACGATTCTGAAATCTGCTGGAGCCAGAGTAGGGTCGCCAGAAAGCACCCTTGAATTGTGCTTCCATCATGGATACTCTGAAGTCAGTAGATGCGTCAGGGCATCACTGCGAATAAATGCATGCTTTGCACCAATAATGACGATGAATCAGATTCATATACCGCATGATATGAAGCGTGTGAACTCGCACTAAGTGCGGCGGGATGCATCCTACAGAGTATTATCCAGATAGTGAACTGCGATGTCGCCGGTTTTGTGTTTCGGTAGCCTTGCACCGAAGCACAAGAAATCTTGCCACGGTGGCCGTTCAGACCATCAACCCAAGACCAGAATGACCTAGATCGTCGTCACGTCACTCAACTGACCTTCTCGAGTGACAAAGCGAAGGGACGTTTTGCCTGGAGCGCAGCCTTCATCTCTATTTCTTTTTGTCCCGCTTCAGCTGGCCACTTGGCCACCCACCTTCATTTGTACGATAAGATGCATATAGCGATTGGGGAATGGGACCGATGTTGATGAGTGTCATTATTGAGAACACTAGACTAGTCATCAGAACGCCCGAAGACCGGCGTGTATGGCATTTCCTCCCTATCGATCTAGTGATAGAACCTGATCCTTTGGTGGATTTTTGGTATCTCCGGAGCACTTCTTGTCTTTTTGGTGGTCATTGATCCGCCTTCGCAACTTATAAATAAAATAGAATCGGACTTGGGTACGATGCAGACGAAGTCGTATATATCCCACGCACCTTTACCCAAGTAGTTGATCCGACAAAAGCAGGAGTCCAGAACCGGACGTCAAGACGGCCGGCCTCCATGGACATTGGGCATTCGTGCCTCCGGCGGGTAAAAGGATCTCACTATAATGGTAAAAGCAACAGAAATTTAATTCCGACTTAATAAGCTTGTATCTCAACGTCGTCATATTATAACGAGATTCAAGCTGCCAGAAATTGAAGACATGCTTCCCACCTTCGATGTGGTCCATACATGCAATCCATGTCACCCAGAGATGGAGAAGAGGGTCTTTCAGGTGTATTTCCTGTGGGCCTATTGACCCATTCTACGTATATATCCCCATCACTGATGAAAGTACCTGAAGCTCTGTAGTCATCATCAATCCATCACACTGTGTGTACTTGGTCACTCATGTATTCTCATGGGTACGTGATGGATGGATGAGAAAAATTGCAGTGAGAATGGTATCAAGCAAAGAATGAGATGCAATGCTGTGAGGGGGTAAAAAAAATGGACTCATGATGTCAGGATGCGGTATGACAAGACATAATATCGATCAGATGGAAAGGGGAAGAATCGGGAGGCAAAAAAAAGAATCACAGTCAGCAATCAACGATTCATCGACAACAAACAACTCCGTTGACATCCTGATGTAAAAATGGAGTGTGAGAATCCATTTGACTCCCAAACTCGACTCAAGTATCTAGGCCCATTCGCTCCCTTCCCACACTATACCCCTCGAATCACCATCCCACCTCCGAGCACCCATATCCCACTCAACGATACTCCTCTCGGTACCGACATACATATATCGGCCACTCGAATCGAAGCATAGTCCAGATAGGTGAGTCGACTCGGAGGGCGATTTGATGTTCATACTACTATTGTGCACAGCAGTATCCCAGGAGTCTCTCCCTAGTATTGGACCCGAAGCAGCCGACATCGACGTCGGTGAAGGGAGGACCATAGTAGATGCACTACTACTGCTACTCCTTGATCCAGAGAAAGAGATAGTTTCCGAGCCTGAGTCGCTCCAGGCGATAGGAGAAGAAAAAGCAGCGGCAGAAACGGCAGGTAAACCTGATGAATATGAACGTGGATGGAGTCTAGCATGCCTATTCCGCGCATGAACATCATGTACTGTATCTTCATCCTCATCAACGTGTGATACGAGGTCAGCCCGTTGCCGGCGAGTTCGGCTGAATGGTACGTCTCCCGAACGACTGATGGATGATGAACGACGTCGTGGGAGGCTATGATGTTGATGGTCGTGTATAGAAGGGATGAGGGTAAGCGAATCGGAGGGTAATGAGGGGATGGCAGGATCGGGGGTGCAGCCAAGGCCATCTTCCTCGGTTGTGCTACCCGTCAATTCAGACTGGGGGGATGGTAGCGGCTGATTTCGGGACAATGAAGAGGTGGGAGATGGGGACGTAGGGCTTAGCTTCTCATCTTCCACTACGTATGGTGAATACGAAGAAGCCTCCGGCTGATGCTCCTGATCTGAGGAGATTTTAGCCTCTGGATGGGGAGGTGCCGGGGGCACGGCTGACGGCACGCGAAGCACGGTGTGAGAAGTAAATGTTCGTGCATCCACCACGTGTACGTTATTCATGTGCTAGAAGCGCCAGTCAGTAGACCACTCACAAGATCGCGGCCATTGAATACCTCGAAAATAGAAACGCCGCAACTCACCTCAGTGAACACTAACAATTCCCTTCCACTATCACATAGACCTGAGCAACCTGGGCTAAATTTGATACTCCGAACACCCGCATTAACAATGTGGCTCGCATCATAATAGTGATATCCCGGGGCGATATACATCAAGAGCGGGCTCCGCGGTGCCATCATTGGCTGAACGTAAGGATGAAGGTCGGGGTTCGGATGATATTCTACACCGGAGAAATACCGCTGCTGTTGCGATGATTGTTGGGTTGGCCGTCTGCGGCGAATGGATTCCTGACTATGAAATCGGGCAAGCGGCGTCGAGGAACGAGAATCCCAGATAATTGCCTGACCGTCCTGTGTGGCAATGGCAAATTTGAAACCATCCGAAGACCAGGCCGTCGAGAATCCCGCATCCAGTCCCCCTGATAATTATAGCTTTCTTCATAATGATTTGACTTAGAGAGCACGATAGAATGTTACCTTTGTACGTTGCTATTGGCTCGAAGGTGACAGTATCTCCTCCCCGAACATCATGAAGGAACACCTCGTCTGTATCTCCGACAGACAGAAGCGTTCTCCCATCGGGTGAAATGGAAGCTGATAAAGATAATTAGTCATGTCTTGGTCAAGATACAGCCCTGCGAGTGACTAACCGTGATTAACACAGGTTTTGAACTCAGTAGAGCCAGCCCTACTCAGTCGCTGTCGCTTCTTACCAAAGAGCATTGGCTCCGTTCTCGTTGCTATGTTATACACCCTCAGAAAGTGATCATTGTTACTAACGAACAACCTCGGCGAAGCGAGATCAGTTGAATCATTCCAGCCCCCTGTGGCTTCGTATGGCGAAGCGCCCATAGTGAGATTGGTGATGAAAACAGAATTATTGATCGTCCCCCGCAACCGTTGGAGAATGTTCCATGATGACGGCCCCGGTGCTTGTTCGATGGAATCAAGTGGGGCGATGTAGATCTCCGCTCGTTGGCCACCAGCGGCTATAAGACCAGATCTACAACGTGAAGATAGAGAGGTCTTAGTTCGAGGCGTCCTTTGGTCTACGCCGCATTTGTTCCACATACCCAGATGCAACACAAGTAGGAGGAAACCCGAGATGTGCGAAGCGTCTCTCGGGCTACACAAGAAAGCGTGACGATGAACAATCAGAAGATGGTTTAGGACATGATAAATCCTCTGGTGCCTCGCGTACCTGGTGAGGACGTGTTATGTCCCGCGTTGCAAGCCCGTGTGCATTGGCATAAACAAGTCTTCCCCGCTCAGTAGGACACGATATAAGATCTCTGAGTTGGGTATGCTCGATGTGGATGGTCGTAGAGATACTATGTGTGGGTGCTTCAAAGACCTCTTGTTCACTGGCACCCATTGTCCGCGATTAGAAGTTTCAGCCTTGGCGGTATGAAACATCTAAGCTTACAGGGATTCGTATGTCATTTTTAAAGTTGCCAACTGTTCGAGCGGGTAGATATTGACTATGGCCAGTGGTGAAAGTGAAAAAAGGCCGAGCAAGCACCCAAGAGCACAGGGGAAATATTAATATCATGGAGCACAATTCATTCGCCCATAAGCGGGTGCAAATGTACAGCCAATTGAATGGTGACTTCATTTCCCAAAACTCAACGTCGCGGTAAGGCCCTGCTGCCCAAGGCGTGGCCAGGCCATATTACTCTTCTCTTGCGCCCTTCATGCTGTCTGGTCACAAGCCATAAACCGCTGAAACTACTTCGCGAATCCCAATGACCAATTGGAATGCCCGAATCCGTCCGCGAAATGAGCGCGGCCCATTCTTCGCCTATGAAGCATATTTGCTCCCTGGTGCCGTTCCCCTGCAAGATACCATCTTGCTTCTGTCGCCGAAACAGTTCCACGCGTGTGCCAGCATAGGCTGGGAGTTGGATGAGGATTACACCCTATCCACCCGACATAAAGACACAACCCATAAGATCAGGACACTCGTCACAATCCCCCGTAATAATTTTGTATCACGATGTGAGAAGAAACCTCAGGTGAAGCGAGGGCTGTTACGTTCTCACGGGACCGAGGGGTGACAAATCCTGAATTATCATCTTCAAGCATGGTGGAAGAGGTCACCTACCACTTATCTAGGCAACGGGCCTAACGCTACCGTGCGACGTCGGACAGCGCACTCGGATGTCCTATGCTCGCAACTCCGGCGGCTGGCTGAGTGGACGGCGCGGTTAGAAATAGAATCAAGCGGTGCGCGGTCCCCGACTCAACTGCATCTATTGAGACGTTTTTTTTTTGGCGCACATTCGTGCGACTCTTGCCCAGGGGCTGCCACTTGCCACAAGGTGAAAGGGGCCCGGTTTCAGATGCCCGATATCAAAATGCGATTGACACTGGAAAATTGATGATGGATGCTCCAATGCCATGTCTTTGTTTGGCACCGTTGTTAGGGATGTTAAAGGCGACGAAGGCTATGCGGACATTTCCGGGCATCAGGACTGAAATTCGGTTACCTTGCTAGGTATCTTGAACGCACACCAGTCTTTGTCTATGTGGTCACTACACCTGCCCGCTTCTTTCAGATGACCACGAAATGAAAGGAGCCACCCAATTGAAGAGATGCCCCGCAATCCCAATGATTCAAATTGCATCTATCGAAGAATATTTTGTCTGATCTTATCTGCATACGTATATCACTATGGCACAACTATCTCACGAGGACCTCGGACGTGGGTATCATGGGTCCCCAATGTTTCTGCCACCCAACTACCCTGAGGACGGGACTGTTCCTTGCGTCTAATCTTCGAACATGATCCTAAAGTTCTGTAGTACCTCCTTGCTGTCCACCTCCCGACCTTGCAGTGCCCCACTTGCGATCGCACTCTTCCGCTTTTGGATTTGGATGATGCGTTCTTCCACTGTGTGCTTCATCTGATAACCCCTGTTAGCCAGAAGACCCAAACAATCCCCAAGTGGCAACGCGATTTAGGCTCACGATAAATTTTGTCACAGTCACAGGCTGGTCCTGACCAATCCGGTGCACCTATAATTTCGGTTAAATTAATGTTGCATCACTGGGTAGCAGACGTACCCGATCAACAGCTTGATCTTCGACTGCCTCGTTCCACCAGCAATCCATCTAAAGTATTACAGTCAGCTAAAGATTCAGACCCTGCCTACACTTACCATGAATACAAAGTTGGCGGTAGTTAAATTGAGCCCGACTCCACCGGATTTCAAGGACTGTTCGACCATCAACATTTACGCGGTTCGATTAATGAATGAACGACGGGTAAGAGAATAAGAGGGTGTGATAAGGTTTTAGCATAGATACGTACGATAATAAACACCCTCGCTTCCCTCCCAGGCTTGATAAACTCTTCAATAGCGCGTGCTCTCTGCGGCTGCGGCATCGTCCCATCAAGCCGACTCCACGCGAAGCGCTCGCGGTCTAATGCCCGAGATATCAAATCCAGAAAGGATGTCCATTGGCTGAAGACGACGGCCTTGAAACACGGATCTTGATCTCGCAATGTTCGTAGAGAGGTAATCAATGCATCTAATTTTGTGCTGCTCTCAAAGTTATTCTTACGGAGGGTGAAAGAGGGAGAGCTTGAAGTGGCATCATTGTCTACTGAGGTTGCCCTGACTGGATGCTTTCGCATCCGAACCACCTCGAGGAGTCCAGTTTCCTGTAACATACCGATGCAGTTGAATGTCTAGCAGCTAGATGGGGCTTCTGTGCGCTCACCTCCGCAGATCCAGAACAGATAGGACATGTCCCAGATTTACCTTCAGATTTCAACTTTCGTAAATGTCCCACGAACTCGTCTCTAGCTGCCGTAGCACGGACTGAGCATATGGATCTCCAGCTTTGGTAACAAGTTCGATGTCATCATCGACGTTATCTTCCTCCGGCATCTTGGAATTTCGGACAAGCGCAGGATGGCAAACAGCCCGCCGTAGGCTTGATTGCGGAATAATCATCATGAGATCACCGAAATAGAACATTTCTAGCTTCACCACTTACGTCATGATCCGAGCCAGGATACTCGTAACGTTTTTCGTTAACTGCCCGCTTGCATTCAGCTTATCGTAATCACGCTTGACGGCCCTATAAATGCTATTGTATAACTTCTTCTCGGCTTCCGACAGTTCTAGATGTTTGATCTCAACCGTTTTGGGAGGCAATTGGATGATGCAATGTCCGCTTGCGTCTCGTGTCGTCTTCTCTCGACGAAGCAGAACACTTTCGAGTATCACTTGCACGACGTCAAGGGCCCTTCAAATCAGATCGGATGATCAATTAAAAGACTAGGACATTCATCCACCTTGAAGATTTACCTCGGATCCTTGTCCAAGAAGGGTCTCGTAATGAAACTTCCGATTGACAACATCAGTTCACAAACGGGCGGTTTGCATAAGAGGTGAAGAATTTACCTGTTGAAGTAGGCGAAACTCGACCAAGGATCAAACTGTAAGAAATGTCTGAGATAAGGCAATCTTAGAACTAACGTCAGGTTTGGAACAGCTGGGACCCCCTACAGTAGTGAGAACAGATCCTCCAGACGGTTGGTAATAGGGGTTCCAGTAAGCGCCCAACGGCATCGGGTCCGTCGGGATATCTCATAGACGGCTTTGGCAGTTTTCGAAGTGCGCGACTTTATGTAATGCGCCTCGTCAAGCACAATGCGCTTCCACTCAACTGGCCACTTGTATCAATGGATGTTATTCAAGGGTGTGCAACAGCAGTGCATACCGTTGAAGAGGGTGCTTGAT
>WNFI01493457.1_pt1 | contig 15392 bp, 7 predicted proteins | sample 5400471 | NCBI WGS metagenome assembly WNFI01 (sample SAMN13153348, study PRJNA577476) | soil metagenome | isolation source: 100 cm saprolite on Douglas fir-dominated hillslope | place: USA:California | collected 2013-09-17 | reverse complement strand
AGAGGACGCACGATGAAGGTGTCGATCAATACGCCTGCCACAATGGCAAAGCCTAATTCCGCCAGCAGGATGACAGGACTCATGGCCGCTCGCAAGAAGCTAGCCGCCATAACCAGGCCACAGGATGAGACGACGCCGCCTGTTAGTGCTACAGCCGTGGCAATCCCCTTACGCTCACCAAGCAGCTTCACCTCCTCACGAATGCGGCTGATGGTCAGGATATTAAAATCTTCACCAAGCGCGACCAGGAAGACGAAGGCCATCACAGGGATGATGTAGTACAAAGGCTTGCCCAGGATATCATGAAAGACGAAGTTGGTCAGACCAATGGCTGTTCCCGCCGAAAGCGCGATAGTACCGAGCAGGTAGAGCGGGGCGACCAGGCTGCGCACCAGCAGCGCCAGGATCACGTAGATGATGCTAATGACCAGGATGGCAATCAGCAGGAAGTCGCTGCCCAACTGGATTTCCTCGTCACGTACGCCTGCACTCTCTCCCCTGAGAAGCACTTGCGCGTTGCTGAGACTGGTGCCCTGTTTCGCCTGCGTCGCTGTAGCAATGAGCATGTCAACGCTTTGACGCGCTTCCTGTGAGGTTGCATCAACGTCAAGCAGGAGCGTTATAGCAACCGCGCTGCCATCGGTAGCGTAATCCTGGCTGGGAAGATGCGGCTGAGAGGCAGAAGTCGTTGGGATCACGACTCGCGAGACGTGCGGCACCTTTGCCAGCGCTGCTGCAATATGCGCGATGTCGCTGCTATATTGTGGCTGTCTCAGATCCTTGCCAGGAGCATTCAGAATAACTTGCACCTGGGCAATGTCGTTGAAATGTTGCCGGTATGCTGTAAATGTCCGTACTGATGTAGTTGTAGTCGGTAGAATACCCAATGTATCGAATGATGGTGCGATGCCAAAGGCGGATATGGCAAGCGGTAATAATAGCACGACCGTGATTAGCGCAACCAGGCGGGGGTGCGAGGTAACCAGTTGACCAGCATAAGCCCATATACTGCGTGTGGCCGGTACGTCGCCTGTGGTCTTGCGTGGGCGCGGTTTGGCGGGCCAGAAAAGCGCTCTGCCACAGAGAGACATAAGCGCGGGCAACAAGGTAAGACCTGCCAGGAGCAGGCAGCAGACGCCAATCGCTACGGCGGGACCGGTGAGACGGAGTATAGCCAGTTGCGCTATTCCCATCACGCCCGTCGCCGCTATCACGGTAGCTGCGCTTGACATGATCGCCTCGGCCACGCGTCCAAAGGCACGAGCGAGTGCTGCATGTCTACCCGCACGATCATTCTGTTCGCTACGGCGTATCTCTTCACGATAGCGTGAGAGCATAAAGACACCATAATTCGTCCCGGCTCCAAGCATGACAAATCCAACATATTCAAGGCTGAAAGTAGCTACCGGTAATCCAAAGAGTTGTCCCGCCCAGGCCAGCACTGGGATGGCCAGCCCAAATGCCAGGCCAATGGAGAGCAATGGGAGCAAGACGGCCAGGGGAGAACGGTACACAAAACCAAGGATAGCAATGATTACCAGGAAGCCAAGTATGGAGGCAATCCCACCGCCTAAACTCAGGGAACTGTTGCTTAGATCCTGGGCGATGGATGTCGCGCCAAAAAGTCCCAGTGTCCCTCCTGGGACCACGTTCTGACTAGCAAGGTAGTGGTTGACCTGGTCCGTCGATGTGTTCAAGTCGGCTCCATGCGCCGTATCCCAGGTCAAGATGATTCTGAGTGCCTTCCCATCACTACTTTGAAATGCTGCCGCCGGAATGTTCACGCTCGGCCCCTGAACCTGAAGTAGGTACGCAGGCTGAGTCGCGGGATTACGTAGCCAACTGACGATCTGTTGTGCAAGGCTCTCATCGTGCGCTGAGATGTCCTGGGGATCTGTCAGGATGATGAGGTCGGTCTCGGTGTTCACGGACTGCTGCCCTACCGCGAATTTGCTGCCGTAGAGTTTGTCCGCCTGGACGCTCTCTGCGGTAGCAGGTAAGTTAGCAATTTTCTGCTGGGCCGCGACGCTAGTAATGGAGGGAGCAAATTTGAAGGCGACGATAACAAGGAGAATCCATACTATCACAATAAGCAATGACCAGCGGCTGATGAACAAGGACCATTTTTCAAGCAACGCTTCCATGACGCGGTTCCTTTCTTTTGAAAGAAGTCTTTTCTATAAGGACCTGCTGACAAGTAGACATACTGATGTGCAGTTTTCTAAAGAAAACTACTAGAGAAAGATATAAAAAGGGAGCTCTCAGGCTTTTAAGAGTCGCAAGACGGTATCAATTGTAATGAAGGGTTGTATACTGGCATCTTCCTGCAAAGAACTTGCTTGTTGTCGAGCGACGACATTTCTGATCGCAATCCCCTGGATCAAATCATAATAAGCATTAGTCAGTTCAAATGGGTTACCTGCTACAACCTGCCCTGACTCCTGACCTTCCCTGATTAAGCTGAACATATTGAGGTAAGTCGTATTCCCAGCTTCGCGCAAGAATGTACGCACCTCAAGGGGGATCTCCGGGTTGGTCAGCACCTGAACGATAATGGCATAGTACTCTGGATACTCTCGGATACCCGCCAGTGTCCGTGCGCACATTAGCTGAATACGTTCCCAGGGTGTACCAGGCTGCTCTAGAGCCGCTGTACTCATCTGGACCGATTTTTGGACCGCATCTTCGACGATTTCTGCGTAGACAGCTTCCTTGCTGGCAAAGTAGTGATAGATTAATCCGTGGCTCATGCCTGCCGCCGCCGCAATATCGGTGATCTTTGTGGTAGCGTACCCTTTGTCTGCAAAGACCTGTATGGCCGCTTTCAGAATCTTCTCCCGGCGCTCATCCTTAATCTGCTGATTCTGTTTTTCACTTCGTGGTGACATGAATGCTCTTTCTCCAAAATCTGTTGGTTGACTGTCAATTCAACCAACAAAAGAAGTATAGAATACAAAACACCCTTTGTCAAGGGTTGATGTATATCAAGTTAACTGGGGAGCGGAACCTTCTCACCGGAGAGGTAGCGCGTTTTGTGTCCGTCCTTGAAGACACTCACACTGCCGCGCCCATTGACCATCCATTGTGCTTGCGAGCAGACCAGCGCAGTAGAGCCATCGATACCCACAACGGTGGTTTTGCGCTTGCCCAGGTTCATCGTATTGATTGCCATAGTAGGTAATTCATCAAAATGGGGTATGACGATAATATCTGGGATCAGGCCGAGGGCAGGAATGGTACGCCACAACTGGGGAAAATCAAATAATTCACTGCCCAGGACCATGGCTCCTGCTGAGCAACCAGCCAGTACACCTCCAACTGCCAGGACATTGCTCATGGCCTGCCAGGAAGCGGTGCCTTGTAGTGTCTCAAGCAGGTAGCGCGGCTTGCCGCCGGAGAGATAGACGAAGTTGGCCGCGGCGATCTGGGCAGCGATGTTCGCATCATTGGCATCTGTACGTGTGAGCAACATTACAGATTCAACCGCTGCGCCCAGTTGAGAGAAGTGTTTGATGCCCATCTCAACCCAGCGGTGTGCCACGGTAGTTCCATCCGGAGCGGCAGCAGTGGGTAGTACGACGACGCGCGGGGTTCCCTGCACACGCTCGAGCAACGCCTGATCTAGGGGCGCAATAGGTGGTAGATATTCGCCTGCGCCGACCAGCGCAACAGTGCCGGATGCTGGAATGCTCATAAGTTACTCCTTGCGATATTCTGCCTGTACACAAAGTAATATCACACCCGCTGACAAAAAACCATAACCATAAGGGAGGAAGCTTGCATATGGCGTACATTGGCATTGATATTGGAGGCAGCTTGTTGAGATACCGGAAGAGATGATTTTGCATTAAAAAACTCGGGACTTTTATCTTTCTTATTTACCCTTTAGTCCCTTTACCCTGCCTAATATATAGTGCTCACCCGATATCTATCCTATGAAGATGAGGAAGCGGCGTGGAAAGATGGCTGGTTTATAGGATCTTCTTTGTTTGGGAGGAGTACGGTAATGAGCAGGTTGAACCGTTACACGCCAGAAGCCCGGCAAGTGCTGGCCTATGCCCGCGAGGAAGCACAGCGATTACGCCACAGGATTGTTGGAACTGAGCACCTCCTACTGAGCATCCTCAAATCAGGTGACCTGGTTATTGAAGGCCTATTTGCCTCTTTGCGCGTAAGTCCCTTGCGTATTATTCAGGCCATCGAATTTATGGCAGGTCACGGCAACAGGGTGTATACAAGTGGACCGAAACCAGGACCGGCGGTACGGACTGCGCTGGCAAATGCCGAAAGGGAGGCTGCTGAAATGCAGGAGGAACTGGTTGGCGTTGCGCATCTGTTGTTGGGTCTGTATGGTGAGCCGAATGGCGTGACGGTGGGGGTATTGGAGAGCTTTGGCCTCTTTCCCGATCTAACGCGTCAACAACTGCGTGTGCTGTTCAGAAATGGAAGCGCAAGGATGCTCCTTGCTCGTCAATACCAGATCCATTACGATATGACACCTATGTTGAACCAGGTAAGCCGCGACCTGAACCTGGCAGCCCTGGCCGGTGAACTTGACCCGGTGATTGGGCGTGAGGCGGAATTGGAACGAACGATGCAGATCTTATCGCGGCGTTCAAAGAATAATCCCGCCCTGCTTGGTCATGCGGGTGTGGGGAAAACTGCCATCGCGGAAGGGTTGGCCCTGCGTATTATGCAAAATCGCGTGCCAGAAAACCTGTTGAATTATCGCGTGGTTGCACTAGACGTAGGGCTGCTGCCTATTAATACCAGGTATCGGGGTGATTTTGAGGAGCATTTGAAGCATATTATCCAGGAAATCCTCACCGCTCGGGATATTATTCTGATGATAGATGAGTTACATATGCTGGTGGCCACTAGCGGAGCGAGGGGATCACTCGATGCAGGCAGTCTCTTTAAACCTTTGTTGGTACGAGGTGTGTTTCAATGTATTGGTGCTACTACCATCGAAGGATATCGTAGGACAATTGAAGCCGACCCGGCTCTAGAGCGGCGCTTTCAGCCTGTGTATATTCCAGAGGCAACCCCAGAGGAGACGCTGGAGATGTTACGCGGTCTGCGCGAACGCTATGCAGCATTCCACCAGGTGACGATTACCGACGAGGCTTTAGTAGCGGCTGTACAGATGTCCTCACGCTACATTCAGAACCGTTACCAGCCGGATAAAGCCATTGACCTGCTTGACGAAGCCGCGGCGCGAACGAACGTCCAGGCTGCGCTAAGTCCTGAGCATATACAGAAACTACGCCATGACATTGTGCTGGTGCGGCAAGCAAAGGATTATGCAATTGATCAGCGCGACTTTGCCGCTGCGTTAAAGCAGCGCAACAGAGAGTTGCACCTGTACCAGCAGTTATATGAACTTGAGCGAGAGTGGATGTGCACACGGGGACAGCAGCGCCCGGTTGTCGGTAAGCAGGAGATTGCCCAGGTTGTAGCTGCATGTACGGGTATTCCGCCGCTTCAGGCCACCACCGCGGAAGCCAAACGCTTATTGCAGCTTGAGGATATCCTGCACCAGCGTGTGATTGGGCAACATGCCGCAGTGCAGGCCGTAGCGCGAGCCATACGTCGCTCACGTGTCGATGTGAGAGATGATCGTCGTCCCATTGGCTCGTTCATCTTTGTTGGCCCTACCGGTGTAGGGAAGACGGAGCTAGCGCGTGCCCTCGCCACGACATTGTTTGGGGATGAGCGTGCGCTGATCACACTGGACATGTCGGAGTTTATGGAGAGCCATCACGTTTCGCGCCTGATAGGCGCTCCTCCGGGATATATTGGCTATGAACAGGGAGGGCAATTGACCGAAGAGGTATATCGACGTCCATACAGCGTGCTTCTTTTCGATGAGATTGAAAAGGCGCACCCCGCGATCTATGATCTCCTTTTGCAGATCCTGGGTGATGGCTGCCTGACTGATACACACGGTAAGGTGGTAGGCTTCAAGCATACGCTGGTTATTCTTGCCTCGAATATTGGCTCGTCTCAACTTGAATTGCGCCCAATGGCCTTTACGAGCCAGAAGTATCGTGAACAGGATCGGCAGGCCTGGGAGCTTGAGCACAGTAGTTCACAGGTCATGCCCCTGTTAAAGCGTCTGTTTAAGCCAGAATTACTCAACCGTGTGGATGAGATAGTGGTCTTTCACAAGCTGGAAGAGGTACACCTGCGCCAGATTGTGGACGTGATGGTTGCTGCGACACAGCAGCGCATGCAGGAGCAGGCGATCAGCTTACAGGTTACAGATGAGGCACGCAGTCTGCTAGTGAAACACGGCTATGACCCGGTCTATGGTGCGCGACCCCTGCGTCGTGCCGTGCAGAGATTGCTCGAAGATATGCTGGCCGAGGCCATTCTGCAAACAACCTTTGTGCCAGGAGATACGGTCGTGGTAGGTGCAGTTAATGAACAGTTGGAGGCAAAGAAGCTGGTTGCGGTAACGAAAGCTGGTAAAGGCGGTAGAAGTAAGGGAGCGGTAGCATAGATAGTGAACCCATCCATTAGTACCTCTTGACCCGGCTTGACATACTGCCTATACTAGGGGACAGTCGCCGTCCTGGTAGGTTGAGAACAGATAAATTTCCCTCTGGGGTGCTTGAGGGAGGAAAAGATCGAGACACACGTGAAGAAGGTGGTTAGCTGGCGCGTGCTGGCTCTATTTGGCCTGGCTGTGCTTGGACTGGCTTTGCGCCTGTACGGTTTAAATTGGGACCAGGGAAATAATTTTCATCCCGATGAACGGCAAATCCTTTTTCGCGTCATGACGCTATCGTGGCCAACCAGCGTGGCGCAGTTCTTTGATCCTGTAAATTCGCCGCTCAATCCCCATTTTTTTGCCTATGGATCTTTTCCCCTGTACCTGCTGGCAAGCCTGGGCAATATCCTGTCTCACCTCTCTCCCAACATTGCAACGATGACAGGCCTGACTTTGCTTGGGCGTATTCTCTCAGCTATCTTTGATAGCGGTACTATCCTGTTAACAGGCTGGCTGGGTTTATTGCTGGCCCGGGAAAAGACAGGGGAGCGTCGGCAGGGCTGGGCCGTGGGTCTGTTAGCGGCAGCGCTCGTGACATTTACACCTCTGCAACTGCAACTTTCACACTTCTACGTTGTAGATACATTGCTGCTCTTCTTTGTTGTGCTGACCGTGTTAGCTTGCGGCTGTGGCGATGCGCTGGTATAAGCATGGTGCCTACACCGCCCTGATCCCACTCTTGCTGGCAGCTTGCATGGCATGGATTACATTTCTTATAGCCATGCCCTATGCGCTGCTTGATCTGCCAAATTTTGTCCAGCAACTTAGCCAGCAGAGTGACCTGGCGCGGGGTCTATTGGATTTACCATATGTACGCCAGTTTACGGGCACCACACCGTATGTCTACGAAATACAAAATATCGTCTTATGGGGTATGGGAGTGACATTGGGGATAGCGGCATTTGCGGGGTTGCTGTGGCTCTTGTGGCGCGTCTGGAAGCGCGATGCTGATCTGTGGTTGATCGTGTTGGCCTGGGTGCTGGTTTACGCGGGGATAACGGGTGATTTCTATGTAAAGTTTATGCGCTATATGCTGCCTATTTATCCCTTCTTGACCTTGATGGCTACAACTCTTCTGGTGGCCTGCGTGCGCCTGACACAAACAAAACAGGGGCAGGGGTACGCAAAAAAAATTCTGGCGGCTCTTCCCTATCTCGCTATCCTGCTGGTGTTGATAGGTACCATGTTTCAGGGGCTGGCCTTGCTGAATGTGTACAGCCAACCCAATACGCGTATTCAGGCATCGCAGTGGATATACAGCCATATCGCACCTGGCAGCGTGTTGACATATGAACAGTGGGATGATCCTTTACCCGTGGCGATTGGCAATAACTTTCCTGAAATGTATACCCAGGCTAGCTACCCAGGGGCGAATGGTCAGGCGCAAACAGGCCTGGATCTATATGGCGATGATACGACCGATAAAGCGCACCAACTTGCCAACCTTCTGCCAACGATCAATGTCATTACCATGTCCTCTGACCGCCTTGATAAATCTATTCCGCGTCTGCCATTTCGCTACCCGCTGACCAATCACTATTATCAGCTCCTCTTTAGTGGTCAACTAGGTTTCCACCAGGTCCAACGCTTCGAGGTTCGTCCCAACCTGTTTGGGATCACACTCAATGATAGTGATGCGGATGAGAGCTACTCTGTGTTCGATCACCCTACTGTGAAGATTTTTGTACGAGACACCCCATATCCATATACATCGGCACAACTCTTCAATAAACTACTTGCGGGCATACATTTGCCGCCCCTGGGAGCGCGACTTTCTGGCATCCAGCGTTCATTGCTGCTCACTCCTCAACAGATTGCCGATGACCAGGCTTCACCCCCCTTTAGCGAGCAATTCCCCGCAAATAGTGTATCTAACATGCAGCCGGTGCTCTTCTGGTGGTTCGCATTGCTGCTGCTGGGCTGGCTGGTTTATCCCATTACTGCACTGGCTTTACGCAGTTTACATGATCGCGGCTATATCTTTAGCAAACTGCTGGGCATTCTTCTGTTAACATATTTCGCCTGGCTGCTGGCAAGCTTACACCTGCTTGCCTTTAACCTTCTCTCGCTATGGCTGGTGATAGGAGGTCTGTTTGTCTGCTCTTTTACGCTCTACACCTGGCAGAGACGCACCATCCACGCGTTTCTACGCCAGCACTGGCGGGTAATACTGCTGGAAGAAGGTCTGTTTACGCTGGCTTTGCTGCTGTTTGTGGGGATTCGGGCGCTCAATCCTGATCTCTGGCATATATATCACGGTGGTGAAAAGCCCATGGAACTGGCCTTTCTAAATGCTGTTTTGCGCAGCGCCTATATGCCGCCTTATGATCCCTGGTTTGCTGGTGGTTACATCAACTACTACTATTATGGATATGTAATGTTTGGAGCGCTCATCAAGCTAACCGGCATCATCCCGACAACGGCCTTCAATCTCGCCATCCCCACCCTCTTCGCTCTTACTTTCACCGGTGTCAACTAAAAGGACAGTTGCTAGCATTGCTGGCGCATGGACCTATATCCGCTTTTGATTACTGGCAGAGCAGCCGCGTCATACCTTTTACGATCAACGAATTTCCTTTCTGGAGCTTTCTCTTCGCTGACTTGCATCCTCATGTGATGGATCTGCCAGTCGCGGTACTCATGCTGGGAATAGCCACGGTCCTGCTCTTACCCGAGCGCAAAGAGATAACAAGCGGTGAGCGGCGTGGAGGAGTGATACTTTTATACCTCCTCGCCGCTTTTATTTTTGGCACGATTGCCTGTGTCAACCCCTGGGATGTGCCCGCCTATGCACTGGTGCTGGGAGGTGCGTTAATATTACGGACATACCAGGAGAAGCGCGGCAGCGGGCGATTTGAGATACTGGTGTCGTCAGGCTTTTGTCTGGTGAGTATTGTCCTGCTGTGCGGCCTGGGTTATCTCTTTTATCTGCCATTTTACAAGTTTTACCAGCAGCTCTATGTAGACGGCCTGGGTGCGGTTGGACAGGGAACCTCCTGGAGTGATTTTCTGACTGTCTTTGGCTTATGGATATTCCTGGCCCTCAGTTTTTTACTCTTGGAACTGTACCGCTGGTGGGAGGTGCGCAGCAAAACGAAGATTGAGCCGCGCCGCCTCGCCGGATATTTTCTCCTGTGCGGGCTGCTGTCTCTACTAACACGAATGCTATTGTGGCGTTTGATGCGACTTCTCGCTTTACGTATCTGCTGCTTGTGTTGGGCTTGTGTATTCTGCTGGGCCAGGAGCTGGTCTATGTGCGAGACTTCCTGGATGGCGGTGCTTACTATCGGATGAACACCGTTTTCAAGTTTTCTATGCAAGCCTGGCTGTGTTTGGGTATCGGTGGTGCGCTTGCCGTACAGCGCCTATGGCAAACATTGAGCGGCATAGTGAAACGTATGTGGGGAGTCTGCCTGGTGGTACTGGTCGTGGCATGCTCAATTTTTCTGCCCGCGGGAACAGCTTCACGCATAGGTGAACACGAAGGCTGGGCGAAATTCTACGGCTTCCCTCCTGTCCAGAGTGCCAACTATACTCCTACTCTCGATGGCTTTGCCTTTGTCCGCGCGTGGTATCCTGGGGATGCCCAGGCCATCACCTGGCTGAACGACCACGTAGCCGGTTCGCCTGTTATATTGGAAGCGGCAGCCCCCGATGCCTCCTACCAGTGGTTTAACCGTGTCTCGGTATATACCGGCCTACCCGATGTCCTGGGCTGGCCCGATCATGTTAGCGAACAGCGCTATGACAATCAGTCCCTCAATCGCATCACGGATATCAACACCATCTACACGACGCCTGATGTTGGTTTATCGCTTGAGTTGTTGCATTATTATCATGTGAGATATATCTATGTTGGGCCACTGGAGCAACAACTCTATGGGCAGCAAGCAGCGGATGGCTTGAGCAAGTTTGATCGAATGGTAGGTCAATTTGTACATGTAACTTATCATGCCAACGGCGTGATTATTTACGAAATGACATAAGGACTTATGTGGGAGCAGGAGATTTTCTGGGAACTTTTGAGAACAGAACGACGTCGTTGCTAGTAGAAAAACTGTATAACGAAGTGTTGTTAAGGGATCAATGATATACGAAGGAAGTAATAGGAAAATTCATCAGGTCGTCTACGTGTTTTATAATGAACTGAAATTTGTATTTTAGAGAGTGTCTATGGCCGAACTGCTACAAATGTGGGCTATGGTGGAGATCCTGGGCTTCATCTGCATGCCGCTCACTATAACCGTTTTTCATAATCTGCCTGACCGTGGGTGGGCTTTCAGTAAAGCTATAGGCATGGCTTTGCTGGCTTTTTGTGTCTGGCTGCCTTTGATGTTCCTACAATTTTTACCTTTCAGCCAGTTTTTTATCCTGGGCGTCCTGCTCATCCTGTTCGCCTTTAATTTGATGGGTTTCTTGCGCGTACGGCATACGCTGGTAAAAGTGGTGCGTACCAATTTCCCATACATTGTTGCCAGCGAAGTGGTTTTCATTGGCATGATGTTTTTATTGGGTTGGATTCGTTCATATGGGCCTGATATCCGCTCCTTTGAAATGTTTATGGACGAGGGCTTTATTGCTGCTATTATGCGCAGCCCTCATTTCCCTCCCAGTGATATGTGGTTCTCAGGCTATGCTATCAACTATTATTATTATGCCCATTACACGATAGCTGTCCTGGCCAAATTCCTGGGGCAGAGTCCCTCGATAGCCTTCAATACAGGTATTTGCACCTTCTTTGGCCTGACGGCGGTCAATCTCTTTGGGGTAACCAGCAATATCGTTGCCTGGACACAGCATCGGCGCAAGGTCAAAGCAGCGGGCGCAGTGGACATAGAGAGCGAGCGGCCCGATACCGTCTATCCATCCTTGTTGCGCGCTATGCCGTATGGGGTATTGGCAATTGTGATGGGGCTTGTGCTGGGGAATCTGGCCGCGACACAACAATGGTGGGAAGCTCATGGAGACTGGACGCAGTTTAACTGGTTTACTCCCACCCGGGTTATTGATAAAACGATTAATGAATTTCCAGCCTTTAGCTTTCTGCTTTCGTGCTTCCATGCCCATGTGTTGGCCCTGGCATTTACGATTGTCGCTATCGGTTTGGCGTTAAATCTGTTCCTGGAGCAGGGCGAACAGAATGGGAAGGTTGGACGAGGTTTGTTTGTCTTTGGCCAGGGCTGGCGGTTGCCAGTTGCCCTGGGAACAACGGCCTTAATATTGGGCGGCCTCTTCACGATGAACGGTTGGGATTTCCCAACCTATGTAGCGCTGGTATGTATATGTATTGTATTACAACAATGGCTGGCGAACAAATCCCGTTTCAGCATGGAATTAGTGCTGGATGTGTTCACTGCCTGTGCCGCGCTCGTGGCGCTGTCGTTTGCGTTATATGCGCCGTTCTATCTCAACTTTATTTCTCCCTCACAGGGTATCGGTATCGTCGGTGTTAATGATCGCTCGCCCCTCTCGAATGAAATATTGATCTACGGGTTGTTTGCTTTTATCTTCCTCTCGCTGCTAGTAGCTGTCGCGTTAAAGCATCCATTTTTTACCCGGACTGATCCCACCGGTTCAGCAGAGGACGCTGTGGTTGGTGCTCCCCAGGCTCCGGCTGCACGTTATTCATGGCTGAATAAAGGGGTAATAGCCATCATCGCCATTCTTGTGGTGGAACTGGCGATAGCAGTGCTCATGAGAAATAGCGCGACCTTGATAGTGGCTGGCGGTATTGCCGCTTTTGGCGCGATGGCTACCCTGTATAGTCTGCGCGATCGTTCGCAAGCCTTTACCCTCTTGCTGGGAAGCACGGCCTTTGCCCTGGTCGCTATGTGCGAGCTTGTTTTCTTAAAAGATGTCTTCGCGGGGAATTTCCCGCGTATGAATACCGTCTTTAAGTTCTATTTCCAGGCCTGGGCTCTGCTCTCGATAACCTCTGGCGCGGGACTCTATTTTATTCTGGAGAGTTTCCGTCCCGTGGCGAGTATCTCGGGTGCGCAGCGCTGGATGCAGCGTGGCGTAGAAGGCCTATGGGCAGTTGGATTGCTCACTTTGCTGCTGGCAAGCGCAGTCTATCCGCTGGTGGGAACTTATGCACGTACGAACCACTACATGCAGCGCACAAATAGCCTGATTATACTAGTTATGCGCGTATCTCAGCCTTCACAGGTCTGCCCAGTCCAATGGGATGGGTAGGACATGAGTATCAATGGCGCGTCAATTGGCTTAACAATGGTTTAAACGCCGTTGATTTTAATAGCCGCAAAGGGGATGTCGATAGCATCTATACGGATCCCCATTCCAACGTGGTTTTGGATTTGCTGGCTCGTTACAATATTCAATATGTATACGTTGGTCAGTTAGAGAAAATGAAGTATCCCAATGCAGACTTGCATCGTTTTGCTGCATTTATGCAGGTTGTCTACTCTGCTAATGGTGTGACGATTTACCAGGTCAAAGGCAGCTAAGGACCTCGTAATCACAATAGTTGCAGGTTGAAGTAGGGTCACCATAGCAGGTGTTCAAGGAGGCGCTCTTTGAGGAGTTATAAAATAGGACCTCGAGAAATACGGGACACCATGGAGGCAGCCACAGTGGCTATGCCAGGTGCAGAAGTAGAAACAGCGGCGGAAGAAGAAGAAGCTTATACCGTTGAGCAGTATAAAGGGAGAGGTTTATGCCAGAAGGTACGATAGAAGAACAAATCGTGGGGACCATGAATGTGTCTCAGGAGACCCCCACGGCTGACCGAAAGCGTGGTACACGCTTCTCTCCACCCTCACGCGAACAACTGCTTAACTGGGCACCTTTCTGGGGCGTTATTTTTCTAGGGGCTCTATTGCGTTTCTGGAACTTAGGGGATAAGCCACTTCATCATGATGAGAGCCTGCATGCCTATTTCTCTTTGCAGTTAATGCATAACATGGAAACTTGGATCAGTTGTTTCAATCCCAGTGTTTCCTGTTATCACTATGACCCCTTGCTGCATGGACCTTTCCAGTTCCATTTTATTGCCCTGGTCTACAAACTTTCTCAGTGGTTTGGTGCACCTGATCATGGCGTTAACACGACAACGGTTCGTATCCTGGCGGCCACGCTGGGGACGCTCATCGTTGGTATGCCCTATTTTCTGCGCGACTACCTGGGTAAATTAGGCGCGTGGTTGGCCTGTTTCCTGCTCGCCGTATCGCCAAGCATGGTCTATTTCTCGCGTTTTGCGCGTGAAGATATCTACATGGCTTGCTTCACCCTGATGCTGGTGGTTGCAATTGCGCGCTACGTACGGGATCGCCAGATGCGCTGGCTCATCCTGGCTGCGGTAGCCTTTGCCCTTTCCTATGCAACGAAAGAGGCCACGTTTTTGACGATAGCTGTCTTCGGCAGTTTCTTTGTAGCTGTGATTGTCTGGGAGCTCGGTCTGAGAGTGCCCCTCCGTGCACGTTTTGCGGAAGATGCGTCCTTTATCAGATTTGTGCCGCGTACGGCTGCTCCCATCTTCCTGCTGGCTTACTTTGCTGTCGCTGGTATAGCGGCAAAAATATTCTTTGGTTGGTTAAAAGCTCTATCGATCTACATCACAGACCCCAAAAATACCCCTGCTGCCGACCTGTATGTCCAGGGATTGAAGGATAAGACGGTAGCGACTGTGCCGTGGCTAGGCATTCTGCTGGGTGTCTATGTGCTGAGTATCCTGGGACGTGAGCTATTTGGTAAACTACCGGAGCCGGGACGTCGGGGACTGGCGGCGCGTATTGACCCGCGCAACCAGCGCATGCTGGACACCATTCTTACCATGCCATGGACGCACTGGTTCTTCGCTGTTCTGAGCGCCTGGGCGATATTCCTGGTCCTGTTTACTGTCCTCTTCACCAACATTAAGGGCGGCATTGGAGATGGCATCTGGCAGGGGCTTTACTACTGGGTTCAGCAGCAGCAAGTTGCGCGCGGTGGTCAGCCCTGGTACTACTATCTGATGCTTATTCCCCTGTACGAGCAGATAGGCCTGGTATTTGGCCTGGTTGGCGTCATCCGCTGCCTTATACAGCCGACACGTTTCCGTCTCTTCCTCGTGTACTGGTTTGTAGGCAATGTATTCATCTACTCCTGGGCGGCGGAAAAGATGCCCTGGTTGGTGATCCATATGACGATGCCGATGATGCTACTGGGAGCTATTGGTCTGGAGCCAGCCGTAATGGGTGTCTACAGACTGGTCAAACAATGGCTGACAGGGTCTACCCAGGCGAAAGATACCGCTCCTGCTAGCGACAAGGACATACCATTAGCCGTTGTTCCTCTGCCGCGCCGGCGCGTTGGACCACTAGCGGGCAGCGCGGCGTGTATTGGTGTTGTCATGGCAGTTCTCTTGCTGCTGCCGACGCTGCATAATATGTACGAGGTTGCATATATCCATCCTGCTGATGGTCCACATGAAATGATGGTGTATGTTCAGACCACGCCTGATGTGAATAAAGTTATGGCGAAGATCGACGCGCTCGATCAAAAGCTCTATCAAGGCAAGCATCTCCTGCCGATTGGCTTGATGAATGACGCGACGTGGCCCTTTGCCTGGTATGTGCGCGACTACACCAATGTCTGTTTTAACTATCCCAGCGGTTGTGCTAATACGGCTAAAGCCTACCCGGTGATTGTGAGCGGTGGCGATAACCTGTATACCGCGGAAAACCAGTACGCCGGGGCCAAGGGCAGTTACGCTTTCCACCAGTATCATATGCGTACATGGTGGGACGAGGGCTACAAGCCGCCCCCTTGCGTACCAACCAAGACAAATAATTGTGCCGGTCAACCAGATTACGGTGGTGTTGGGGTTGGCCTCTGG
>WNFI01274779.1_pt2 | contig 15395 bp, 13 predicted proteins | sample 5400471 | NCBI WGS metagenome assembly WNFI01 (sample SAMN13153348, study PRJNA577476) | soil metagenome | isolation source: 100 cm saprolite on Douglas fir-dominated hillslope | place: USA:California | collected 2013-09-17 | reverse complement strand
CTGCCACGTGGAACGGCTTGCCCTGGACCTTGTCGAGGCCGATCGAGTCGAGGCCGAGCTGGCCGCGCAGGTGCAGGCGAAGCTGGCCGAGGTTCAGCTCCGGCACCAGCACCCGCCGGTAGCGCCGCGCGATGGAGAGCAGGTCCTTGGGCAGCGGATGGATCCAGCGCAGGTGCACGTGCCCGACGCGACACCCGGCGGCGCGGGCCTCGATCACCGCCTGCGTCACCGACCCGTAGGTGCCCCCCCAGGAGATCACCAGCACCTCGCCGTCGGGATCACCCATCACCTGGGTGGTCGGCAGCCGGTCGGCGATGCGCTGCACCTTCTCCGCGCGCAGGCGCACCATCTTCTCGTGGTTCTGCGCCTCGTAGCTGATGTTGCCGGTGAGGGCGTCCTTCTCAAGCCCGCCCACGCGGTGCTCGAGGCCGGGCGTGCCGGGGATGGCCCAGGACCGCGCCAGCGTCTGCGGATCGCGCGCGTAGGGGAAGAAGCCGCCTGCGGGCTTCTCGGTCAGGATGCCGTGCGCGATCGGCGGGAGCTTGTCCACCTCGGGCAAGAGCCACGGCTCGCTGCCCGGCCCGATGGCGCCGTCGCCGAGCAGGATCACCGGCGAGCGCGTCTCGATCGCCACCCGCGCCGCCTCGTACGCGCTCTCGAAACAGTCGGCCGGCGAGCGCGCCGCCAGCACCGGGACCGGGCATTCGCCGTTGCGGCCATAGACCGCCTGAAAGAGGTCGCTCTGCTCGGTCTTGGTGGGCAGCCCGGTCGAGGGCCCGCCGCGCTGCACGTCGACGATGACCAGCGGCAGCTCGACCATCACCGCGAGGCCGATCGACTCGCCCTTGAGCGCGATGCCGGGCCCGCTGGAGGCGGTGGTGCCGAGCGCGCCGCCGAACGAAGCGCCGATCGCCGAGGCGATGGCCGCGATCTCGTCCTCGGCCTGGAAGGTGGTCACCTGGAAGCGGCGCTGCCGCGCCAGCTCGTGCAGGATGTCGCTCGCCGGGGTGATGGGATAGCTGCCGAAGAACAGCCGCAACCCGGCCTTCTGCGCGGCGGCGAGGAGCCCCAGCGCCATCGCGGTCGAGCCAGTGATGTTGCGGTAGCGGCCCTTGGGCAGCCGGGCCGGGGCGATGCGGTAAGTCGGCGTGGCGGTCATCTCCACCGTCTCGCCGTAGGCGTGGCCGGCGCGGAAGGCGCGCACGTTGGCCTCCGCCAGCGCGGGCGCCTTGGCGAAGCGCTGGCGGATGCTCTTCTCTTGGCGTTCCTTTTCGCGGCCGTAGAGCCAGAAGACGAGGCCGAGCGCGAAGAAGTTCTTGCAGCGGCCAGCCTCCTTGCTGTTGACGCCCGTGCCCTCGACGGCGGCGCGCACCAGCTTGTCGAAGTCGATCAATAAGACCCGGTAGCCGTCGAGCGAGTGGTTGGTGAGCGGATTCTCCTTCCAGCCGGCGCGCGTCAGGTCGGCGGGCGTGAACGTCGCCTCGTTGAGGATGAGCAGGCCGCCCTTGCGCAGGTCGGGCAGATGGACTTGCAGGGCGGCGGGGTTCATCGCCACCAGCGTGTCCGGCGCGTCGCCCGCCGAGTAGACCTCGTGCGCCGCGAACTGGACCTGGTAGCCGGAGACTCCTGCCACCGTGCCGGCGGGCGCGCGGATCTCGGCGGGAAAATCGGGGAAGGTGGCGAGGTCGTTGCCGTGCAGCGCGACCTCGCGGGTGAACTCGGTGCCGGTGAGCTGCATGCCGTCGCCGGAATCGCCGGCGAAGCGGATGACCGCATGCTCGAGATCGCGGGGCGCGTGCGGGCGCGCTTCGGCAGAGCTCATGGGGTTTGCCCCCTTCCGGCGGGTGGTGTGCGCGGGCTCGTGGTGTCGGAAAGATCTCCGTTGAACGGGAAGCTACGGGATTGTAGCGCCGTGGGCGGCGCGGGTCATTGACGCGTACTCCCTCGACTGGACTGCGCCTCGCCTTGCACGTGAACGGGTGTTCAGGTTAGTGATCGCGATCGTGGACACCCCCGCGCAGCGCCTCCTCCCGGCGGATTCGCCCGCGCTCGCCGATCTGCTGCGGACCGGCCAGGTGCGGCGCGCGCAGCAGGCGCAGGCGCGGCCTTCGCCGCCGCCGCTCTCCATCGGCGTGCAGCTGTGCGCGCTCATCGACCCCGCCGACGCGTTCGATCCGCGCGGCGCGCGCGCGGCCGGCCTCGACCTGCGCCGGCTGCTCTGGGTGCGGCCCGCCACGCTGCCGCAGGCGCTGCGGGCGGCGGAGATCGCGCTCGAGGCGCGCTTCGCACTGGTGGCGCTCGATCTCGCCGATGCCAGCGGACCGCGCGAGGGGCAGGCGCGGCAGCGGGGGGCGGCCGCGGCGGCGCAGCGCGAGCGCGGCGTGCATCTGGTGCGGTTCGGGCCGCCGCGCAAGTCGGAGCGCATCTCCGCCTCGCCCTGGGCGCGGCTCTCGCGGCGGGCGGAGCAGCACGGCGGTGCGCTGGTGGTGCTCGCGCGCGCGCCGCAGGCGGGAGCGTTCGCGGCCGCCACGGTGGAGCTGTCGCGGGCGCGGGCGCGCTGGGTGGGCAGCCCGGGCACCGCGGGCAGGCTGCTCCAGGCGGGCTGCGCGCTGGGCGCGGTGGCGCGGTCGCGGCGCGGGCCTCCCTCGGCGCCGCTCTTGTTGCAACTCCCGGTTCTCGACGAGGGCGCCGCCGAAGCCTATGGCGCGGGGCCCGGGGAGGCGGAGGGAGCCATGCGCATCGCCTGCCTGTGGGTGCCGGAGCTGCCGCTCGTCGCCGTGCTGCGCGCGGAGCCTTCGCTGGTCTCTACGATGCTGGCCGTGGTGCAGCCCGCCCCGGGCGACGCGAAGGGTGTGCTCTCGAGCCGCCTGCGCGTCGTGGGCGTTGCAGGGGCCGAGGGCGTCGCGGCCGGGCAGACGCTGGCGGAGGCGCAAGCCCTCTGCCCGGAGCTGCGCGTGCGCCTCGCCTCCCCCGAGCGGGTGCGGGCGGCGGCGCAGGCGGCGGTGGACGCGGCAGCCTCGGTGACGCCGCGGCTGGAGGAGGCGGCGCCGGGGCTGGTCTTCCTCGACGTGGGCGGGCTCGAGTCGCTGATCGGCGACGAGGCCGCGGTGGCGCGCGAGCTGCTCCGCGCGAGCGAGCGGGTGGGGCTCTGCGCCGCGGTGGGTCTCGCCGAGGGAAAGGCCGCAGCCAGGCTGGCAGCGCGCGCGGCGGCGGCGGACGCGCGCCCGCGCCGCACCCGCGCGGGCGTGGGCGGCGGCGCGCTGCGGGTGGTGCCTCCGGAAGAGCAGCGCGCGTTCCTCGAGCACCTGACGCTGGCGCAGGTGGAGGTGAGCCCCGGGCTGGCCGCGGCGGCGCACCGGTTCGGCCTCGCGACGCTGGGGGAGCTTTCGCGGCTGCCGCGTCGCGAGCTGTCCTTGAGGCTGGGTCCCGAAGGCGCGGCATTGCACCGCCTTGCGCACGGCGAGGACGATTCGCACCTGGTGGCGCGGCAGCTTCCCGAGCCGTTCGAGGAGGGCGAGGAGCTGGACTGGAGCGCCGCCTCGGTCGAGCCGTTGCTGTTCCTCTGGAAGGCGCTGCTCGATCGGCTCTGCGCGCGGATGGCGGCCCGCGGGCTCGCGGCTGCGGAGCTGTGCCTGCTGCTCCGTCTCGCAAGCGGCGCCTGGGACGAGCGGCGCATCGAGCTGGCCGCGCCCACCCGCGAGGTGGGGCCGCTGCTCACGCTCTTGCGGCTGGAGGTGGAGGCGCGCCCGCCGCCCGAGGGCGTGTGCGCGGTGCGGCTCTCGGCGCGGCCGGCGCGCGAGGCGCCCGATCAGCTCGGCCTCTTCGGCCCGCGCACCGCCAGCCCCACCCAGCTCTCGGCGGCGGTGGCGCGCCTCGCCGCGCTGGTCGGCGAAGGCCGCGTCGGCCAGCCGTGCGCGCCCGATGCGCACCGGCCCAACGCCTTCGCGATGGAGCGGTTCGCGCCGCCGGCCGCCTCGGCGCTGGACGGCGCGCCGCACGCAGGCGTGCAACGCCGCGAGGCGGCGAACGAGGACCCTGCGCAGGTCGCGCTCGCAGCCCGCGCGCTGCGCCCGCCGCGCACCGCCGAGGTCCGCTGCAGCGAGGAAGGCCAGCCGCGCCTGGTCATCGGCGAAGGAGCGCTGGGAGGCCGCGTCACCGCCAGCGGCGGGCCCTGGCGGACCGTGGCCGAGTGGTGGACCGACTCCCCGGTCGCCCTCGACTCCTGGGATCTGGAGCTGGCCGGCGGCTTGCTCCTGCGCGCCTCCCGCGAATTGGACTCCGGCGCCTGGTGGATCGAGGCGGTCTATGACTGAGGGCCGCCCCGGGATGGGAAACACGGCCGACTACGTCGAGCTGCATGCGCGCAGCGCCTTCTCCTTCTTGCGGGCGACCTCCGCGCCGGAGGAGCTGGCGGAGGCGGCGGCGGAGGCGGGCCATGCGGTGTTCGGCGTCGCCGACGTGGGCGGACTCTACGGGGCGCCGCGCTTCCACCTCGCGGCGCAGCGGGCCGGGGTGCGGCCGTTGGTCGGCGCCGAGCTGTCGGCCGGCGAGGCGGGCGCGCTGACCTTGCTCTGCGAGAGCCGCGAGGGGTACGCGAACCTCTGCCGCCTGCTCACGCTGGGACACGCGGGCCGCCCCAAGGGCGAGTGCGAGGTGACGCCCGCGCAGCTCGCAGACCACCGCGCGGGCCTCGTCGCATTGTCCCAGGGCGCCCCGGCGGAGCTGGTCCGCGCGGCGGCGGCGCTCGGCACCGGGCGGCTCTTCGCCGAGGTGCAGCGCCACCTCGATTCGCGCGAGGAGCGGGAAAACCGCCGCCGCATCGACGCCGCCCGCGCCCGAGGTGTTCCCCTGGTCGCGGGTGGCGGCGTGCGGCACGCGCGCGCCGCGGGCAAGCCGCTCTTCGACGTGCTCACTTGCATCCGCCTGGGCACCACGCTGGACGCGGCCGGGCGCAGGCTCTCGCGCAACGCCGAGCGCCACGTCCGCCCGCCGCGGGAGATGGCCGCGCTCTTCGTCGACCTGCCCGAGGCGCTGCGCAATACCCGCGCCGTCGCCGAGCGCTGCGCCTACACGCTGGGCGACCTCGACTACCGGTTCCCCGAGCCGCCGCTCGAGCTCTCGACCAGCATCGACGGCGAGTTGTGGCACCGCGCCCTGGAGGGCGCGCGCAGGCGCTACGGAGGGCCGCAGCTGCCCTCGGGCAAGCCCAATCCGCGCTGGCCGAAAGCGCTGGCGCAGATCGAGCGCGAGCTGGCCTTGATCGCCCGGCTGGAGTTGGCCGGCTACTTCCTCATCGTCCACGACCTGATCCGCTTCTGCGCGCGCGAGAACATCCTGGTGCAGGGCCGCGGCTCGGCCGCGAACAGCGCGGTCTGCTACGCGCTCGGCATCACCGCGGTCGACCCGGTGGGGATGGGGCTGCTCTTCGAGCGCTTCCTCTCCGAGGAGCGCAGCGACACGAACGGCCACAAGGCGTGGCCGGACATCGACCTCGACCTGCCCTCCGGCGACCAGCGCGAGAAGGTCATCCAGCACGTCTACCAGCGCTACGGCGCAGGCGGCGCGGCGATGACCGCCAACGTCATCACCTACCGCGCCCGCTCGGCCTCGCGGGAGATCGGCAAGGTGCTGGGGCTGCCGCAGCCGGAGATCGACCGGCTGAGCAAGCTGCTCCCCCACTTCGAGTTCACCACCGACAAGGACACGCTCGCGCATCGCGCCGCCGAGGCGGGTTTCTCCACCGAAGACCTCCGGGTGCAGCTCCACCTCGAGCTGTGCCGGCAGATCGCCGGGCTGCCGCGCCACCTCGGGCAGCACTCCGGCGGGATGATCGTCGCGCAGGGCCGGCTCGACTCGCTGGTCCCGCTCGAGCCCGCCTCGATGCCGGGGCGCACGGTGGTGCAGTGGGACAAGGACGACTGCGCAGACCTGGGCATCATCAAGGTCGACCTGCTCGGGCTGGGGATGATGGCGGTGCTGGAGCAGGCCGTTCCCCTGGTCCGTGCGCACGAGGGGGTGGAGGTCGATCTCGCGCAGCTCCCGCCCGACGACCCCGACGTCTACCGGCTGCTGCGCGCCGCCGACACGGTGGGCGTGTTCCAGGTGGAGTCGCGCGCGCAGATGGCCACCCTGCCGCGGATGAAGCCCGCGCGCTTCTACGACCTCGTCGTCGAGGTGGCGATCATCCGGCCCGGGCCCATCGTCGGCCAGATGGTCAATCCGTACCTGGAGCGGCGCAACGGGCGGCAGGAGGTGACGGTCGCCCATCCCAGCCTGTGGCCCATCCTCGAGCGCACGCTGGGCGTGCCGCTGTTCCAGGAGCAGCTCATGCGCATCGCGATGGTGGCGGGCGGCTTCTCCGGCGGCGAGGCGGACGAGCTGCGCCGCGCGATGGGCAACAAGCGCAGCGCCGAGCGGATGAAGCGCATCGAAGAGAAGCTGCGCGCAGGGATGACGCGCAACGGGATCGCCCCCAAGGCACAGGACGAGATCGTGCAGGGCATCACCTCGTTCGCGCTCTACGGCTTTCCCGAGAGCCACGCGGCCTCGTTCGCGCTCCTCGTCTACGCCAGCGCCTATCTCAAAGTTCACCACCCGCAGGCGTTCTTCGCGGCGATGCTCAACTGCTGGCCGATGGGGTTCTACAGCCCGGCCACGCTGGTCAAGGACGCGCAGCGGCGCGGCGTGCGCGTCCGGCCCATCGACGTCGCCCGCTCGGACTGGCAGTGCACCCTGGAGCGCCGCGGTCCCGAGGACGAGCTGTGCGTGCGGCTGGGGCTGCGCTACGCGGGCGGCCTGCGCGAGAAGGTGGGGAGGCGGCTCGTCGAGGAGCGGTCGCGCGCGCCGTTCGAGTCGATCGCCGACCTGGCCGCGCGCGTGCAGCCGCGGCGCGACGAGTTGGTGGCGCTGGCCGGGATCGGCGCCTTCGCGGCGCTGCCCGCACAGCGGGGCGGGCGGCCGGGCACGCGCAGGGCCGCGCTCTGGCAGGCGGAGGCCGTGGCCCGCAGCGGCCCCGGCCTGCTCGCGCGCGTCGAGCCGGGCGACGGGTCTCCGCTCCCGGAGATGAGCGCGCGCGAGCGCACCGCCGCCGACCTGCGCGGCATGGGCCTCACCGTCGGCCCGCACCCGCTGGCGCACGAGCGGGCGCGGCTCGCGCGGCTGGGCGTCCGCACGGCCGCGGAGCTCGCCGGGTTGCGCAGTGGGAGCCGGGTGCGCGTGGCCGGCCTCTGCATCGTGCGGCAGCGGCCGGGCAGCGCGAAGGGATTCGTCTTCCTCTCGCTCGAGGACGAGACCGGCATCGCCAACGTCATCGTCGACCCCGACACCTACGAGCAGAACCGCATCCCCATCCTCGCCAGCGCGCTGCTGCTCGTCGAAGGCCGCCTCGAGCGCTCCGACGGCGTGACCAGCGTCAAGGGCCGCAGCTTTCAGCCCGTGGAGGGGCTCGGCGAGGAGATCTCCTCGCGCGACTTCCGCTGACAGGGGGCGTGCAGGGGATTAAGTTGCCGGCTTCAGCCCGAGGAGCCGCCATGCCCATCGCCTCAGTCAACCCCGTCACGGGCGAGACCGTCCGCACCTTCGAGCCCCATGAGCTGAACCAGATCGACGAGATGCTCACCCGCGCCCAGGCGGCGTATCTGGGTTGGCGCAAGCGGCCGCTCGCAGAGCGCGCGGCGGTGGTCGCCCGCGCCGGCGAGGTGTTGGGCAAGCGGAGGGAGGAGCTTGCTGATCTGATGACGCTGGAGATGGGGAAGCTGCGCGGAGCCGCACTCGCCGAGGTGGACAAGTGCGCGACCGGCTGCAAGCACTACGCCGAGCACGGCGCGCGCTATCTCGCAGACGAGCCGGTCGAGACCGATGCCGAGCGGTCGCTCATCCGCTACCAGCCCATCGGCCCGGTGCTGGCGGTGATGCCGTGGAACTTCCCCTTCTGGCAGGTGTTCCGGTTCGCCGCGCCAGCTCTGGTGGCGGGCAACGTCGGCCTGCTCAAGCACGCGAGCTCCGTCCCCCAGTGCGCGCTGGCCATCGAGTCGGTCTTCAAGGACGCGGGTGCGCCCCCGGGCGTGTTCCAGACGCTGCTCATCGAAGCCTCGCGGGTGAAAAATCTCTTGGCGGACGGCAGGGTGGCAGCGGCCACGCTAACAGGAAGTGAAGGCGCGGGCCGCAGCCTGGCCGAGCACGCCGGCCGGCACATCAAGAAGGTGGTGCTCGAGCTGGGCGGCAGCGACCCGTTCCTGGTGCTGCCCAGCGCCGGGCTCGAGGAGACGGTCAAGGTGGCGGTCAGCGCCCGGGTGCAGAACGCCGGACAGAGCTGCATCGCCGCCAAGCGCTTCCTCGTGCACGAGAAGATCGCGGACCGCTTCGAGGAACTGTTCGTCTCCCAGATGAGCGCGCTGCGCGTCGGCGACCCGTCGCGCGAGGACACCGAGCTGGGCCCGCTCTCCAGCGAGCAGCTCCTCCAGGACGTGGACGCGCAGGTCCGGCGCAGCATCGAGATGGGCGCGAAGCTGCTCACGGGCGGCAAGCGGCTGCCGGGCCCGGGCGCCTACTACGCGCCCACCGTGCTGGGGGAGCCGCCGCGGGGCTCGCCGGCGCGCGACGAGGAGGTCTTCGGGCCGGTCGCCTCGCTGCTCCGTTTCCGCACGCTCGACGAGGGCATCGCGCTTGCGAACGAGGTCCGCTTCGGGCTCGGCTCCGCCGCCTTCACCAACGACCGCGCGGAGCAGGAGCGCCTCTGCAACGAGCTCGAGGCGGGCCAGGTCTTCATCAACGGCATGGTGAAGAGCGATCCGCGACTGCCGTTCGGCGGCGTCAAGTCCTCGGGATTCGGGCGGGAACTGTCGGTCCACGGCATCCGCGAATTCACCAACGTCAAGACGGTCTGGATCGGGAAGAATCTAGGTGGGACAGCGACTCAAGTTGCTGGCCGAAGGGCCGATCTAGTCGAGTGACGCCCGGAACCGTCCGGGTCGCAGGCGCAGCGCAGGGGGCCTCCAGCTCGTGGATCGCGTGCTATTCGTCGATGACGAGCCCTTCGTGCTGCGCGCGCTCCGGCGCACGTTCGAGATGGAGGGCTACGAGGTCGCGACCGCGGCGGGCCCCGCCGAGGCGCTGAACCTGCTCCGCGCGGGCAACGAGTTCCAGGTCATCGGCTCGGACTACCGCATGCCGGAGATGAACGGCGCGGAGTTCCTGCAGCAGGCGCGACAGATCGCCCCGCAGAGCTTCCGCCTGCTGATCAGCGCGGTCGAGGAATTCGGCGCTGCGGTGGACGCGATCAACCGCGGCGAGATCCACCGCCTCATCCCCAAGCCCTGGGACCGCGACGAGCTGGTCGCCATCGTCCGCACCGCGGCCGAGGACTATCACCTGCGCCGCCGCTACTCGGAGATGACGGCGCTCCTGCACACCAAGAACGCCGCGCTGGAGACCCTCAACCGCGAGCTGGAGCAGCGCGTCGAGGAGCACACCCACGGCCTGCTGCAGGCGCTGGTGACGGCGCTCGATCAGCGGGCCGCAGAATCGGTGCACTCGCGGCGCGCGGCGCTGTGGTGCCGGCGGCTCGCCCAGCAGCTCGGCCTGCCCGCGTCCGGGATCGCCACGCTGGAGCGGGCGGCGACGGTCCACGACCTGGGCAAGATCGGCGTGCCCGCTCGGCGTGCGCGGCGAGGAGATCCAGCTCGGCGCGCGCATCTTCCACCTGGTCGAGGCGTACGACGCCATGCGCCAGCTGCGCACCTACCGGCAGGCGAAGACCGACGTCGAGGCGCGCGAGGAGATCGCGCGCTGCGCGGGCACGCAGTTCGATCCCCAGGTGGTGGCCGCCTTCCAAGCCATTCCGCCCGGCGAGTGGGAGCATGCGATCGCGGGCGTTCAGCAGCCGTCGATGCCGTCCGATCCGGCGCTCGACGAGCTGCGCCGAAGAGCCCAGGACGGCAAGCTCTAGCAGGGCGCTAGCAGGGTGTCCGCGGCGGTTTTCCACATTGCCGCACTGCGCGTTCCGGACTAGACACAACCGGAGGAGAGCGCGCGATGTCGACGATGATCACGGAGGAGTGCATCAACTGCGGGGCCTGCGAGCCCGAGTGTCCCAACCAGGCGATCAGCCAGGGCGAGGACATCTTCGTGATCGATCCGCAGCTGTGCACCGAGTGCGTCGGCTTCCACGACGAGGAGGCCTGCGCCGCCGTGTGCCCGGTGGATTGCTGCATCCCCGACCCCAACATCCCCGAGGCCGAGGCCGCGCTCTTCGAGCGCGCGCAGAAGCTGCATCCGGAGCAAAAGTTCCCGCCGCTCGGCGAGCTACCCGCGCATCTGTCGCGCTTCCGCAAGCAAGCCTGACGCAAAATCCAGGTCTGTGGCAATCTCCGGTCTGAGGCAAACTCGGCAGGGGGCCCCATGGGCACGTCCACCGGCGCACAGCTCCTCGTCCGCATGCTCAAGGCCGAGGGCGTGCGGCACCTGTTCACGCTCTCTGGGCTCCACGTCGCGCCCATCTACGCCGCCTGCGTGGAGGAGGGCATCGCGGTGGTGGACACCCGCCACGAGCAGGCGGCGGCGCATGCGGCCGACGCCTACGCGCGGCTCACCCGCGGCGTGGGCGTCGCCTGCGTGACCGCCGGCCCCGGTGTCACCGATGCGCTCACCGGCGTGGCCAACGCCTTCGCCGCCTCGAGCCCGGTGCTGCTGCTGGGCGGCGCCGCGCCCACCTTCAACGCCGGCAAGGGCTCGCTGCAGGAGATGGAGCAGGTCGATCTCTTCACGCGCATCACCAAGTGGAGCGACCGCATCCCCGCTCCGGACCGCGTGCCCACCTACCTGGCCAAGGCGTTCCGCACCATGCTCACCGGCCGGCCCGGGCCGGTGTTCCTCGAAGTGCCCTGGGACGTGCTCTCCAACGGCGCCGACGACGACGAGTTCCCGCTCCCCACCGGCTACCGCACCCGCGCGCGCCAGCCGGGCGATCCCGCCTACGTCGACCGCGCGCTCGCGCTGCTCGACAAGGCCGAGCGCCCGGCGATCATCGCCGGCAGCTCGATCTGGTGGGACGACGCCGCCGCCCAGCTCGCCGCCTTCGCCGAGCGCGCCGGCGCGCCCGTGTATCTCAACGGTGCCGGGCGGGGGTGCCTGCCCTGCGACCATCCCCACTTCTTCAGCAACACGCGCAAGGAGGCGCTAGGCGAGGCCGACCTGGTGCTGATCGCCGGCACGCCGCTCGACTTCCGCCTCGGCTACGGCACGGGCATCGCCGCCTCGGCGACGCTGGTCCAGATCGACTCCGACGCGCAGGAGATCGGCCGCAACCGCGCGGTCGAGGTCGGCATCGTCGGCGACTCGCGCAGCGTGCTGCAGCAGCTCACCGCGGGGCTATCAGCTTCCGTGGCGAAGAGGAGAGCGGCCCGGCTCGCGGAGCTGCGGTCGCGGGAGTCGGAGCGGGCGCGCACGCAGGCCGCGTTCGAGCAGAGCGACCAGGTGCCGGTGCACCACTTCCGGTTGGCCCGCGAGCTCGACGCGGTCGCTCGCGCGGCCGGCGACAGCATGTTCGTCGCCGACGGCGGCAACTGGGTGGCGATCGCCGCCAAGGTCATCCAGCTTCGCAAGCCGGGCCGCTGGCTCGACCCGGGCCCGCTCGGATGCCTGGGCGTGGGCGCTCCGTTCGCCATCGCGGCGCGGCTCCTCCACCCCGACCGGCCGCTCTTCGTCATCCAGGGCGACGGATCCTTCGGCCTCAACGGCATGGACTTCGAGACGGCGCTGCGCTTCCGCTTGCCGATGGTCTGCGTCGTCGGGAACGACGCCGCCTGGGGACAGATCCGGCTGCCCCAGGTCCAGCTCTTCGGCCCGGAAAAGAGCCCGGGAACGCTGCTTGCGCCGACGCGCTACGACAAAGTGGTCGAGGCGCTCGGCGGCCACGGCGAGCTGGTTACCGAGCCCTCGCAGATCCGGCCTGCGCTCGAGCGCGCCGTGGCCTCGGGCACCGTGGCCTGTGTCAACGTCATGCTCGACCCGCAGGCCCCTGCGGCGAGCGGCGCGCAGGGCTACGCCATCTGACGTAGACTCGAGCTCATGACCTCACATCTTTCCGAACGCGGCGGTGTCGACTCCCGCGCGCTCGCGCTCGACCGGAACGACGCGCTGGTGCTGCTGGTCGACGTGCAGGAGCGCCTCTCCCGCGCCATGCCGGAGGACGCGCTCGCGCAGCTCATCCGCAACGCCGAGGTGCTGTTGCGCGCGGCCGGGCGCCTTGGCCTGCCGGTGGTGACGAGCGAGCAGTATCCCAAGGGGCTGGGGCACACCCTGCCCTCCTTGCGCGCGCTGCTCGCGGACGCTCCGATCGAGAAGGTGGCGTTCTCCTGCGGCAACTCCGAGGCGGTGGCGAAGGCCATCGCCAAGACCGGACGAAGGCAGGTGGTCCTGCTGGGCATGGAGAGCCACGTCTGCGTCTTCCAGACCGCGCGCGACCTCCTGCGCGGCGGGCTCTATGCGTTCGTGCCGCAGGACGCGGTCACCTCGCGCGCGGAAGCGAACCGGCAGCTCGGGCTGCGGCTGATGGAGAAGGCCGGCGCAACGGTGACCTCCACCGAGACGGTGCTCTTCGACCGGCTCGGGCAGGCGGGTACGCCGGAGTTCAAGGAGCTGTCCGCGCTCATCAAGTGAGGAGGGGCCTTCGATCGTGAGCGAAGCGGACGACGTCGAGACGCTGCGTGGCGGCGAGCTGAAGCTCGGCCCGGTGCTCGACTTCCTGCGGCTGCTCTGGGCGGTCGACCACGCGCTGCAGTCGGGCAGCAAGCGCATGGAGATCTCCCTGGGCGTGACCGGCCCGCAGCGGCTGGTGCTGCGCATCGTCGGACGCTTCCCCGGCATCTCCGCAGGCGAGGTCGCGCAGATCCTCCACGTCCATCCCAGCACACTGACCGGCGTCCTGCGGCGGCTCCAGACGCGCGCCCTCCTGCAGCGCAGGGCCGACCCCAACGACGCGCGGCGTGCGCTGTTCACGCTCAGCGCCAAGGGCCGCAAGCTCGACTCGCTCCAGACCGGCACGGTGGAGGCGGCGGTGCGGCGCGTGTTCTTGCGCCTGCCCGACCGCATCTCCCCGACGCAGGAGCTGCTGACCGCGCTCGCGGAGGAGCTGAGCCAAACCGGCTGAGCGGCCTCATCCCCGCTGGCCGAACCCGAGCAGGTCCTTCCGCGCTTCGTCGCGGCGCCCGATGCGGATGTCGGCGGGCCCGGGCGGCCGTCCCAGGCAGCCCTTGCTGAAGCGGCGCACCACGCGATCGCCGAGCAGCACCGCGAGCGCTACGGGCGCGAGCGCGGAGACGGCGGCGGCGATCCACCACAGCGCGGCGTGCGCGCCCGGCGCGATCAGCGCCTTGCGCGCCAGCGCGACGGCGAGTACCAGCCCGAGCAGGATGCCCCAGAACGCGACCAGCATTCCGCTGCGCGCGCCGTAGTAGCCGCGGATGGCCGAGGCCAGCTCCTTATCGCGCAGGAACACCGCGCGGCTCTGCTCCACCGCCACGTCGATCAGCGGATGGCCGGGGCCGCAGCGGGGGCAGTCGCGGCCGCCGCTCCAGGTCTGCTTGCACACCGGGCAGATCTTCAGCACCCGCCGCGCATATCCCCCGGCGCGGCGCGCGGTCAAGGTGGACATCTTGCAGGCCACCTACTCGGCGAGGCCGCGTTCGCTGCTACGCGAGATCCACCGCCTCGCGCTCCACCACGCGACGGAGGCGCGGCTTCAAGGCGTCGGGCGTGACCAGGTCCACCTTCCGGCCTAGGTGATCCTCGAGAAAGACTTTGAGGCCCATGAAGGACAGGAACGTGGGGTCGGTCTCGAAATCGACGAGGACGTCGATATCGCTGTCCTCGCGAGCATCTCCGCGGACCGTAGACCCGAAGAGTGCGATCCGGCGCACCCCGAAGTCGCGGCGGACGGCCGACAGATAGCCGCGCAGGGCCGTGATCGCCTCTTCACGTCGCATCGTCGAAAAGGGGCCAACGGCGTCGCGCAGGAACACCGCGCGGCCCTGCTCCACCGGGTGGTGCCCGCCGGACTCTGGTGGGTCCTTATGGTCCGGCGCCGGCTGGCGCGGCCGCAGACCACCGCGCGAGTCGTACTGCTGTCGATCGCGCTGTGCGCCGTGATCTTCGGCACGGAGGTGCGTCTGTTGGCCGTGCCGCTAGAGCTGGCCCTCCTCTGGGTCGCTGCCATGTCCGCGCGAAGGGCGATCCAGGCGCGGGCCGCCAGCGACGCGGCGATTGCGCTGCGGGTCGGGCTCACCGACGCGCTGGGGGACTCGCCGGTGGCGCGAGCTGTGGCGACCGAGCTCGCCATCCTCTGGTACGCGCTCTTTTCCTGGGGGCAAAGCGCGCCGGCCGCGGGGTTCACCGCGCACAAGCGCGCCGGGTGGCTCGCCATCTACTCCGCCCTGGCGATGGTGTGCCTGGTCGAGGCGGTTCCCCTCCACTTCTTGTTCCATCGCTGGGGTCCGCTCGCGTCGGCACTGAACGCCATCGTCCATGTTTACGCTCTGCTCTGGATGCTGGGCGACCTGCGCGCGTTGGTGCTGCGTCCTCTGTTGGTCTCCGGAGGAATGCTCCACCTGCGCATCGGCCTGAGGTGGGAGGCGGACATCCCGCTCGACTCGATCGCCGCCGTGGAACGCGGCCCACTGGGACGAGGCTTGCGCCTCGGGGTGCTGGGCTCGCCGAACATAGCGCTGCAGCTCAGCGTCCCCCAGGAGCTGCACGGCCCCTTCGGGGTCCGGAAGACCGGCGACAGGTTGCTCCTTCAAGTCGATCAGCCTGACGCCCTCGCACGCGCCATCACCAGCGCCTAATTCTGTCCGCACCGGGCCCGCACGAGCCAGCGCTCGATTGCTGGTCGAGGCGGGGGGCGGTACGCTGCCGCCATGCCAGCGACCTTGGACTTCTTCTACGATCTGGGCAGCCCTTACAGCTATCTCGCCGCAACGCAGCTCCGCGGCCTGAGCGAGCGCACCGGCGCTACGGCGCGGCTGATTCCCATCACGCTGGGCGGTCTGCGCAAGACGTTGGGCACCGCGCTCCCCTCGACGGCCCAGCTCGCCTACATGAGCCAGGACGTCCAGCTCTGGGGGCGGCGCTACAGCGTGCCGATCCAGATCCCCCAAGGCTTCCCCACGCGCAGCATCCAGGCGCTGCGCGCGTGCGTGATCGCCGAAGGGCAGGGGCGCCAGGCCGAGGCGATGCACGCGCTCTTCCGCGCCTGCTTCGGCGAGGGCAAGGACATCGCGCAGCCCGAGGTGATCCGCGCCGCGCTGGACGAGGCGGGGCTCGACGGGAAAGGCCTGCTCGCCGCCACCGAGTCGCCCGAGGCCAAGGACGGGCTCCGGCAGAGGACGGACCTCGCGATC
>WNFI01054057.1_pt1 | contig 15397 bp, 12 predicted proteins | sample 5400471 | NCBI WGS metagenome assembly WNFI01 (sample SAMN13153348, study PRJNA577476) | soil metagenome | isolation source: 100 cm saprolite on Douglas fir-dominated hillslope | place: USA:California | collected 2013-09-17 | reverse complement strand
GATGGCTTGCTGTACCGGTCATTTGGCGCGACGGCCGGGAATTCACCTCGCCGCAACCGCTTGCGCGCCGTGCGCAAGGCCGTAAACTTCTTCAGGCGGCTGCTCGAACGCCTCATGCGTGGCGGGGATATCCTTTGCTCCGCCCGACCGGCAACGCTGTCTGTGCCTGCACACTATCCGGCGCTGCCGATGCCGACGGTTCCTGCGTTGACACGGCTATGCTGGCGCCTGGCATCGAATTGGATAGCACATCGGTTGCCTTCAAAACGCGCGCTCGAACAATGGCAAGTCGCCTATTATTTTTCGGACGAGGACGAGTCCGGCTGCCGCTTCGAGCGATTACGCTACCTGGTCCCTCCCGAGGACCGCTTCTGGGCCGACCCGTTCGCCGTCGAATACCAGGGCCGATACTACATCTTCTTCGAGGAAATGCCTTATCGCACCGGAAAAGGCCACCTCATGGCGATGGAAGTCTTCGACAACTCAGAGCCCGGCGAAGCGCAAATCATCCTCGAACAACCCTATCACCTCTCGTATCCGTTCGTTTTCGACTGGGAAGGCGTGCTCTACATGATTCCGGAGACGGCGGAAAACCGGACGGTGGAGCTGTACCGCTGCGAAGCGTTTCCGCATCGCTGGCGCCTTCATGAGACTCTCCTCCGTGACGTCGACGCGGTAGACACCACTTTATGGAGGGAAGGAAATCGATGGTGGATGTTCGTCAACATCGCGGAGCCCGGTGTAGACAGCACCGACGAGCTCCATCTTTATTGGAGCGGCACGCCTTTCGGACCTTGGGTGGCCCATCCCGGCAACCCGGTGATCTCCGACGTGCGCTGCGCCCGTCCCGCGGGGCCCTTGTTCTTACGCGATCGAATTCTCTTTCGGCCGAGCCAGGACTGCTCCTTGGGCTACGGCCACTCGGTGTTGATCAATCGGGTGCAGGTCCTGAGCGAGGACGCCTATAAGGAGACAGCGGTTGACCGGATCGCGCCGCGCTGGCGGAGGGATGTCCAGCGCGTCCATACGGTCGGGGGCAACAAGCGGCTGCGGGTTATCGATTGCATGACGAGGCGATAACAAGGTGAATTTCGTGCTGCCGTCTTTCACGTAATGTTCGGGAAATCCGGGCTCGAATGATCCGCATCAGCAGCCGCGGCGCCGTCTACGGGGAAGTTTGGTACGACGAGGAACCGCCCAGCGATTGCGGAGTGGATGTCGTTTTGCACCGCCAGAGAGCGACTCCCATCGCAGATGCCCAAGTTGTCCCGTTTCTCTCGTTGGTAATCGATCTTTCAGTCAACGAAGACGCGATCGCGGACCGCTTCGGAGAAACTTGCCGCTACCAGGTCAGACGCGCCGAAACGAAGGATAGACTCAGCATGGAGTTCATCGTTGATCCGGAAAGCAGGCTCGACGAATTCCGTGCGTTCTTCGACGCGTTCGCAAGGCAAAAGTCACTCGCTCCCGCCGACCCTCGATGGCTTATCGCCGCCTGCAAGGCCCGCCAGCTCGCACTGGCATCGGCCTCCCGAAACGGCGAGACATTGGTCTGGCACGCCTACGTCATGTCCGGAACGACCGCCCGGCTCCAGCACTCGGGCTCCTATTTCAGGAACAAGGAAAACGATTACCGGGCCCTGGTCGGGCGGGCGAATCGCTGGCTTCATTGGAGAACCCTGCTGCGGTTCAAGGAGATGGGCATGGAACGCTACGACTGGGGGGGCCTCTTCGAGGACGAATCCGTTCCCGAACGCGCCGGAATCAACAACTTCAAGAGAAGCTTCGGAGGACAGCAAGAACGGACTTACGACTGCACGCTGCCGGTGACCTTCAAAGGCCGCATTTATCTCCCCCTTCGCGATGCCTGGCGCCGCCGGAAGTCGATCCTGGATTTACCGTGGAGAGGCCCCTGGCCGCGTGTTACTGAACGCTGATACCGGCGCCGCTGATTGTCACGGTCCGGTTGCCCACGGACACGGTCCAGACGCCGTTCGTGTTGCTGGCGCTCGCCGCAGTCTGCGCACACCCCACGCGCAGGAGCGCGATGAACTCCACCGCGACCGAAGGCTGGGCGCTGGCGAACTTGCCGTGGTACTGCGCAGGCGCGTTGGGAGCTAACGGAGCGGCGCTGGTAACGCCGTCATCGGCGGTGCCCCACGAGCCATAGTCTTGCGCGTTTACCGGCATGAATGAGCCCCCCGGACCGGCGAGCGCGTCGACGCACAGCGGTTGCGCGCCCTGGGTGATCTGGATGCGGCTGCTGCCGTCGATGACTGAAATCGGGTTGAGCGCGTGGATGTTCCATTCCCAGGTGCGCGGGGTGCCGGAGGCGAGATTCTCGTACACCAGGATGTTGCTCGGGCGCAGGTATACGAGCGAGCGCACGGCCTTGGTGAGGGTCCCGTTGTAGGCGTCGGTCGCGTCACCGGTAACAACGTCGTAATCGGCCGTGCTCTGCTGCTGCACGATCGAACCGTAATGAGCGTTCGCGAGCTGGTAGGGATTCGGCAGTTGCTCCCAGGCGATCTGTCCCCGGCCGCCATCGAAAGTGATGGCGTTCTTGGACTTGGTCCGCTTGACCCACCATTGCCAATGATTGGTGTTGTAGCCGTCGTAGTCAGCGTAGTAGCCCGATTCGATCGCCAGCCGCTCGCCGCCCGCGTTGATGACGAAAGCGTTCTGGTCGGCGGACTGGTGGTTATACGCGCCGAACGGCGGCGGGCTCGATTTGAAATATACGGAGGTGCGGGTGAGGTCGGACAGGCCGCTGTGCATCGCCATCCAGCCGATGGAGGGCAAGTAGAGCGAGCTGGACGTTCCGGGCGGGAAAACGGGCGTCGGGTCGCACGTATTCGGCGGTGACATCAGGTACTCGATGCGGGTGTAATCTTCGCCGACCAGTTTCGAGGCGTACCAGCAGCCCAGCGCGCTCGGCGCAAAGTACGTATAGCCCTTGCCATAGCGCGCGCGTTCCTCGAACAGCTGAGAATCCGCGAACCCGTCGCCGAAGAGGCCGATCGGGGTTCCGGGGTCGGTTGTCGGAGTACTGGGATCGCCTGTTTTTGCGGTGGGTGGCACGAAGTACGCGAGGAACCTTCCGTAGTTCCGCACCCATGCCTTTTGCGCGAGATCGATGCAGGTTTGTGGACTGCCGCACGTGGCCCAGCGCAGCGCGTACCATGCGCTCAGCATCGTGCCCACGTCCCAAAGGCTGTAAGCGGTGCCGTTGGCATGGCCGCCTTCCTCGCCGCTCCAGGGATTGGTCACGTTAAGCGCGAACGGCAGCAGGTTTTGCACCCAAGTGTTGGCCGCCGGAAGATCGCCGACAAGCAGCGCGGATATCATCGCCACCATGGCGGCGTCCGCGTTGCGGTGGGAATCCCGCGGCTGCTGCCAGAGGGCCGGCAGCACAAGGGACGAGCTGTACGGCCACCCGTTGGCGCCGGTGACCCAGCCGTAGAGATCGCCGATCCGCATGCTCAGCATCGAAAGCACCTGGCTCTGGTCGGAGGGGGTCAGCGCCGATGCCAGCCAGTCGTAGCCGAGGGTGACGACCCACGCGACGAAGCGCGATTCCTGGTCGTCGACCGCAGTCGGGCCGCGTGGGTCCCATGAAGCAAGATTAAGGACGCGGCGTTTCGCATCCTGCTTGTAGCTGCCCGTCCCTTGGTACACGTACGCCATGAGCGACTTCAGCGCCTTATCCCCATATAGATATCCGTCCCCCTGCGCTCCGGCGTTCGGCAGCGTCTCGTTCAGATTGCTGTTGACCTGGCCCTCCAGCGCGCCAAGCGCGGTGCCTCTTTGGCTAGCCATCGTCGCCAGCGTGGCGGGATCCGGCAGCCCGCGCGGATGCGCCTTGGCGAGGAGCCGGTCGACGACGCTCGTCATATCAGGAACGCGGAACGGCACTGCATTGGCGCCGACGGTGAACTGGCGCACGTTGCTGGATAGGGTTCCCGCCTGCACTTGCCACGAGTAGTTTCCGGCCGGCAGAACTTCGTCCCAGTTGATCCAGTTCTGCGGCGCAGAAAGAGTTTTGGTGTGGCCGTCGGGATACGTCAGAGCGACCTGGTACTGCGCAGCGCCGCTCAAGTGGGGCCAGCTGAAATCGGGCGGGCTCTGCTCGACCAGTTGGCAGTCGCCGGGCCGCACTGCGGCCGCACCCGGATTGTAGAGCGCGGATACGCCGTTCAGCAGGGTGTTCACCATCCAGTCGGCGTTCTGGCTCGGAACGCAGGTCTGGGCCTGGGCCGCGGATGGAAAACCCGTGACCAGGAGAAATACAAACGCAGCGGCGCGAATCATGGTGTGCTCTCGCCACTTGTACTTCAATTATTTTTAGTTCTCTCCCCTGCCCAATGCGCCAATCGGACTACTGTCATTACATGGCGCTATCGATTTCCGGTTCTGGAAACCCCTTGCAGCGGTGTCAGTGAGACCTCCGTCTGCGCGGTGCCGCGGATGACCCGGTCGTGGACCACCGATGAAGCTTTGCCGGTCGCGGTGTGGTAGTTGGCCAGCTTCAGATAGCACCCCTGACCCGCATAGAGCGTCGCTCCTACGAAATCCAGCTTCTTCACCCCGTTCATCCACGCCTGCATGAAGCCGTCGCCGTTCGAAGACCACCTCACGTGGTAGACGAAGTCGTACCAGACGTTCTTCACCACCGGGCCGATTACCGCTCCGTACTTGCCGGTGTCGTTTCCGTAGGCGCCGTCGTTGACCGTCGCCCCGCCGAAGCCGCGCAAGCGCAGCAGCGCCGCAGAGCCCGGAAGGTCGTTCTCCACGACGACCATGAAATTTGCCTGCCCGGTGCTGCCGGTGTGGTGGAAATCGAAGAGGACGGTCCAATTCCAGTCGGCATCCGTAGGACGAACCGGGACGTCATAGTCGTCGGGCAGCAGGACCGAGTGGGCCCACCACTGCTCCATCCCCTCCCCGTAGATTTGACCCAATGACAGATCGTCGCGCTCGGAGGTGCCGCTGCCGGCGACGTTGGCGTCGCCCGGCTCGGTGTGAAGCCGCAGGCTCGTTCCCCCGTCGCGCGCGACGGTATTGACGATTGTGGCGCGCGGTAGCGCATACGATTGTTCAAAAAAACCGCAGTCGGTCGGAGAATTCGCGAAGGCGCAGGAGAACGAGACCGTGGAGGCGGTGGTTTGGGCGCCAGCAGGCGGAGCTGCGCCAAGAAGAAGCGCAAAAATGATGGAACGTATTTGCGTAGCCCGGTGGATCAACAGATGAGCTCGCTCAGGAATGCGCGGCTTAGACTTTCTTCGCGTACACGATACGGTGCCAACCCCAATGCTGACCCAGCGCCCTGCGTAAGTTTCTTGGCAATAAGCGGCCCAGCGCGCCCCAGTGTCGGTGATCGAAAAAATCCACCTCGTTGTTCTTAATTCGAAACTCCCCTAATAGCTCGGCAGCCTCCGCCGCGCTATAGACTCTAGAATACGGATTGTCGGGTCCATCAGTATTGCGACTCAGCCACTCCTCGCCGGTCATTCGCCTCCGCTGCCTACGCAGCTGTTTGTGACGCTCTAATTTCTCACGCTGGAATCCCATCCACCGAAGCAACGAAATTGCCCCCGGCACCGACAAAATACACAGGCCGAGCTTGCGCATAAACATGATTTCAACGACGTAGTTGATCGAGGCACGGTTATATAACATGACAAGCAGTTCACCGCCAGGCTTGAGAACCCTGCGGATTTCGGCGACGGCTTTTTCCACTTCAGGGATATGGTGCAGCACTCCGAACGAATACACCACATCGAATGTGTTGTCCGGAAAATCGAGTGACGTTGCGTCGCATTGCAGTGCGACGCCAGCGAGCGAGAATACGCGCAATGCTTGCGATGTCGCTTCGGTCGACACCCGATCAACATTGATGCCAGTGTAGTCGCCCCCCATGCGGATGATTTTGCGAGCGTCAGTACCTACGCCGGAACCGATCTCAAGAACCCGCTTCCCGCGCCAATCGATCTTCGAAATGATGTCAAGAATATGCGGCTGAAGCTCATAGCGTTGGCGCTCGATATCCAGAAAATACTCCCGCGACAGCCGTTCTCGATCGCTGAGATCCGAATCACAGGGCTTGTTATTCCAATACGCCCGGACGCGCTCCTGAGTCAAAACGCTGTCCATAGTCAGCTCCTTACCGGCGCGCCGCCGATGTGCCGCGGATCACTGTGTAGTCCGATCGAATCAGCAGCTGAATCGCTGCGATCCCTTACCCGCCGTATTCCCACGGCGAATCCGCTATGGTCAACGGTCGGACCTGCTCCCTGCAATCACGATCCGTTCCACGCGGCATTCGATGTGCGCGGGCAAGCTGGGTAAGATGGGCGCGGCCGTTCTTCCCATCGCAAACGGTTCTCCGTTGATGGTCCCGCCCCCAACCTGGGTGGGGAAGAAAAATCGCCGCGCGATTTCCTGCTGCCGATCGCCCACGATGTGCAAGACGGCGATCCGGCTTTCCTCCAGGCATCTGAATACGTTGCTTTCCCTGCGGACCGCCGCCATGATCAGCGGCGGCTTGAAGGACGCCTGCGACACCCAGGTGACGGTCGCGGCGCCGTAGCGGTCTTCGCTGCGTGACGTCAGAACGTACACGCCGTTCGACAGCATCCGCAGCGTCTTTCTCCTGACTTTCGCGTCCACCGCCGTTACCCCGGCAGCGCCCGATGCTCTTCACAAGCCGCTTCCCTATGCGATCTTTCCATTCGCTGCCACCGCTCCTCGTCGAGCTCCCGGTGCTCGGAGGCGAGAAGGTCGAACAGCAGGCGGTCGTACAGGCGCCCGTCGATCATGTGGCATTGCCGCTGTCTGCCGACAAAGCGGAAGCCGAGGCGTTCTATGGTCCGGATCGACGGGTTATGGGCAACAGCCCAGGTATTGACCGAGTGAAGGCCAAGATCGTTGAACGCAAGGGTCATGAGCTTCGAACTGGCGATGGTCGAATACCCCCGGTTGCGGAAGGATTTCTCCCCCGACGCCCCCCAAAACGTCGCAGTCCTGAACGCGCGATCCACGTTGTGCAGTCCGACGATCCCGATGGGAGTGCCGTCCTTCTCTTTTTGCGCGAGCCAGCCCGCGACCCGCACGAGAATTTCACTCCGGTCGAGAGGCAGCAGCTTCATGTCGCCGGATATGGCAAGCGTTACCGGAATCCCACGCTGCCTGCGGCGGGCGAAACCCGGGCATTGGACCAGAGCGCTTCGTAAGCGGCGAGCAGTTTGGGCGTTTCGTGGCGCCATTCGAGTTCGCTCTCCACCCGCCTGCGCCCGAATTCGCCCATCTCCGCGCGCCGCACCGGATCGTCCAGCAGCTCGACGATCTTCGCGGCGAGATCCGCAGCGTCGTTTTTCCTGGCATATAGAGATGCCCGCTGAGCCGAGTGGCGTCCTTCCGCGAGATCGAACTGCACGATCGGCTTGCCGAGCGCCATGTACTCCATGATCTTGTTCATGGTGGACTTGTCGTTCATCTCGTTGGCGACATCGGGATTCACGCAGACCTCTGCGGTGTTGAGGATCGCCAACATCTCGCCGTCCGGCACACGCCCCGTGAAAGTCACGTAGTCGGCGACGTCCAGCTCTTGCGCGAGCGCTTTCATCTCTTCGAGCGAAGTACCGCCGCCCACCAGCCCGAAGTGGACGTCGGTGCGCTCGAGATCGAACACGATATGATGCGCAGCCCGCAGCAGATAGTCGATGCCCTCCTGCTTCCCCATCACGCCGACGTAGCCGACCAAATAACGGCGACCGCGCTTGAGCCGCTTGTCGGGAGGCAGGATCTTCAGGCGCTTGAGGCTCGGGCCGCTGCGCACGACGAACACCCGCTCGGGAGGCATGCGGCCGCGCCCGATCGCGATGCGCCGGTAGGATTCGTTGGTGGCGATCGACACATCGGCAGTGCAGAAGGTCCAGTACTCGAGCTTCAGCATCAGGCGATGGAGGAAATCACGCCGACCGAATTTCGCTTCGTACAGCTCGGGGTTGAGATCGTGGTGATCAAACAGGAACTTCTTTCCGAATAGCTTGAAGAAGCCGCCGATCAAGAAGAACAGATCCGGTGGATTGCAGGCGTGAATGACATCGAACCCGCGCGTAAGAAGCACCCGCCAGGCGAGCGCGAAGGTCCAGGCGAGCGCGACTGCATACTCAAGAGCATAGCCTGCCGCACCCGATGCCTCGAAGGGCGGATCGTAACGGTAAATATGGATTCCGTCGATCGCTTCGAATTTGCGCTCGCAACCGCGTCCGGTTGGACAAATGATCGACACGAGGTAACCTGCATCGCGCAGCGTCGCCGCTTCCTGCCATACGCGACGGTCGAACGGGCTGGGAAGGTTTTCGACCAGGACCAAGACGCGCCGCGGTGGGCGCTCGCGAAGAACTTCTTGCGTCCGGGGGATCATCAGCAGATCCGTTTGTATATGCCGCCGACGCCGCGCCCGTCGCAGATGCGGCTGCGGATTAGATCGAAAATGGCGACGTCCGGGACCATGGGTTCACTTTCTTCCCATGAAATAGACAGAAGGAAAGAGGAACCGGCCAAAACCCAATTTGTCAAGCAGGCTTACCCAGATCGTGTATCCCTGGTAAACGCGCAGGTAGTAGGAGAGCGTGATTTCCTCAGCTTGATCGAATATTTTTTCCAGCGACGTCTTTAGTTCGCCGGACGAGAAACCAGCATGCGCACCGTATTCGTTCCTGAATCTCCCGAGGAGCCGCGCCTTCCAATCGACAAGGTTCCACACGATCTTTTCGCGCCAAGTAGCATCCTTGCTTCCCAGGTAACCCAACAGCCGCCGCCGATTAGGTGTCCCGACGCAATACGCCCCGCCTCTCGACAGGACCCTCCCCATCTCCGCGAGCGCCTTGCTGTAAGCCGGGATATGCTCCAGGACGTGATAGGAAAAGACGAAATCGAATGATCCGTTCGTGAAATCGAGGCGCGTGGCATCGCCTCGCCGAAGATCGACCGCAGCCGCTGCGGCCAGGTCGAACGAACCGTCCAGATCGACGCCGACTACTTCCGCCCCCAGCTCCCGGGCGAGTATTGCGGCCTCCACCCCGGAGCCGCAGCCTACCACCAGCAGCCTGCGAATCGGGGCGCGAGTCTGTTCGCGGATGAGGCCAGCAAGCGCTTCGATCTTGGCATCGCGGAACGCCGTGTTCTTGCCCGCGGACCGGGCAGTGAGAACTTCCGTCACCAGCAGATCCCTTCATAGACACCGGGTACGCTGCACGAATCGGTGACGCGCACGAAGTCGATGACGGTCTGGCCGTCAATCAATCGCCTGGGAACGTCTCTGAACTCCGGCGCGGCATTGCCGATGACGATCGTGTCCGCGTGATCGAGGACCTCGTCGATGCCGGAGACCATCAGCCGCGAGATATGCGGTATATGGTTGAGAATGTAGTCGCGATTCGCCCCATGAATGCGCGCGAGACTGACGTTCTTGTCGTATATCCGGAGGTCGAATCCCTTGCCTATCAGCCGCTCGGTCAGCTCGACCACCGGGCTCTCGCGCAGATCGTCCGTTCCCGCCTTGAAGCTGAAGCCGAGCACGCCGACCTTCTTGCTGCCTTTTTCGATCACGGCACGCACCCCGCGCTCGATCTGCTGCTCGTTGCTCGGCAGGATCGCCGCGAGGATCGGGAGCGAAACATCGAGCGATTTCGCCTTGTACAGCAGCGCGCGCAGATCCTTGGGCAGGCACGAGCCGCCGAACGCAAAGCCCGGCTTCAGGTAGTACGGCGAGAGATTGAGCTGGGTGTCCCGGCAGAAAATGTCCATCACGCGATGGCTGTCCACTTCGAGCCCTTTGCAGAGGTTGCCGATCTCGTTGGCGAAACCGACTTTGAGCGCGTGCCATGCATTGTCCGCGTACTTCACCATTTCGGCGGTCCCGATGTCGGTCCGGATGAGCGGCCCGGGCATGCCGGCATACAAATTCGCGAGCAGGTCCCCGCTTGCCCGGTTGAGCTCGCCGATGACGGTCTTGGGCGGGTGGAAGTAGTCGTGCACCGCGTTCCCCTCGCGCAGGAACTCCGGGTTGATGCAAACGCCGAATTCAAGGCCGGCGCGCCGGCCCGAGCACGCTTCGAGCGTCGGAATGACCACTTCACGCATGGTTCCGGGCAGCATCGTGCTGCGAATCGCCACGACCGGCGCGCCCTGATGGTTGCGAAGCGCCGTGCCGATCTGCTCGCATACGCGCTTCACGTATTTCAGGTCGATGTCGCCGTTGCCGCGGCTGGGCGTTCCCACGCAGATCAAGGACAGATCGGTCTGCCGGATGGCGGCGGCGACATCGGTCGTCGCGGACAGGCGACCGGTTGCAAGCTGTCGTTCTATGATTTGGCCGATGTCCTTCTCGATGATCGGGGCCTTGCCGGCGTTGATCAGATCGACCTTCTTCGGCTCCGAATCGACACCGACGACTTCATGACCTTCCTGGGCAAGGCAACCCGCCGAAACGGTTCCGACGTATCCGAGACCGAGCACGCTGATCCTCATGACCATCCTTTATGGCTGCAACGAATCCGACACGCAAAAGCCCGCGCGGGCTCCGATGACAGCATAGAAGGGGTTGTTGACGCCCGTGCTGCGAATGCAAGGCAGGATGTAGTCTGGTTGGACCAGCAGCCGGGCCTGCCAGGCGATGGACGGGGCGAGCGCTTGTCCGATGACATGCAGACGTACCGATCCAGCGCGCGCAGGAGCCCGTGCAAGTGCCTACCCTTCTTTGGGCTAGTCGGGCTTGCGGCAAAGATATCCGGCGATCAGCTTGCCGGCTGCCTCGTGCCCGGCCGCATTCCAGTGTCCGAAGCCGAGCCGGGTGCTGGCAAAACCATGAAAATAGGCTCGCGTCGCGTCGGCAAGGCGCTGCATTTCCGGCGCAAGCGCCAGCACTTCGAATCCGTTTTCCTCCCCGAGCTGCCGGATCCGTCTCTCCGGATAGAACAGGTCCGGCATGCCGAGGGAGGCTGCATAGCGGCGCCGCAGGGACTCGTCGGGATACACGTTAACCCCGCTCGCCAGCACGACGGTCAGGAACTTTGCTCCGCGTGCGGTGGTTTCCTCGTGCAACGCCACTATGAGCCGTTCCGTAATGGTCCACGCCTCCTGCCACGCGAGGTCGCCGGGCTCGCGCAACGCGTTTTCATCCAGCCCCGGTTCCGACATCCCCGAAGCCGCCGGTGCGGCCCTGGCGAGTGCGAGGGTGGTGCCGTCCTGCAGACGAAACCCGCTGGCGCGCGCCTTGCGCAACAGCTGGTAGATCCGAAACCCCATCAAAGCCCGCCTTTGCTCGGCCAGACGCTTGATCCTGCGGTAGGCGGGATCAGCGAGGAAAGAGTCGTCGAGCACCAGTTGTCCGTCCTTGATTGCGAAAAACGGGCGCAGCTTCTCAAGCTCGAGCACCTTGGAGTTGTTGCGCACATCATTGCCGGGAAAGAACGCGAGCAGGACCATATCCGGCGAATAGTCCCAAGCCCGGTGGCGGAGCGTCAGCAATTCCTGTGCCGTACCGTATCCCGACACGCCGAAGTTGAGCACCTCGACCCGCCTCTGCCCGAATGCGTGGCACGCATTTAGCTCGCGCTCCAGGTGGACCCAGAACGTCGCTTCCAACGGCACTTGCGCCGCCTCTGCGAACGAGTCCCCGAGCACCGCGACGCGCGCCGTGCCGAGCGGCTTGGCCTTCGAATGCTCGCGGTCGCGCAGGCCATCGCTATTGATCCTGATGTAGGCCTCGCCTTCGCTCCGGCTCCAGCCTTCCACGCCGGGGCGCAGACTCTCTCCGGTGTAATCATCGGGCAGGTAGAAGTTCGGGTAGGAAAAATCGATAAGGCGCAGAAACAGCTCGCCAAGGGCGAGCCCGAACACCAGGCTGCCGAGCACAAGAAGGGGGGTGGCTAGCCGCTTCATGAGTCGCGCGACTCGTTCAACAGGCCGACGCCCTGCTTTCCGGACCCGCTTTGCATAGCCCATTGGTAGGCATGGTCCAGGACCTGAATCACGGTATGCTCGGTGAATCGTTCGACGACGCGTGTCTGCGCGGCAGCAGCCATGCGAGCGAGCAGATCATGGTCGGCAGCAAGGCGGATCATGCGGTCGGCCAGCATTGCAGCGTCACCCACGGGAATGATGAAAGCGCATTCGCCGTCCGCACCCACGACCTCCGGAACTGCGCCCACCGGCGTTACGATGGACGCGCAACCGAGCGCCATGGCCTCGAGCAGCATGTTGGGAAAACCCTCGCTGCTGGAAATCTGAAGGAAAACATCGGAACGGCGAAGCGTCGCCAGCGGCACATAGGCGCCCTTCAGCTTCGGTGCCTCGCCGCAGCAAAGAAGAAAGCGCGGCACCGCAGGCGCCGGGAAGACTCGTTTCTTCACCAAGCTATTGGGCACGAAATTATTCAGGATGACCGTAGGAGCGGTGTGTCCAAGGCCAGCCACGTAGTTCTTCCAGTACTCCGACTGCACTACGAGCAGCGAGGGCTGGCGTAGTGTCCATTGAATCGCGGCGCGCGCCCCCGCACTCGAAGAATCCCAAAACCGGTCGAAGGAGCCGCCGATTCGAAGCACCATGGGGCAGCGGAAAATCTTGCCCATCAGCACATACAGCGACGCTTCCCAGAAAGCCTGAAAATCGCTGGCCTGGACCTGGATAATTGCCGGCCGGCGTGCCACGACAACACAGGGATAAATGGCCAGGTGCCAGAGCGTGAGGAGAATGCCTTGAACCACGCGCTTGAAACCGCCGCGGAACACGGCGAAATAGCCGTAATTATCACCCTTCACGTTGCGCTTGCCGGGGCGTGACGTGGTAAACGGAATGAAATCGTATTGTTCTCTCAGTGGCGAGCTGACCACGTTACACATGAAGGTGGTCACGCCGCCCCTGGTCGGCGGCCATGGGCCGACCATCAGGACCTTGGGGCGGACAGTACTCATGCAGTCAGCGCATCGGGGCCGACTCGGTAGCGGCCGCACCAAGTTTCAAACATGAGCAGCGCCCAGAGGGCGAAGCTCCAGTCACGGGTCAGGCGTGCATGCTCGCCGATGATGCGCTCCAGCGCTTCGCGCTTGAACACGTGACCCACCATGGCGCCTGGCGTCAGCAGCTTCTGGCGGATGTAATCGCCCAGGCTGTGCTAGCCGGTGATCGAGAAACGGCGCACGCACCTCCAGGCCGTGCGCCATGCTCATGCGGTCCACTTTAACCAGCATATCGTCGGCGAGACCGACGGTCTGTTGCCAGAGCGTCATGCCGGCGAGCGGCGAGCGCCCGTGGTCGAACATGGGAGAGAAGAGCGCTCGATCGTTCTCGGAGGTCGCGTGGGGCGCGAGATAGGGGGATATTCCGGCGAGATGGTCCCGGCGGAATACGACTTGCTGCTTGGCGACGAAGCGTTCGCCGGCCTCCAATCCCAGATCCTCGATGTTGCGGGCGAGACGGAGACAGGCGACGCGTTTGCCCGCGTCGGATGCGGGCATCGACTGGACTGCGGCCACAGCGGCGGAGCGGACAAAGCCGGGTAGCTTGCGCAGCCGCTCGCTCAATAGGTGGCCGCGGTAGCTGTCATAACCGGCAAACATCTCGTCGCCGCCATCACCCGACAGCGTCACCTTGACGTGCTGACGCGTCAACTGCGACAGGTACCAGGTGGGCAGCGCCGAAGAATCTGCGAACGGTTCGTCCGTGTGCCAGGCAATCTGTTCGATAATCTCGATGCTGCTCGGCTCCAGCAAGAACTCGTGGTGACGGGTGCCAAACTTTTGCGCTACGTAGCGCGCATGTTCGCGCTCGTCGTAGCGCGCTTCGTTGAAACCGATGGAGAAAGTCTCGAGCCGTTGGCCGCTTACCTCGCTTGCCAGCGCAACCACGGCGGAAGAATCAACGCCGCCTGACAGGAAGAACCCAATCGGCACATCGGATACGAGGCGCAGCCGCACCGAATCCTTCAGGATATCCAGAACCTCTTCAATGACGGCCTTCTCATCCGCGCGCTCTTCGCTCGGATCCGGCGGCGCCCAGTAGCACCGTTCATGCACGTTCGCACCCTCGGCCTTCAACCAATGACCAGGTTGCAGCCGGCGCACGCCGCGAAAGATCGTGCGGGGACCCATCACGTAGGAATTCGCAAAATAGTTGTACAGTGCAACAGGATCGAGGCGCTTTTCGACCAGCCCCGTCTCAACCAGCGCCTTCAATTCGGAGGCGAGGTAGAGCGTGCCATCGCGCTCCAGCACGTAGAGCGGCTTCTCACCGAAACGGTCGCGGGCGGCGAAGACCGATTGGGTGCGCCCGTCGTAAATCGCGAAAGCAAACATGCCGTTGAGCCGGTCGAGACACTTTTCGCCCCACACGAGGTAAGCGTGCAACAGCACCTCGGTATCGGAATTGGTGTCTAGAGGATGTCCAGCAGCGGCGAGATCGTCCCGAACCGCCTGGAAGTTGTAGATTTCGCCGTTGAACACGATCCAGACTGGTCCGTCCGGTGCGCACATCGGCTGTTGGCCGCCGGCGAGGTCGATAACGGCGAGTCGACGGTGCCCCATGACGGCACGGTCGCAGCGCTTCTGCCCGTGCTCGTCCGGCCCCCGGTGGTGGATGGCAGTGTCCATCCGGTCCAGCAGGGTTTGATCAGGCAAACGGTCCCTCGTCTGGGCATAAGCGAGGACGAAACCACACACGACGATCTCTCAAAACCCGTCGGATGACGAACTCAGCAACGCTCCGGCCTTGTCAACCTGCGCGGCGCGTGGTCCGGCCGGATCAGCATGCGATTCCAGGTACGCATCGGCTATAGCATCCGACTTGTCTGCAATCAGACGGCCTCGGCACAAATATCGGGCGATCATCTCGCCCGCCGCCCGATGTCCTTCCTCGTTCCAGTGTCCGGACCCCAATACATTCATGTTCAGGCTGAGCCTCCGCGTTGCATGAAGGAATCCGTGCAAAAACACTTTTTTTCGCTGCGCATACTCCGCCAGTGGACGCGCCAGGCTCAAAACTTCAATCTTTCTCTGGACGGCAAACGCATGCAATCTATCATCTGCATAAAAGAGGTCCGCCACGCCGTACCTTGCAGCCGCCTCAGCGGAATGTTTCGCGTCGGGATGAACTTGAATTCCACCCGAGAGTGTCACCAACAGGAACCGCGCTTTGCTTTGTGCCGTTAAGCTACTCATCTCCTCGATCAGCCTTTCAGCAATTTTCCATGCCTGCAGCCACTCGGTGGTGCGCGGCGGAGCGTAGACCCCGTCCGACAGTCCTTGCTCGCCCGTCTCCTCTATTTGCCCTTTCTTCTCCCGCCGGCCCGCTTCAAGGAGATGCTTGTCGCGCCACATATCACGGACAAAGAACA
>WNFI01118837.1_pt1 | contig 15398 bp, 13 predicted proteins | sample 5400471 | NCBI WGS metagenome assembly WNFI01 (sample SAMN13153348, study PRJNA577476) | soil metagenome | isolation source: 100 cm saprolite on Douglas fir-dominated hillslope | place: USA:California | collected 2013-09-17 | reverse complement strand
CACCATCGTGCAGGCCATTGGCGCGCGTTGGCACATTGAAGAGGACCTGCAAGCCAGTAAAAAGCTGGGCCTGGATCAGTATGAAGTGCGCAGCTTTGTCGGTTGGTATCGTCATCTCACCCTCGTCCTGCTCGCCTATGCCTTCCTGGTTGGGCTCTGTGTCCAGGAAAGCCACCCTCGCTCTGCTCAAGACCAGTCCTCTGCTTCCTCGCCGCGAATTTCGCTGACCCCCTCAGAAGTCGGTCATCTGCTGGCACGACTGCTCTTCCCTGCTCCCACCTCAGCGCCGCTGATCTGTCACTGGTCCTGGTGGCGGCGAACCCACCAATATTGGGCTGGGTATTATCATCGTCGCCGCCGCGCAAAAGCCTGCTAAACCTGTGTATCGAGCCTCCTGGCCCGTCGCCTCCCCTCTCGAGTGTGGCTCGCTCTTCAAAGGCACGCGCTCCTGGGAGTCTTCCGTGAAGTTCTCCTGGGAAGCTTCCCGGTCATTTTCCTAGCAAAACTCCTGGGAAAATGCCCAGTTGTTCGTCAGGCTGGCTCTCGTTCTTGTTCCACGCACCTCACGAAAGGAGTTGCCATGACCTTTGTGTCTTTGGCCGACGCGTGTCGTCGCCTCAGCATCGATCCCAAAACGCTGCGCCGCTGGCTGGCGGATGCTCAGCTCCCCCTTCAAGGCCATCCCCGCGATGGCCGCAAAAAAGGGGTGAGCGGTGAGCACCTCGAGCCGCTGGCCCGCCTGCATCATCGCAGCCTGGCTCCCCTCCCACAGGAGCCGCCCGCCACCGTTACGAGCGAACTGCCACCGCTACCTGCCGCCCTCCTCACGCTGCCCGAGACGTTGTGCACCCTGCAGGCCCAGATCGCAGCGTTGCAGCAGCAGGTGGCTGATCTCACTTCCCTGCTCCAGCAGCAGTTTCCCCCGCCCGCCAGTTCGCCGACTCCAGCCCCGCAGCCCAAACGGGCCAGGCGTCCACCCACACCTGCATCCCCTGCTCCCCGCTCTCGTCCTGCTGCCTCTGCCACCGCCAAAACGCCTCCCAGGCCAGCCTATGTCTTACCTCGCGTCGAGTATGGCCCCCAGGGACGTTATGTGGTGATCTGCCCCAAGCACGGCTTGCTCCCGCTTGAGCCAGATACCCCGGAGTGGTTTGCCTGGGTAGCAAAGCAGTCCTCGTTTCGTTTTGTGGGAAAGCTGGGCCGCTTGACGGCTCATCATGAGTGGCGCGTCCCCAGAGGTGCTTGGCGCGCCCATCGACATATCCGCAACCACAGCTACACCTTGCGTCTGGCACCTACCCAGGAACTGACCATTGCTGTATTGGAGCAGGCGGCTGAGGCTCTGCAAGCTCACCTGACGTAGCCACTTGCCTGGTTGGGCTTCCGGGTGCGCTTCACTACCTCTGAAGCTTTTCTGGTTCCCTCAGAAAAGCTGAGCTTCCGAGACTGGCTCAGCCCACCATCCTCAAAAAGAAGTGCCACTGTAGTGTATCTATCAGTTTCAATCTCAGACGAGAAGCCAATCCACTGGCGACCTTGCATGGGCAATGAGTAGGGTTATAATTTTCGTCGTTTCAATCTCAGACGAGAAGCCAATCCACTGGCGACCTTTATCGACTGCCCTCCAGCTCTCGGATGGTTGAGTTTCAATCTCAGACGAGAAGCCAATCCACTGGCGACGATAGATCGTCGGTCTCAGCAGATGATTGAGGCGCAGTTTCAATCTCAGACGAGAAGCCAATCCACTGGCGACATAGGTGGTAGCAGATAGGCCAGCAATGTATAGGCTGTTTCAATCTCAGACGAGAAGCCAATCCACTGGCGACCACAGACAATAAGTTTTTCACCTAATCCTTGGTCAAGTTTCAATCTCAGACGAGAAGCCAATCCACTGGCGACGGGATATAAGCCTCCTAAGAAGGGGCGTACTAAGGGGTTTCAATCTCAGACGAGAAGCCAATCCACTGGCGACGGCGCTATGCTTCGCAAGCCATTAGAAGGCTATCTGGCTCATAATTTGCGAGGCATACATTTGAAGTAACCTTACATGAGGTATTTCAAATGGCTTTCGAAAAGTATACACAAAGTCGTTGCTATTTACAATAGCTTGTGCAGGGGATTTAGTAATTGTATTCTTGTTGCGAGGCACCATGCTCAGGTTAACCACCACTGTCTGCCTCGCAACGAGAAATAAATTAAAGTAGATAGACGGACCCCTCACGAGGTGTATCTCCACGTCCCAGCACTCCTACCTTTGCTAGACAAGTTCCACACAAACCATAAATACGTACGGTATCTTCTCGTTGATGAATCTCTTTGAGGAGACGGGCTTCCAGTAGCAAACGCTGTTTGCGGTCCAGGAAACATTCAAATACACTATATTGGACCCATGTTCCGAACCCTGTTAATGCACTATGGACCCGACTGCGCCTTCGATCATCAGGTATATCGTAGCTCACTACGTAGAGCATACTTTCGCTATTGTGCCTCTGCTGGTCGCTCATAATGGGTGATGTATGTACTTTCGTTTGTGCTCTGGACTTTTGTCGCAATAACTTTGTCGTTTGATCACGTATATTACCGTACACATAGAGGAAGGTAAGAGGGTATTTCACCTGTAAGCCATTTACTCAAAAATCTTGCCTGAAGTTCCATACAACGTCGATAACTTGTACGGTAACCAAAATGAGGATGTTGAATTTCTTCCAGGAGACGCTCCTCAAATTTGGCATAAAATCTCTTGCGTGACTCTGGCTTCAAATGAACTACCCCCAACTCCTCGTGAAAGTCTTGAGGGGTCAAAATACGGTGATTACATATATTCAACACTACCGAGTCCGCTATAATGGGACGAAATTCTTCCATGAGATCTAGAGCCAGTGCGGGTCGCCCATAGCGGGGTTGATGCAAAAATCCCGCATATGGATCAAGACCTACCACTTGAATAGCAGCAGAAATTTGATGCTGCAAGAGCGTATATCCTAGACTCAGCATGGCGTTCACCGGGTCTGTAGGTGGACGTCGCCTGCGCCGTGTAAAAGTCAGTGGACCGCGTAATAATTGACCAAAAACACCAAAGTAAGAGGCAGAGCCGTTGCCCTCTATCCCCAGCAAAGAGCCAATCCTGGTGGTGCGAGGCACTTCACTCAGCATACGTTGAATTGCTCCAGCAGCATCAGCTACGGTGTTATCTTGCGTGAGACGATTGGAGCGCAGGAGCATCGTACGCATATTTTCTAATTTTCCCTTCACACATGCTTGCGCTACCTTTAGAGCCTCTTGCTGATCTGCATATGCACGATATTGCTCACGGCGCAGCAAGGCATTTTTCGCCACTGGTGGTGAGAGCCTCCCTCGAAATTGCCCATACATTGAGAGGAAACAGACCTCAATGCCTCTCTCTAATAATATATGCAGGGCAGGCGTCGTCAGCGTCACATCTCCCGAGACGACTACTTGCGATACTTTAATGAGAGGCACTTCAACTTTACGCTTGTCGGCGTACTGCACTATCAGGTATTCATCTCGCTTCTTCACAATTGACTGCTGCTCATTTAAATAGAGTGTTGCCACGTTTTATCATCCTCCAATAGCGCGGATGTGATCTATGACTGTACGATCTTCGTCAGTGCAAGTACTTCGCGCGGCAAACAAAGTGGCTCCAGGCTACAATCTTTACACTTCGGATGCATTGCCGGCAGAAGTGTGCGCTGTGTCTGCTTGCCAACCAGCGGAGCTGGTAGGTGCCCTTGTTCTAGTAAAGTGAATGCCAGTTGAATGGTATCCCTGGTATGTAGGCGCAATTCCTCGGTAAAGGCTACTTCTTCGCGGTGGGCATTGCCGAAGTAAAAAATGTAACCACGTGGAATAGAGCTATTGAGCATTTCTTCTAAACACAACGCCTGGGCACAAAGTTGGACATGGTCATTGAGCCATTCGCCCATTTTACCTTTTTTATATTCGACAGGAGTTAATTGACCTTCTTGTTCCTCTACTACATCAGCAAAGCCGCTTAATCGCAAGCGATCCGACCACACCCAAACGCGGCGCAGGGTTGTTACCCCATCCTCAGATGTAGTACGCCCGCTATCACTTCTTTCATGGCGCATTGTTCCCTCAACGACATGAGCGTTGTCCAGGAACTCGCTCAGAGCACACTCATAATAAAAGCGCCGAGGGCAATACTCCAGTGCATTCAGATACGAGATAGATAGAGAGTCCTGGTCATACAAGTTAGGCTCTGCAAGCATATAGGTCTCCGTTCTTGCCAAGAACTCAACATTTCAACTTGAGACAACATACTCCTTGATTTAGATTGGGCGCACCTGCCCCATACCCATTGTTGTTTTGTAGCCAATGCCACAATAAAAGGCCAGTTGAGCTAATAGAAGCAATTGCTGCCGCACAGTGAGCAGATCGTCTGTTGTTGTGATCTCATCAGGACCACGCAAGTGGTACTTGCATGTTCCTATAAAACCTCTTTGTGGATGCTGCGTAAAATGCACACGATGGGTTCGTAGTTGATAATCCTCGATAACCACGCCCTCTGCTTGGACATACTCCTCGATTCGCTCTTTCTGCACCATACCTACCAACTCACTGGGAGCTAACTCCTGCCAGCGCTTCGCTAGGCCAGGAAAGACATACTGTGGTAATGGCAATCGCGCATAGTGATTACCATAAACTTTCTCTTTAGCACTACCTCGATTAAATGTTGTCAATGACGCAAATTGCAGTGTCATTGGCTCAGGGTTGCTAACTTTCAGTTTTTTTGCGGTATCAACCAGCGTTGCAAATGAAGTAAAGCCAACCCAATCAGAAGGATCTGCAGGATCTGAAATGACCTCTTCAAGAAGAAATTGCTGCTTGCCAATGCGAATAAATGGCTGTTTCTTTGCTCCCAACTCAGCCATGCTAAAATGCAGCAGTGAATTATAGAACAACGGGAATAATTCTCCCAGCAGTAACGTGATGCGGACAGCATAGCTCTTCTCTGGATCAAGAGGTAAATGTACATTATCCTGCTCTGCTTGCTGTATCCTCGTTAGCAAAAATGGCATTTGTAGGCTAGAGCAGGTAAAAAGTCTTCGTTTATTTCCCTCGTGCAACCACATTGACACATCGGGTGCCACAGACCTGATCCAATCGAGCAGCGCCCCATGCACAAGCTCACCTGAAAAGGGCATAAGCGTCCCACGCTCAACTGGGCGTAGTTTTAAGAGTATAGCGTAGAGCCTGGCTGGAGCAGTAGGAGAAAAAGGCATATCCATATGTAAGAGGCTTCCTTCCTCAAGCATTGTTTAGAGCAAGGATACCTTCACTCAATAGGCGAAAGTATCCTCGCGCGACATTCATGCAGATAAACGCGCCTTACGCTCTGGTCGGTAACTCATCCCTACAGGCAAGTGAACGATACGTGCGTGCTTATCTTCTCCGCAAGAAATCTCATAATGATCACCAGAGCTATATACACGCGTAATCAGGCTGGCAGGGGCCATCGCGACAATACTACAGTTCTCCGGCGTTAGTGAAATATCGAGAGGATTGAGTACTCCATCCGCACGATAGCTCCCATGCTTTATATGAGCAGTGCCCTGTGCTTTGACTTCAACACGCGCCTTTGCCATCCATTTCCCCAGCCGAATCCAGCGAGGTAATCTCATCTCACGTTCACTCAGCACAAAAAATTCAAAGGTGCTCTCAGGTGCCAGTTCTTTTGATCGCCCAAAAACCACCTGATTTGAACTAATTTGAGGCGTGAAATTGTAGTAGTTCACGTTCGCCATCTTGAAGGTGCTGAATGAGAACGTATAACGCAGGGGGTATGCCGGGGTCACGTACACCCCTTGCCTGTTCATGACATCCAGGTCTTCTTGATAATGTGGCACCTGTGCCAGGTTTGCATAGGGAGACTTCACCAGGCCTAGTGCATAGGTCAATCCATAGTTATGCAGATATTTCTCTGTCTCATACAAGCGACCCATTTCACGGGAGGCATAGAAAAGGTAGTCATGCAAGGTTAATTGGCAAACTGTGATAATCATACGTATGCTCCTGGCTACTTCTTGGCCTTTGCCTCTTTCACAGCCCCAACCCCATATGTCTGAGCATAAAGATTGGCCTCTGTGTTTGCCTGTGTCAACAGGGTAACAAGGCGCGTCTCGTCACTGGTTATTTGCTTTACTTCCTGAATAAGCGCGTGAAGGCGTTCCCCGGCGAAGAGATGCGCAACTACACCGTCATCACGGAGCAGACCTGGTACGACGGCATCCATAGCTTGCAGTACGGCGGCTTGAGGTAAAGGCGTTTTGGCGCGTTGTTCTGGCGATAACGTGTCATATACTGCCTGAGTCAACTGTAAATTCGAGAATATCTCACCGTCAGAGAAGACTATGCCCGTAACATGATTCTCTACTGTTCCTGTGCGAGTATTTTGTGCGCCGTACCGCTTTGTGCGTAAGACGTTATTCAGGACATAGATAAACTCTGCTTCTGTGGGGTCTTTGATGGTCACAACAGATGGGAAGTATACTTGTGGCAATACATAATCTTGTTCACCCAGCGCTGTCTTCATTTTGCCGTCTTCGCTCATAGTGCCATTTTCAGACGGGGCATTAAAAGTAAACTGCTGGTGGGACATATCGTAGCCAGTGATCGAAAAAGCCGAATCGACCAGCACCTTTGAGCGTTCCGAACCCTGATCACCGATAGCAAAGCCATAATAGATGCAGTCTGGACAACGTTTGCAAAACTCCTGAGAGTTATATTTACACTTCTCAACCACTCCATAACGGCGCAGCAATTCACGTCCAGTCAGGCGCTCTGGTGTCGATTGTTTACGCTTGAAGAGCACGATACGAGTCCCAGGGGCTTGTTCCTTGTGTCCCAGACTAACACGGCCAATATTCAGTTCGCCATCAGTCTGGAAAAGCGCAAACGAGTTTGTTTCACGCAGCGTAATAATGTGAGCGTACTTGCCCATAGGAAACTTGGGAATATCCTGTTGGAATACATCGAGGGTTTCTAAGCTGTTCAAAAACATGATTCAATTGCTCCTTCAACTTGAATGTTTGGGCAAATATTGCCCTGTAACGCCACCAACGAATTGACTTACCTTTTGTGAGAAAACAGGGAGACCTCTCTACACCACCGGCTCTGGCTCCGCTTGCTGTTCCTGCTCTTGAATGCGCTGCGTGTTACGCAGAGAAATGTAATACGCCTCGCAACCATCCTTAAAGCGGTTAATGCGACTACGAAGTATGCCGCGCTCCCCCTGACAATAGTCCAGAAAGACCTCTTGATAGAAAGCTTTGATAAAGGCTTCTAAAGCAGGAGCCTCCTTCGCGTCAATATCCTTCCCCCAGAAGACCGCATAACCTGTCGCCTGCCGACTACGCACACGATCAAGCCAATTTTTCAGTTCACCCTGTATTTGCCAGAGCAAATCATCCTCTTCTATATTCAAGGGACTGTTGATGATTGCTTTGGCCACACTATCGATGGGCTTTAAAATTGAGTGGGACTGGTAGCCGCCTCGGTAGAATTTTGTGTAGAGGTCTACGCAATGTTGAATCTTGCCCAAATCTTCCTCCAATATCTTTTCAAATACATGCAGGTACTGTTCTGCTTCGTTTACACGCAGCGCATCACGATTTTCGCTACGCTGCTGCTTACGTAGGTAGCTAAACAAAAACAATGGATCAGTCTCCAGATCGCGAGCAATGCCGCTCAAATGCTTCCACTCTGGCCTGCCCTGTTTAGCATAGGTATCCAGGTTGACACGATAGACGCTCGTCAGCACACGAAGTTTCGCCAAAAGCTGGTTTGTGCGCAATGCCTTCCCTTGTAACAGGCAATCCAAGTAGGGATGTGGCGCATCAAAGATGACCGTTTCACGGAAATCATGCCCTGAAGAGAAGAGCGGCAGTGACATCTCCGAGATGACCACCTTGGTATTGGTGACCAGGGGTAAAGCCAAGGCAAGAAAGGCAGGCATAGCCCAGGCGGACGTATCATTGTCATCCTTACCAGCACGCATACCAAAGAAACATAAACCGGGATATTGCTCTTGCTGAAATTTGAGATAACTGCGATCAGGGGCTACCTTTGCTTCTTCCTCATTGCCTTCATCACCGCTTCCTTCCTCACCCAAATCATCATAATCAATCGCTTGAGGCCTCAAACTCTCTTGCTTAGGGGCGAATACCTCTAATTTCAGCAAATCGGTTAGTGTGATATCTTTCCCTTCAAGCTGGCGGCGAATTGAGAAAAAGTTGACATCCTGCAATTGGTCGAGGATACCTTGTACCATAGCGCCTGTCTCTGGAGTAAAAAAGAAATTTGGATAGACAGCCAAGTACTTCGTCTTCATAGCCTCAAACTTGCTGCCTGTCAAGCGTAGCTGCCCTTTTTGCAAAATCTGCCGCAACATGAGTTCAAGCGCACAAATGGTACAGACCCCACCCGCATTTTTACCGGCATACAAAGATAGCTTGTTCTTATATACCCATGGTTGGAACAACACAGCGTTATCAGTTTGCTCTTCAGTGGGATAAGCGCTGTTACAAAGGGTACAAATGAGTTTGCGCCCCTTACTCTTCGCACCTGTATAACGTTCCAGTTCGGCCTGGAAATCTGGCAACATACCTCCCACTCGCACAGCCAGGGGCAACTCAACAACGCTATCAAGGTAGCTACTCAAATGATTCAGATAGCGTTGAGGCATCTGCTTGCGTAATTCTTCACCGGCAAGACTAATGACAAGCTGCATAGTGGCATCAAAAACATCCTGAAGGTTGCCTTCACCCTCATACTCTCTAATGCCCAGGTAATCGTGATCACGTAGATAGCATGCACCTAACCAGAACCAGCGATATTCAACACCTCCTTTATTTGGGATCGTTTGAGCTTGGCTCCAGTAGCGCTTCAGCCCCAGGCGCTCTGTCACCTGCTCTGTCACCTGCTCACGTAATGCACTTTGCTTCTTGTCTAGCATTTCTAACAATGTTGCAAATGTAACAGACAAGAAACGACCGACCATAGCAATACGCTTATCAGGCTTAAAGTCCATAGGCAAGTCTCTGGCAATCTCACCGTCTTCCTGCATCTGGCGCAGCTTCGCTAATGGAAGAGCAGTAATATCATTCGTTGTACGCAGAATAGTATAACGAGCCAGCAGCGTAGCGTACTGTTCAAGGCTCAAAAATTCGAAGTAGTAACCGGGGTGTTTGGCAATACCCTGGATGCTAAATTTAAAACCAGGAGCACTCGTTCTCACCCGTTCAGCGCAAATTTCACTTAATTGTGCCTGGGCAGTACGGACAATCTGCTCAGAAGTCAGAGTAAACTGCAGCGACTTGCGCTTGATGTACACTACACCATTGGAGAAAAACAGATAAGGCCAGATGCCTTCACGTTGATCAGTAAAAAGATGTATCATCCCATTATTAATAACATTGGAGAGAAGACCACGAACTTCACGTAATTGATGGTACGTAAAGATGAGCTGATTATCGCTCAACTCACTAAGAATAGAGCTAAGACGCTGGGTCTCCTCTAGAAGAATTTCTGCCGGTGACGTTACAAGGTAGGCGATGCGATCAGAATACGTACAGAGTGATCGCAACAAACTGATACGTCTTTCTGGTAGATGCAGCTGCCAGAGATACGTGTTGAGATGTGTACCATATTTTTCCTGCGTGTTGACAACAAGAAAAGTAATATCCTCCAGGTAGAGCATATAGTCAGGAAAAAAGGCTTCTACATTGCATTTACGTAGTTCTTCAGCAACCAGCCCTTTCGCCCATTCAATGTCAGCTCGACTTTTGGTAGGTACATCCCTAACGTCAACTATCTTATCAACATCGTGCATTAGATAGGACAGTACATAGACTTTCCGCTCAACCGGGGTAAATGGCACACGGCCAAGTTTTTCTGACTCTAAGATATTCAGCAGGCGCATAACGGGAAAGATACCATTAAGTTGATGGCTAACCATACTCTGATCAGCTTTTGCTTCAAACTTGCCCTTTGTCTCCGCGCTTAATCTCTCATTCTTGCTATGATCACCCCCTTTAGCAGAACACGCTGCATATTGTTCCATCATGGCAGGAAGCATATGCTCGATAAATGAGCGCGTGACCTCGTCATTAGTAGGAAGCTTATCCTGAAGGAATTGTAAAAAGAACACTTTTCCCCCTTTCACTTCAGCAGCAATACTCTTTTTGTATTGCTATAACTGTAAAGGCTTATCGCCTCTGGTTTTATAAAAATACAATAAAGATTCAAGTAGCAGGGCATCTTGTCCAAAGGCAATTGAGTATTCATTGCCTGTACTATCATGCAAACGGTAGAGAGGGAACATGGCACCGAGCCGCAAACGCTGTTTAAGTTCGGTACGCACCCTATCACTGAGCAGACAAGGAAGTTTTAATGTCTTGAGATGCTGGTTGACTTTATCCCGCCAGATGGGATGAGGCTCTCGTACAAAGAGTGTATCCAGCACCGTGATCTGATGAATGGTATTCGTATACTCACCCAGATCATAGTTCAGCCCCAGGACGAGATTCAGACGTTCTGGAATATATGCTAGAACTTTGAGGTACAGCAGCTGTTGCTTAAAATCGCGCTCTTCCAAACCACGAAGCTTCACTTCTTGCATGAAAGAAGCTTCCGAGAGCCATTCAAACTCTGTGTTTGTCAGCGGAAAGAACAGATCATACGTCTTGAGATGTCCATCTGTATCCCATACACCGCATGATAATGGGCTTTGTCCGCGAAAGCTCAATAGCTCCTTAATAATCTGAGGCTGTCGTTCACTCATCGCCCAATATTTTTTTACAGTTTTCGACATGATAGGGTAATTCGGAGAAGCATATTGTTGATCGTATTGTTCGGTTAACGATGCCTCAAAAGCTGTATTCTCATCTTTCTGGCGATGTAGCTCTACCAGTACATGCGCAGCCTGTAACACTCCCCAACGCCTGGTATAATTTTCAAATTCTGTCTCCGTTGGGAATGCCTCTCGAATAGTCTCGTTGAATGACTCGCGTTCTACATCACATTCGTCACCATATTTTTGATTCAACCTTTCAAGTACAAAGCCAGGAACAAGACCATAAGCACGATAAATGGGGAAGCCTTCATGGCGTCCCAGGCGACCAAAACGCTGTAAGAAACTGCCAGCGTTAAAGGCCTCAAAAATGAGGTAATTGATACGAAAATCAACACCAATATCTATCGTCGAAGTACCGACAAGAATATCTTTCTCAAAGGACGCACGCCGGTCATCACGATATGTCCAGCCAGTATTTTCACCAATGGTAATGCCATAAGGTTCTTCCAGGTACTTCTTTAAAAGCTTAAACAGGCGACGAGCGGTAGCCACTGAATAGACGAGCACAGCCGCTTTGGGTCTGACTATATCGTGCTGATGCTCCTGAAAAAATTGGAGTATAGACTCTATATGTTCTTCAATCCACACCTCAGTAGGAGACTCCTGGCTAATCGCGTGTAGTTCTAATGAGCAAGGCTGCAAAATACAGCGAGTGTCAGGCTGTATAGTAGAGCTGTAATGCCCCTGGATTTTTTTGTAGCGTAGACCACCACGTTCTAGCAAGCCATCAAGTAGCTTGCTGGGGGTCGCGGAGAGAAAGAGGAACTTTTTGCGGTCATCAGATTTGTCTTTATACAGGGTGTGTAAGTAGCCAACCATATTCATAACAGAGATGACCTGTGGCACGCCAAAAACATGGAACTCATCGAAGAGGAAATAGTCAAAACTTGCACCGATCTCAAAAGGCAGTTCTTTGCGCTGGTGTTGCCAACCGTATTGCCAGCTCATCATTAAGTGCACAAGGTCAGGATTTGTCAACAAAATCTCATTATTTCGCACCAGGCTCCGTACAGCCTCCATACGCACCGCCTGATCATGCTCACGCATCAAACGATTAATTTCATCACTATCCATCAGAGCGGTACGCGGCAAGGAGATTTTTAAGTTCTGCTCATAGAGTGAAAGCCCACGGTGCTGATCTCGCATCAATTCGTTGGTGGGATACATGGCAATAACATGCTTTTGCTCCTGCAAGACCGGCAGATATCCAGCTAGGCTCTTACCATCGCCCGTCATAGCAGTGTTGAAGATAATATCGATATCAGGGTTATTAAAAGCTTCCAGGGTTTCAACCTGGTGCTTCAAAAGATTTACGGTACCAATTTGACATGTTGGATGTATTTCTGAATAGACAGGTAAGATGCATATGCGAGTAGCTTTCATTAATGCTGCCTCCTTGGCCGCTTTACCAATTATTTCTTCTAGTAGGCAGACATACAAAGTACGCTGCCTACTCACTATGCAACCAGCTTTACAAGGTACGACAACGAGGCTTACTACGTGAAGTTTTTACGCGAGAACGTAAGGTTGGATGCACATTTTTAGATGAAGAAAAGCCTATCTGCGAGGTTTCTATCGCAGATGAAAAACATCTCGCTCCAGCTTTTTGCCTCCAACGATAGATAGAGCTGCGTGAAATGCCTGCCGTTTTGCAATAATGAGTAATCACAACATCTCTGCTATAGCTAGCAATAGTGTGTTTCATCTTCTCAGATTCGGTATACAGCTTACGAAACATATGCCCTCCCTGTACTTAAAAATTTTCAGGAGCATATCTCTTTGATTATGCTCTTAAGATCAGAATAATCAATAAGCTGCATATATTCAACATCGTGGTACCTTTGGTTATGACTACACTTAGTATCAGTCACTATAGCTAGTCATAGTAACTGATATACCAGGTACTACTAAAACCTTTATCAAACATAAACATAATCACTCCTTTACTATGTATGTTATAATTTGCTTAGGTCACAAAGTACGCGATTGCGATTGAAACATAGTAACTGAATACTAAGTAGTAGTCATAACCTACTGTCCGTCTGGATTTGTACCACTATGCCGCCCTCTACAGGGCGGCACTATTTTTCTTCCTCGTACAACCTGCTCATCGCCCGCACAGTCTCCCGCATCATCAGCATTAATTCCTCAGGTTCTAGAACTTTTACTTGCTCTCCATATCCCAAAAGCAAACGCCGTGCCCACCAGACCGACTTAGCATATCCCTCCACCATTGCGCCCTGGTCGTTGTCCAGTATGGTCACCTGTTGTTCACGTAAACGCGCGCTGAGGCTACCATGACGAGCCAGCATCGGTGATACCCAGTAGCGAATTTTCACACCTGAACGGCGGCGGTTCCCAGGCAAAAAATGTTCTTTGGCAGGAACAACAGATTCTGGTCTGATACGATCAACCCGATAGTCTACAAAAGTGTTCTGCTCAAACAAGTATGCCGTAAAATACCAGTGTCCATCTCGATACTCAAGTTCATAAGGTTCTACATGTTCGTGGTGGATAGGTTCAGCATCCCAGTTTTGTGAAAGTGGGGTATACGCAAAAGAAATATACTCACCGGATTCTAAGGCCCGGTCCAAAGCTAAAATTGTGCCTCCATGCTGGCTATAGTCAGCCACAGGTGACAAAGGTAAGAGCAATGGCCTGGCACGTCGCATTCGTTTTTGCCTGACCAGTTGATGACTCTTTTCTGTGAAGAGCCATGCCCAGCGCTCCAATAAATGCTGCATAGGCTCTGCATATGGCGTCCCTGGAGAGAAACCTTCTTGTAATGCAACAAAAGCTCGTGCCTCATCTTCGTTGATATCTACCTGAAAGAGAGATTGTGCCAAGCCAAAGGTACTGGTACGCCGCTCGTAAGTGATAGCAAATCGATGGAGAGCTTGTCTTTCTGTACACCAATCAGAAATATTTTCTGCATCTGGCTCAGGTAATTCATCAAACGGAATATCAGTAAGTGTTTCGATATCTCGATATAAGGCCCGCTGCCTCGCACTCTCTCCATAAAATGGTAACTGGCTGGTAATCTCCTGCTTTGTCAATCGCCGCGGCCAGGATACCTGGAAAAGAACCGCCAGGAGCATTGTGCGCAATGGCTTATCCGTACTAGGAATGGCTATCTTTTTCCCCCTGTGTCTGTCAGATGAAAATCGCGCTAAAGAATAATCTTCCTCCATAATGCGACCTTTCCGCATCAATAAATTGTGAGAAAGTTTCAGAGAAAGAATCTCCCTCGTCCGCTCACCATTGGCTGGCTGCTTTGGGCTATTCTGCTCTCGCTGCCTGACTGTTCAAGAGTGTCACATGGTTTTGAACCATGCCTTAAGATATTATTGATGAACTGTCATCAGCTCTGCAACTTCTTGTTGGGTGGAGGTAACGAGCTTGATGAAGCAGCAGGAACAAATGGACTCTACAATCAGCGAAAGAAGTTCCCATAAGGATGGTTTGCAATCGCATCTGTTCGAACCCAATGGAGCGAACTCGCTCATTGGGTCCAAAGGTGAGGATTCGGGTTGGACTGAGAGTACATCGCAGAGGCAGCGGTCAGCCCTGGCACTCCACCAAACCAAACTTGAAACGGATGATGGCTTTGAAGTGACCAACTTTCTAATAACGGTCATATTAACACATGCAATGTATAGCAAGATTCGCCGCAGGTAGCGGCGAATCTTCAAGACTTGTCAACGCTTTCGTGAAGAGTTCGTCTTTGCTTGTCCCACCTATATTGGAGGTCGGCAGATAGGTTGGCATATGAAAGTTAGTCTACCAGCTTCATTAATAGCGGCCTGATATCCTGGGCTGATTGAATAGATAAGAAATGTTTCCGTACATATCCGAAATTTTGGAAGTATGTACTAATAGTAAATTGATTATTTACTCCTCTCCTATTCCTGAGTATTCAAAGGAGATCCCCTTTCTCCCGATATACCTTAATACGTTCCATCTCGCTTTTTACTAGGTTACGGTGTTTTGCTGAGAAAAACCACGTCATGGGATGCCATTCGCCTGTATCGGCGTAATAATTGATAATGTTGATACTATGTGGTTGAAAGACTTTGGCAAAGGTGAGATAGGTTCTCAGCTGGTGAAAAGGGGCGGTGACCAGAATAACGTTCTGCATATTATGTTGCTTTAAGAGAGTTAGCACATACTCAGCATTTTCTCGGGTATGAATTGACTCGTTCCCAATGAGAATGGCTTCTGGTGGAACTCCCATTTGCATAGCATGATTGCGCATGTAGTCGGCTCCTAAGCAGATATCCCATGTTTTTGCTGCGGTGGCAACATCTTTTTCTTGAATACGTCCTTGCTCCGGCCTGGCCTTTGGCCTGATGTGATAAGATGTTGTTTTCAAATGGATGGGGGTCAGACTCGTGAAACTCAAAGAATACCTGGTCTTATTTGCGCTTGCTGCACTGTGGGGAGCGTCATTTCTCTTTATTAAAGTCGCCATTGATGATATGTCGCCGTTGACACTGGTAGCAGT
>WNFI01446729.1_pt1 | contig 15399 bp, 12 predicted proteins | sample 5400471 | NCBI WGS metagenome assembly WNFI01 (sample SAMN13153348, study PRJNA577476) | soil metagenome | isolation source: 100 cm saprolite on Douglas fir-dominated hillslope | place: USA:California | collected 2013-09-17 | reverse complement strand
TACACAAAGACTGAAGAAAAGGAACTGCGCGCTCACTCAAAAGCAAAAACGCCGATTTCCAAAATTGCCAAGCTGACAAAGCGGACTGAAGGAGCTTTGCGCCAAAAGGCAAAGATGCTGGGTATCGGCCTCGGACATCGACGCTAAATGTTATAGAGCCTAGCCGGTCGGAGCGCCTAGTTTCTCTTTGACTTCGATCTCAATCCTCGGATGTGCCTACCCTGTTGAACTTGCGCCGGGCGCTCGGCATTGTGATTGCGTTGACCCTGCTTGCACAAGCGGACGATGGATCGAATGAAGCCCATTTTAGGTGTTGGCACTTTTCGGACATCGCGAGGCAGTAAACGACGACCGCTTACGGGGCTAAAGCGGAAGTAGGCATTTCAGTTTTTGTGGATCATAGCACTGACTAAGGACAGCATTTGTGTTCGCATCCTAAATGCTTGAGCGGCTCACCCAAAACAAATTATCGCACAGGTCAAAACTGGCTCATATTTCCCATATCACTATACCCCCTACGCGAATTAACAGGGAAAATATTTCGAAGAACAGGTAATTTTTTGCAGGTATCAGGGAATTCAGGGCCACGGATCGGACTGCGCAGATTATGGCGCAAACGCCACTGGAATCCGAAGGGGTCAGGGCTCGCCCCCGCGCTGGGGCCGTTTCTCTGGCTGCGGAATGCGGCCCGAACCGCGCCCTCATGGCGCGCTCCCATTGGAGCAGGATTCCGGCCCGCCCAAGCAGCGGGCCGAATTCTACGTCGCTGGTTTAATTCGCGCTGACCCAGTTACCGTGGAATCCGCCGGGGACGCGAGTCTCGAGCTGAACCAGCGCCCCGGGCCCGCCTCGATATCGGTCGCGTTGAACATCGCGAGATCGCTGCGGTTCTCCCTCGCCCGCCAGACCACCGCCAACAGCCAACCCTCGCCTTCGGCAGCATCGTCGCCGCGTTCAATAAACACCGGCTCGGAGATGGTATCGCCTGCCTACAACTGATACTTGCCGCGACGCGAACCGCTGGCTTTTGCTGATCAGGCCGTTGGGTGCTGTCTACACGGATCGCCGGTTGTCGACAATTGCCGATCTGTCGCATATATTCCCGATTCTGTCCCATATGAAGAGCGAAAGGGCTCAGCGTCGATATTGGACGATGTCCTGCTACCGTTGGAGTGATCACGATGCGCCGGCTTGAAATACCTCGTGTGGTGAAAATGCCGGTCGAGGTCCAGGCTACGGAAGCGCTTCGCGAGTCGATCATCACCGGAGCGATTCCTGCCGGGGCACGTATTACCGAGGCACAGATCTCAGAGCAGATACATATTTCGCGTGCCACGATAAGGACGGCGCTGCACCAGCTCGAAAAAGAGGGATTGCTGACGCTCGTGCCCTATACAGGGTGGACGGTAATCTCACTCACTTCCGAGGATATATGGGAGCTTTACACGCTCCGTTCGGCTGTTGAGCGGCTCGCCGCGCAGCTCGTGGCCAAGTCAATTGATGCGGCGAAAAGAGCTTCTCTTAACGCAGCTTTCAATAAGCTTGCGAGCGAGTGTGCAAAGGGAGTCACGAGCCGAATCGCTGACGCGGATTTTGCCTTGCACAAGGCGGTTATCGACTGTGCGGCCCATAAGCGCCTCTTGATTCAATATTCCCTTATTGAGCAGCAGATCCGGATGTATATCCGGTCCAGCGACGCGCTCATCCCTAATCCAGCCATGATCATCGATCAGCACCGCCCGATCGTGGATGCGATCATGGCAGGCGATATCAAGGCGAGTGGCCGGCTTTCCGAGCAGCACAACTTACGCGAAGGCGAGAAGCTCACGGCTTATGTAAGGGACCTTGAGCGGAAAGCGGATAAGCGCGCGTTCGCGGCCCCTCCTCCCACCGGGAAACGCAAAGCGGGTGGTAAGGCGCTCGATCGATGACAATTGTGGGGATGATTTCATCAAGCGGGCGAACTGACGCGCTTCTACGGATGCACGAGCGGGGCCACAACGACGAGCTTTAGGTCGTTCACATTCGTGCCAGTGGCACCTGTGATCAAGGCGTGTCCGGTGCTTGTCAGTGCTGGGCTGACATTGTGGTCCCGCAGCGCCCCATAAAGGTCTACGCCCGCTGCCCGCGCGATGGAGAACGTGCTGCCGTCGACGAGAGCGCCTGCATATTCGGAAGGTCCATCAGTCCCGTCGGTGTCGAGGCCGAGCGCGACCACGCCCTGAACATCCGCGAGATCCAGCGCCGCGCCGACCGCGAATTCTTGGTTAGGCCCCCCTTGTCCAGCCCGGCCTTTCACGGTCACGGTCGTTTCGCCCCCACCGATCAAAACGCAAGGATGAGCAATCGGATTGCCGTTAATGAGAATCTGCTTTGCTATGGCCACCAGATTGCGCCCCAGCACACTGCTCTCGCCCTCGAAGCACGTCGAAAGCAGAAGAGGTGTAAGGTTCAGACGGCGGGCTGTTTCCGCTGCGCCCGCGCAAGCCGCATCGGTCTTGACGAGAACAATGTCGGTGCGCGTCAGATGTGCAAGTCCGTCCGGCCGAACGGTCTCATCAGCCGCGGGCGCGTTGCACAAAAATGAAGTGACCGAATTCGGTAACCTGGACCACAATTCATATTTGTCCAGTGTGGCCTGCGCATTGCCGAACGTAGACGTGTCGGCAACGGTCGGATCGGTGATGTAGTCAAGATGATCACCGATCACATCCGACACCGTCAGATTTATCAGGTTCACCCCTGCTGGAAGCATTCGGGCGAGTTTGCCGCCCTTGACCTTACTGAGGTGCTTGCGGACCGCATTGATCTCGATGATGTTGGCGCCGCAGGTCAGAAGAACCTGGTTGATAGCAGCCTTATCCTCGAGCCGAATTCCTTCGGCGGGGCTCACGAACAGCGCTGACGAGCCGCCTGTGAAGCACGCTATGACAATGTCGTTTGGGCGCACATCCCGCACCAATTCGACAGTTCGCGTTGCTGCGTCGAGAGAGGCGCGGTCGGGAACGGGGTGGCTAGCGTGGTGAATTCCGATGTGATCAAGCTGACCATGCTGCCCGTATTTGCAAGTAATCAGCCCCCTGTAGATGCGACCACCCAATATTTGATCAAGCGCCTTGGCGATCGAAAAGGTCGCCTTGCCCGCCCCGACGACAAAGATGCGCTGGCCGCTTTTCAGATCAAAGGTTTTCTCGCCGACTTGCAGCACGTCGCCGTCGAGGCTCACATGCCGTCGAACCGCTAATCCGGGATCGGCGCAGGAAATCGCCGCTTCCGCGATATCAAGGGCCAGACGGCGAAGCTCCACATTCCCGGCCGACAGAAGCGTCTTGCGATTTTTGATATAGCCGGCTGGCGGACGAGGCTCATGATGGGTCATTTCATGCACAACGCGAATGGCGGACATTGCGCCTTGCAGAACGCCCGGCATCGTCAAGCTCGCCTGCACTTTTCAGGACACCAATGCGCTGTGATCTGCGCTCACTGGAGATCGGCGTCCCGGTCTTGATCCTTGCTGTCAGCATCGAGCACTTTCCTTCGTGGGGGTGCCATTAGGGGCGACCAGCGGCAGTCCTGAGAGACCATCATTGGCCGAGTGAAAAATCCGCCGACTTGGGCAGAGACCGCCGAAGAAGTCCGGTCTTCGGGCCAGTATGGGATGCCCAATGGCTCGTCTAATACCCTCGGGCGAGATCAACCTCTTTCAGAAGGCGCTCTCCGGATCGATACCTGCGAAAATTCTCGATGAAGAACGGAACCACATCCTCCGGAATGATGGGGCCGGAGACGTGAGGCGTGATGATGACCCGGTCGAGCCCCCAAAAGAGGCTCGAAGCTGGAAGCGGCTCTTCCTTGAAAACGTCGAGCACCGCGCCGCCGATCCGCTTGTTCGTGATGGCGTCCGCCAGCGCGTCCTCGTCGACGCTTGCACCGCGGCCGATGTTGACAAAGACTGCGTCCGGCCGCATCGCGGCAAAAACATCGGCATCGAAGACATTCTTCGTCTCCTCCGTCGACGGCAGGACGGAAACGACGAAGTCACATTCCGATACAAAATCGCGGAGTTCCGCCCGCCCGGAGTAGACCCGGTCCACCCCGTTCGGTGGCTGCGCCTTGGAGCGCCGCCACCCCACGACACGCATGCCGTTCTTATGCAGCGCTGCGGCGATCGCTGAGCCGATATCTCCCAGCCCGGCGATGCCCACGGTTTTCTCAGCCGCGCGGTCCACCATATAAGATCGCCACAGCCCATCAGCCTGCTGATGGACCGCCTGCATCAACTTCTGGTTGGTCGCGTAGATCGCGGCCAATACGTATTCGCTCATCCTCGGCGCGATGACCGAACCATCACTCCGCGAGAGGCGGACCGAGGCCGGCCGGCCCGGATCGGAAACGACGTCTTCTACGCCTGCGCTCACCTTGTGGATCCAGCGCAGCGACGCAGCTTGTCCCAGCAATCCGGCTGGAAACTTCCAACCGAAGATGATTTCGGCATCCGCTATAAATGGCCGGGCTTCCTCAGCCGTGCTCGCACTCCCGATCGGGGCGCCGGGCAGCGCAGCCTCAAGAAGCTGCCGATATTTCAGTGCTTCCGGCTCATCGGGCGAGAATACAAGGATACTCGTCATCCCTAGCTGTCCTTAAAGCAGACGCGTTGCACGAGGTTGCCCAGGATTGACGCAGCCAGCTCGACCTGTTTGATCGGGACGAACTCGTCGACCGTGTGGGCCTGAGCCAAGCTACCTGGTCCGAAGACGAGACAATTCCGATTTGCGGTGCGAGCCTGCACAACGGAGGCATCTGTATAGGCCGGAAAGACCGCCGTCTCCGCGCGAGCGCCGATCACTTCGCTCGCGCTCTCCAGCAGTGCTGGCGTGAAGGCACCCTCAGCGTCGGCTTCAACGGGCGGACGATTATTGTTGATCTGCCTGAACGCCAACCGGCATCCCGGCACGAGCGTCTCTGCCGCCCGGCATGACAGCGAAACCAGGCTATGGACGTCCTCGATCGTCATCGGTGGAGGAACCCGAATGTCCATTTCCAGCCGCGCATGGTCGGGAACCACGTTGGTCTTGATGCCGCCCGAGATTCCGCTGAACGTTATCTCCGTACGCCCAAGCAGAGGGTGGCGATGCGGGAGCGCATCGACAGCCCGCTTCATCTCGACAATGAATTCCGCGGCGGCCCGGATGGCGTCCACGCCGACCTGAGGATTTCCCGCATGCGCAAGCTTGCCGTGGGCCTCGACCTCGATCCAGACAAGCCCCTTGTGCGCGACGACGACCTTGAGATCGGAAGGCTCGGTCGCCAGCACCAGAGTGTTCGCGTCCAGGACGCCCGTGTCGACGAGGTTGTTGACGCCCATCATCAAAGGGCCTTCTTCATCCATCGTCGCGCAAAGCATGACGGTGCGGCGAGGCGCATGCCCGACGCCCGCAGCCTGAGCGAGCGCGATCATCGCCACGGCCAGACCCGACTTCATGTCGCAGGCCCCGCGGCCAAACAATTTGCCGTCGACGATGTCGGCGCCACACGGATTGCGTTGCCACCCGCTCCCGAACGGCACCGTATCCATGTGAGCGACGAAGGCGAGCGGTGGCTCGTCCGATGAGCCGGCAAGGCGCGCGATGACATTCGGCCTTCCCGGTTTCACCTCGATCAGTTTGACCGTGACGCCCGGCAGCCCGGCCAGCCAATCCCTGACCCACGCCGCGATATCGGCCTCGGTCCCCGTCGGGTTCTCGCTCGGTATCCGGACGAGTTCCCGCGTGAGATCAACGGCCGAAAGGGCGGCGCCCTGCCGATCAGGCATGCTGAGGGCCCCCGACCGGATTGCTCAGCGCGCCGATTCCTTCAACCTCGCAGGAAACGACATCACCGATCTGCAGATAACCCCCGCGCACCACGTCGTTTCGTGAATAGGGCTTGCCACCCAACTCGGGGTCGTTACCCCAGGCGGTCCCGCCCGGCGTTCCGGTCGCGATCATATAGCCGGGATAAAGTGTCAGAAACGTCGAGAAGAAGTGCGTAAGATAAGCCCCCGAATAGGTCATGTTCTTGGTGTTGTTGTTCTGGCGCAGCTCCTTGTTTACGTAGGTGCGCAACGCGAGGTTTTGCGGGTTCGGAATTTCATCGCGCGTAACGATGCACGGCCCGATCGGGGTGGATTTATCGAAGTTCTTGCTCGATCCGGCTTCATAGAACATCGAGCCATCGGATTTGTAACGGACCTGTCGCTCCCGCGCGGTGATGTCGTTGATAATCGTGTACCCGAAAATATGATCGAGGACGCGATCCTCGGGAATATGCCGGCCGGTCTTGCCGATCACGACCGCGAGCTCAACCTCGTAATCGAGTTTTGTGGTCACTCTCGGGTCAAGCTCCAGCGGCTCGTCCGGGCCGACAACCGTATGAGGGGTCTTGAAGAAAAATTCCGGCTCGCGACCGGCAAGCGGCGCCTCATCTTTTTCGTCGCGGTGGTCGCTGTAGTTTCCGCCGCTCGCAAGGATCAATCCCGGGCGAAGCGGTACTACGAGATGCGCAGCGGCGCTCTTGCTGCGACCTTTTCCGCTCACTCGGCTTTGCTCAAGCGCCTTGCTGGCGAGATCCAGGCCCCGTTCGCCAGCCTCAATGAGCGCCGTCATGGTCGCGGCGGCGGCAAGATCGGCCGCGCCGAGCGGCTTTCCATCCGACAGCACGTTGACGATATCGACGATGTCGTCTGCGTCGATCAGCGCGATGCGAACCTGATCGTTCTTCTTGTAGCTCACAAACTTCATGGCGGTTCTCCGTCTTTTGCTTGATTGCAATCCGACCATTGGATGATTTGAATGTCGCATTCCAGAAGGGCGATTGTCAACAATCGGTCACCGCCCATTCCCAGCGCGCGTTCTGTGTCTTAGGCAGCACGTGAACTCTCTTTCCGTCGGCCAGGCTAGCCAGGCGCCGCCGCATGTCCGTCTCGCTCCAGCCCGACAGGCCGGAAATTCCGGAAGTCCCAGTGACGGCCAGGAGCCGATTCAATCAGGGCGCGAGTGTAGTCTTGCCGTGGCGACGTCAGCACCTCGGCTACGGGGCCGGCTTCGACGATGCGCCCTTTCTGCATGACGATAATGGTGTCGCAAATCTGCGCCGCAACGCGCAGATCATGGGTGATGAACAGGACACCGATCTGGGTTACTGCACGGATATTCTCGAGCAGATCGAGAATTTGAGCCTGAACCGAAACATCGAGCGCCGACACGGCCTCATCGGCCACCAGGAGATCCGGACGGAGGGCCAGAGCACGGGCAATGCATATGCGTTGTCGTTGCCCTCCGGAAAACTGATGCGGATAGCGTCGCATGACATCCGGATCGAGGCCGACCAGTCGCAGGAGTTCACGCGCCTTTGCCGAGGCCTCCTTTTGCGACGTTCCGAAGTTGACCAATCCCTCGATGATGGAGTCGCCGACGCATCGGCGCGGATTCAGCGATCTATAGGGGTCCTGAAACACGATCTGGAATCGCTGTCGCAGCGGGCGCAGAGCCCGCCGCGACAAGCTCGCTATGTCGCTGCCATCAATCTGTATCGTTCCTGTCGATGGATCGACGAGACGCACAATACAGCGCGCGACGGTCGACTTTCCAGAACCGGACTCGCCGACGATGCCGACGACTTCGCCGCGTGCGATCGTCAGGTTCACATCCGTCGCCGCGGCGACCCCGTTGTCGCGGTAAACCTTGCCCAGGTTTCGAACGGTCAGGATGTTCTCACCAACCGGTGCCGCTCGCCCATGCGGGACGAGGCTTGGCACCGCCGACACCAGCATTCGCGTATAGTCGTCACGCGGACGGGCCAGAATTGCCTCGCGCTCTCCGACCTCGACGACACGCCCCTTGTTCATCACCACGATTCGATCGGCGATCTCCGCGACCACGCCGAAATCGTGCGTGATGAACATGACGGCGGTCTTCTGCTGATCCTGAAGTTCACGAATCAGCATCAGGATCTGCTTTTGAGTCGTAACGTCCAAGGCCGTGGTCGGTTCGTCGGCTATCAGCAATTTTGGCTTCAGGATCAGCGCCATCGAAATGACGATGCGCTGCCTCTGCCCGCCCGAGAGCTGATGCGGATAGGAATTGTAGATGCGCTCGACGTCCGGGAGATGCACCGCCTTGAGCATCGCGATCACGTCTTCGCGCCGCTTCTCCTTGCTCAATCTCGTGTGCGTCCGGAGAACCTCGTCGATCTGGGCGCCGACCGTGTGTACCGGATTCAACGCCGTCATCGGCTCCTGGAACACCATGGCCATGCTCGTCGCACGCAGATCGCGAATCCGGCGTGGCGCCGCCTGCAGAATATCCTCGCCATCCAGCAATATCCGTCCGGTCGGCGCTGACAGACTGTCCCGCGGCGTAAGTCCCATGACTGACAGCGAGGTCAAGGACTTTCCCGAGCCGGACTCCCCGACGATGCAAACCATTTCTCCCGGCCTGACGTCGAAACTGACATCATCAAGTATGCGGCGAGGCGACTTGCCGAGCGTGGAAATCGACAGATTGTCAACGACAAGGACAGGCGATGTCATAGCTTGCGAGCCATCCTGGGATCGAGCGCGTCGCGCAGCGCATCGCCAAGCACGTTGACGCTCAGGACCGTCAGCGCCAGCATGATCCCCCCGTATAGAATGAGACCAGGCCGCAACTGAAAATACGTGCGTCCATCGGCCATGATGCTTCCCCAGGACGGGATCTCCGGGGGCAGGCCGACACCAAGGAAGCTCATGGCTGCCTCGGTCAGCATCGCCGATGCGAAGATGAACGTTCCCTGCACGATCAGAGGCGCCACCGTGTTGGGAGCCATGTGGCGAGCAAGCAGCGCGGGGAGCGGCGTGCCCAGGGTGATGGCCGCTTCGACGTAGGGCTCGTTGCGCACGCTAAGGATAACGCTTCGCACCAGGCGCACCACCCGGGGCACTTCCGGCAGCGTGATGGCGAAAATGACCGTTGCGAGGCTTCCGCCGGATACAGTCACAAGCGCGATGGCGAGCAGAATGCTCGGGATGGCCATAATGCCGTCCATAATCCGCATGATGACGGAGTCCAGGGAGCGAAAATAGCCCGCGATGATTCCGATCAGTAGGCCGAGCGCGACGCTCGCGCATGAAGCGCCGAGCCCGACAAGCAGCGAAATCCGGGCGCCATACATCACCCGCGAATACACGTCCCGACCGAAGGCGTCGGTGCCCATCCAATATTCACTGGACTCGCGCTTCAGACGCGCAATCGGGTCGATTGCGACCGGATCGCCGGTCCAGAGGACCGGCGCCAGGATCGCGATCAGTACGACGATCGCCAACACCGTGATCGCCGCGACAACCGGAGCAGTCGTCAGTGTCTGCCGCAACGCGACGAGAGACGACGAATTCGCCGAAGGCACGTCGTCCGTCTCCGCAGCGCGGTCATCCAACGCGATTTTTTGCTGCGGGAAAATCATGTGACCGGGTCTCCGATTTGCTGAAAAAGTCAGTAGCGAATGCGGGGATCGAAGAGCACGTACAGCACGTCGACGATGATGTTTATGGTTATGAACGCAAATGAGAATAGAAGTATGAGACCCTGTATGACGGGATAATCGCGTGCGAGAACGGCTTCAACGACGAGACGACCCAGGCCGGGCAGATTGAACACGGATTCCGTCACCACAACGCCGCTGTAGTCTTCGCCCATGACTTCCAGAACGCTCGTGCGGGTGATCCGGAAGATGAGCGCGATATAGGCCGTGGAGAGAGCAAGCGTCGGTAGAACCAGGTGATCGAGAAACGGCCAGAATCCCCCCGACATCGGCCGGTAGCCCTGAACCGGCAACCAGCCAAGGCTGATCGAGAGCAAGAGGATCAGCAAATAGGCCGTCACAAACACCGGCACGGAAAACCCGAGCACTGAAAGCGCGCTGACCGCACGGTCGATCATCGTACCCTGTTTCCAGGCGGCTAGGATTCCGAGCGGAATGGCCGTTACGATGCTGAAGATGATGATCGTCACGCTGAGCGAGATGGTCGGGCCGATGCGATCGGCGATCATCCCTGAAACCGGCACGCCCGAGATCAGCGAAGTCCCGAGATCGCCATGCAGGACTTGGAGCGCCCATAGCGGAAACTGGACATAGATTGGCTTGTCCAAACCCATGCTGACGCGCATCTGCTCAAGTTGCTGGGATGAGACGAAGAATCGCAAAGACGAGCACCGCCACGACCCCCATGACCGGGATCGTGGTCAGCACGCGGCCCGCGATGTAGCGCAACATCGCGGTGTTCACTTATTCACTTCTTTCTTGACGTTCCAGAACAGCGCAACAGGAGACTCCAGAACACCGGAAAGCTTTGTGCTGTATCCGGCCGGAATGACGAATTGTCCCAATGGCACAACGACGCCCTCGTCAATCACCTGCTTTTGAATTTCCTCGGCGAGCGCCTTCAGTTCGGCAGGATCCGACGTCACGCTGAACTTGGCACGCAGTTCCTCGATCTTCGGAAAACTCGGCCAGCCGAACCACGCATTCTGGCCACCGGTGGCCACGGTCTGGTTCCGCAACGGGTCCGTCATGCCGACCAACGGCCCAGTCGTCGCGTGGATGCTCCAGCCACCTTCGTTCAAAGGCTTCTTGCTTGCGCGCCGCGTCGTCAAGGTTTGCCAGTCCATGGACTGGAGATCGACGCGAAAGCCCGCCTTGCGCAGGGCGCTCGCAATCACAACGGGCTGGCTACTGACTTGGCTGTTGTCGGTGGGCTGCAGAATGACGACCGGCTCGCCTTTGTAGTTCGCCTGCTTGAGGAGCTGCTTCGCCTTCTCGATGTTCGGCTCTCTGAGCATCTCGGACCCGTATGTGCTCTCATATGGCGTTCCACATCCGAACACGGCGACGCAAGTTTTGTAGTACGCTGGACCTCCCGTTAACGCCGTGAGAATATCTTTCTGGCCGACCGCGTACATCGCGGCCTGCCGGATCAGCTTGTTATCGAAAGGAGGATTGAGAAAGTTGAACCGCATATACGTCCAGAGACCGAGCTTGTCCTGGATCGAAACCTTGATGTCGTCGCGTCCCTTGAGCATGGACAGCAGGTCGTAGGGAAGCACCTCGACATAGTCGACTTCGCCGTTCATCAGCGCGTTCATGGTCGTCAAGGGATCGGGAATTGCGACCCACTCGACACGATCCACGTTGACCACCTTGCCGCCCGCGGTCCAACTGGGCGGCTCTTTGCGCGGCACATAGCTCTTGTTCTTCTCATAGACAACCTTGATGCCCGGCCGGAACTCGGCGGCCACGAACTTGAACGGACCGGAGCCGATATGCTCTTTGATTGGTTCCGAAGCCGGCGTCTCCGCGATGCGCTTCGGCATCATGAACGCGGTTCGCGTGCCGATCTTCGCCAGGCCGGTCAGCACGACATCGCTCGGGCTCTTGAGGGAAATCTCGAAGCTTCGATCGTTGAGGGCCTTCATCTCCGAGGTCAGGCCGATGAGCACCTGACCCATCACGTCCTGCTGGCCCCACCTCTTGATGGAGGCGACGCAGTCCTCCGCCGTCACGGGCGTGCCGTCATGCCATTTCAACCCGTCCCTCAGGGTGAATGTGTAGGTCTTCCCATCCGGTGAAATCTCCCACTTCTCCGCCATCTGCGGCTGGACTTTATAATCGGCGTCCATCCCCAGAAGCGTGTCGTAGATCATGTATCCGTGCGTGTTGCTGATCGCCGCCGAGCTCACGATGGGATCGAGTACGCGCAAGGGCGACTGCATCACGGCCGTAATCGTCTGCGCCGAAAGCGACGATGAAGGCACCAGCGCGGCCGACATCGAAATGCCCGCCCAGAGGGCGCAGCCGAAAATAGAATTCTTTTGCACGAACGCCATTTTACATCCCCGTTGGCTAAAGCTTAGCGTCCGACGCGCCCTTAAAGAGCCGCGATCGCGTCGATCTCAAGCAGCATGTCTTCGTGATTGAGCACAGCCTGAATGACAGTTCTCGGTGGCGCACTGCCATTGGCGAAGACCTTCGCGGAGATCTCGTTGAAGGCGTTCTGATCCGCGATGTTTCGCAAGTAGATCGTCAGCTTTACGATGTTAAATAGATTGCCGCCGGCGGCACGGAGGAGTTCTTCGAGGTGCTCGAATGTCTTTGTCGCCTGCTCCCGAATGCCTCCGGACATCCATTGCGCTTCTTCTTCGGGAACGTGGGGATGCTTATGGTAGGGAGGAATGGGACCGCAGCCTGCGAGGAAGAGGAGTTTGCTGCTTTGAACCAGGAAGGCAGGAACGAACGGCATATTGTACTCGGGTTTCACCTCCCGAGATTGGATCGGCGTGATCGTCATGTTTTGCTTCCCCATCGCGCTAAGTCGCCACTGGAACAAGCTGGCCTCGATCGCCGGCAGACCAGGGTCTCCGAGCAATGCGGAACTCTACCGGGCGATAGACGATTGTCAACAATGTGACGGCGGATTTTTTAGGCTGTTCTTGGGCAACAATTCACCATTCGAGCGCAGGCGATCGGATATCCGTCTTCGCTCGGACGTCGCAGCCAGCGCACAATGCGATAAAAGAAGCAGATCCATGCGCGCCTGCTGCCCCGTGTTCATTGCATTTGCAGGATGGCGGGAGCGCATGTCTGCGACGCAAAATAGGAGATGCTTGCCAGATTGTCGACGACCGCCCATACTATTGCTATCGCTGCGGTCGCGAGAGCAGACCGCGCCCTTCAGCGATCAGAAACTTCCTCCCTTCGCGGGATCAACGAGGCGATGCGTGGCATGGCCGGCTCCCGCAAGGCCCGACGCGATGGCCACAGTTACGCGATGATGAAATCAGCCCGACGCGGCCGGCAGATGAGAAAGGCGACGCACCAAATGACACAGGAGACTTCCACCCGGCGCGGCAAGATGGTCAACGCCTTCGATCCGTCTCATCTCGCGGGTCTCAGCGCCGAGATGCGCATCATGATCGAACGTCGAGCCCGTCTTCTTGGGCCGGCCTACCGATTGTTCTACGCTAATCCGGTCGAAGTCCGCCGGGCAAAAGGCACCCTCCTCTACGACTCGGACGGCAACGAATATCTTGACGCGTACAACAACGTGGTCTCGGTCGGCCACACGCATCCGCGGGTGGTCAAGGCGATCACCGAGCAGTTGCAGACACTGTGCACGCATACGCGCTACATCCAGGAGGGTATCCTGAACTATGCCGAGGATATTCTCGGCACGTTCGGTGGCCGCATCGGCCACATCATGTTTACCTGCACGGGCTCCGAGGCGAACGACCTCGCCGTCAGGATTGCAAAGCACCATACCGGCCGCAAAGGCGTCATCATCACGTCGGAGGCCTATCACGGCAACTCGGATCTGACCGCCGGATTTTCTCCCTCGCTCGGCGAGAACTCCCCGCTCGGCACCTGGGTCAGACGCGTGCCTGCCCCCGATTCCTATCGGCTCGAGACCAAGGACATGGGCCAATGGCTTGCCGCCCAAGCGGCCGCACAGATCGAGGATCTTGAGCGGCGGGGCGAGGGAATAGCCGCGTTCATCGCGGACTCGCTGTTCTCCTCCGATGGGATCTTCGCGGATCCGGCAAATGTGCTCGGCCCTGTCGCCGAAATCGTGCACAAGGCCGGCGGTCTTTTCATCGCCGACGAGGTCCAGTCCGGCTTCGGCCGTTCGGGGGCCAAGTTCTGGGGTTACCAGCGGCACGGCTTCGAACCCGACATCGTGACGATGGGCAAGCCCATGGGCAACGGCTACCCGGTGGCCGCCGTAGCGCTCGATCCGGACGTCGTTGGGGGCTTCAGCCAGGACACGCGCTACTTCAACACGTTCGGCGGAAACAGCGTTGCGATCGCGGCAGCGCAAGCCACCCTGAACGTCATCCGCGACGAAGGCCTGATGGAGAGCGCGGCCAGGATCGGGAAGACGATCCGCGACGGGCTCACGGAGCTTGCGAGGCGGCACCGGCAGATCGGCGACGTCAGAGGGACGGGACTCTACATCGGGGTCGAGCTGGTCAAGGATCGCGACACGAAAGAGCCGGATTCCGCTTCGGCCCTCGCGGTCGTCAATGGTTTGCGAGAGCGCCGCGTCCTGATTTCCGCCACGGGATACAACGCAAACACGCTCAAGATCCGGCCGCCGCTCGTCTTCTCAGAGTCGGACGCCAGCCGGCTCCTGACCGAGCTCGACGCCGTCTTCAAAGGGCTTTGACGGTGGACTCAGTTATCCGACCGACTTGATGATTTCTCTTTCTGCAAAGCGAACCGAACTTCAATCCTCTGAATTGAGGACGATTTTGCGATGTATCTATTTTAAACATTATCTGCGGTGGGACGGGCCATTCTTGGATCCCGAAAATTTTCGCAAGCGCGAGAGCTTGATCGAAAAACTGTACTCCGCTGAGGTTTCACGCATTGGAGGCGATGATACGTTTGGCACGAATGGCGATGACAAACGCTCTTTTGTTGCACGGTATTCAAGGCGTGCACCAAGAATCGGCGCTCTATTAGAAAAGATATTTGGACCTAAAATGCCCAGAATAATGGGCGTGATGCTGATCTTGCGCGGAGCTCAGTGGGTGCTTGGCGGTAGCTTATTCCGATGCACAGGCACGCTCATGAAAGAATGGACATCTATCCGACCCCTGAATATGCCATTCACGTTGTACGACCCCCGGGCTCCTACGTCCCAGGTAAGGTGCGGGTTCTCATCGACACTCTTGTCGAGCGATTGGGAGGCGAACCGGAATGGGAGCGGTTCCTAACGAAACGCGAATAGTCGCAAGTGTTGCTTGCGCCTATAGAGGCTCTCGAGACCATCATTCACTCTCTTAGCCATTGAAGAGGCTGGCGAGCCATAAAACTCCAAGAGTGAATAGAGAGAGTTAGTCAGCGCGCCTCTTAATTTACTTCTGCTCGGCGGAGGTAAATCCGTCCGTCAACGTTTGCATGAAGCTCACGATCGCATCCTCCTCTTCGTCCGAGAGTCCAGATGCCTGACGCGGGTCGTATTACCCTTGATGGAGCGACAGCGATAACAACGAGTATCGACTGCGCAAGGGTATCGATGGGCTCGCGATGCTGGTCCAGGGCGTGCTGCGGCAGGATCCCTTCTCGGGCCACGTCGACTGGCGCGCACCCGAGCGGCAGTGGCGACCGGCCGTGGCGGGATGATCACTGCGGCCGATTGACTCACCGGCATGTGGATCGGTGAGGAAGCGCGCGAGTGGGCGTAAACTTCCGGCTCATGGACATCGATCTTGCCGATCTGCCAGACAATGTGGAGACGCTGCAGCGGATGGTCCGGACGCTCGCGACCGAACGCGCCAACCTCACTGAGGCGCAGGCGGAGATCGAACGCCTCCGGCTCATCGTTCA
>WNFI01257538.1_pt1 | contig 15399 bp, 19 predicted proteins | sample 5400471 | NCBI WGS metagenome assembly WNFI01 (sample SAMN13153348, study PRJNA577476) | soil metagenome | isolation source: 100 cm saprolite on Douglas fir-dominated hillslope | place: USA:California | collected 2013-09-17 | reverse complement strand
GCGTGATGAACCCGTATCCCTTCGCATCGTTGAACCACTTCACTGTTCCGGTTGCCATGCGCTTGCTTGCCTCTTGTTAAACGGGTGGAGTCCCGCAAATCGCTTGGATTCAGGGCCCGCTCGTCGGACAGAGGCGATGCAGAATCCGTGAAAACCAAACTCCAACGCGCGTTTTACGCGCCGTTCCCGGCAACTGTCAATAGCGTGTGGCCGGGCTGCAACAGCTCCCCGGAAAGCTGAACCTTGGCGGTAAAAGCCGCTCCCAACCGCTTGAAGGGCTTGAAAAAGCGGCTCCTGTTGTCCATATTAGCCATCAGGTTGTTCCATCCTAAGAAGGGGATCCGGAGGTCGTCCTCAGGTTGAGCTCCTCCTGCCAGCGCTGCCATGGCCGAAAAAACCGACGGCTCTACCGTAGTCAAGCCGAGCGAGACGCAGGTCAAGCCGCCGCCGATGTTCCAGGTCGTCATGTACAACGACGACTACACCCCGATGGAATTCGTCGTGGAAGTGCTGCAGTTGTTCTTCGCGTTGCCGCGGGAACGGGCTACCCAGATCATGCTCAAAGTTCATACTGAGGGAAGGGGAGTCTGCGGGATCTACCCCAAAGACGTTGCGTCCAGCAAGGTGGAACAGGTCACTAGCTATTCGCGCGAGCACCAGCATCCGCTGCAGTGCGCGATGGAGGAAACATGATTGCCCAGGAGTTGGAAGTCAGTCTGCACATGGCCTTCGTGGAGGCGCGGCAGAAGCGACACGAGTTCATCACCGTGGAGCACCTGCTGCTCGCCCTGTGCGACAACCCTTCCGCGTCGGAAGTGTTGAAGGCGTGCGCGGCCAAGATCGACGAGCTGAAGAAGGCGCTCTCGGATTTCGTCATGCAGCACACCCCGACCGTCGCCGGCACGGGCGAGGTCGACACGCAGCCCACGCTCGGCTTCCAGCGCGTGATCCAGCGCGCGATCCTGCACGTGCAGTCGTCCGGCAAGAAGGAGGTCACCGGCGCGAACGTCCTCGTCGCGATCTACGGCGAGAAGGATTCCCACGCGGTCTACTTCCTGCACCAGCAGGGCGTGTCGCGCCTGGACGTCGTGAACTACATCTCGCACGGCATCACCAAGGCGCCGCAGGCGCCGGGCTCGCGCGAGGAGAGCGAGGCCGAGAACGAAGCGCCCGAGGCGCAGACCGGCGGCGCGCTCGAGAGCTTTACGCAGAACCTGAACCAGCTCGCCATCGACGGAAAGATCGACCCCCTCATCGGCCGCGAGGCGGAGCTCGAGCGCGTGGTGCAGATCCTCTGCCGCCGCCGCAAGAACAACCCGCTGCTCGTCGGCGAAGCCGGCGTCGGCAAGACCGCGATCGCCGAGGGCCTCGCCAAGCGCGTGATCGACGGCCAGGTGCCCGAGATCCTCGCCAAGGCGCAGGTGTACGCGCTCGACATGGGCGCGCTTCTCGCGGGCACGAAGTACCGCGGCGATTTCGAGCAGCGCCTCAAGGCCGTGCTCAAGCAGCTCATCGACAATCCCAACGCGATCCTCTTCATCGACGAGATCCACACGCTGATCGGCGCGGGCAGCGCCTCGGGCGGCACGCTGGACGCGTCCAACCTGCTGAAGCCGGCGCTGTCTTCGGGCGCGCTGAAGTGCATCGGCGCCACCACCTACAACGAATTCCGCGGCATCTTCGAGAAGGACCACGCGCTCTCGCGCCGCTTCCAGAAAGTCGACGTGAACGAGCCGTCGATCCAGGAGACCGTGGAGATCCTGAGGGGCCTGAAGTCGCGCTTCGAGCTGCACCACGGCGTGAAGTACACCGCCAACGCGCTCACGACCGCGGCGGAGCTGTCGGCGCGCTACATCAACGACCGCCACCTCCCGGACAAGGCGATCGACGTGATCGACGAAGCGGGCGCGCTGCAGCGCATCCTGCCCAAGTCGAAGCAGAAGAAGGTGATCGGCAAGCCCGAGATCGAGGAGATCGTCTCCAAGATCGCGCGCGTGCCGGCGCGCAGCGTCTCCAACGACGATCGTTCGGCGCTGAAGAACCTCGACCGCGACCTGAAGGCCGTCGTCTTCGGCCAGGACAAGGCGATCGATGCGCTCTCCGCGGCCATCAAGATGGCGCGCTCGGGGCTGGGCAACCCGCAGAAGCCGGTCGGGAGCTTCCTCTTCTCCGGGCCGACGGGCGTCGGCAAGACGGAAGTCGCGCGGCAGCTCGCGTTCATCATGGGCGTGGAGCTGATCCGCTTCGACATGTCGGAATACATGGAGCGCCACGCCGTGTCGCGCCTCATCGGGGCGCCCCCGGGCTATGTGGGCTTTGACCAGGGCGGGCTCCTCACCGAGGCCATCACGAAGCATCCGTACTCGGTGCTGCTGCTCGACGAGATCGAGAAGGCGCACCCGGACATCTTCAACATCCTGCTGCAGGTGATGGACCACGGCACGCTCACCGACAACAACGGCCGCAAGGCGGACTTCCGCAACGTGGTGATCGTCATGACCACCAACGCCGGCGCCGAGGGCCTGTCGAAGAACACCATGGGCTTCACGCAGACCAAGGTGGCGGGCGACGAGCTGGCCGAGATCAAGCGCATGTTCACGCCGGAGTTCCGCAACCGCCTCGACGCGGTGGTGTCCTTCAGCGCGCTCGACGAGCAGATCATCCTGCGCGTGGTCGACAAGTTCCTGATGCAGCTCGAGAGCCAGCTCTCCGAGAAGAAGGTCGAAGCGCTCTTCACCGAGAACCTCAAGAAGTACCTCGCCAAGAACGGCTTCGATCCGATGATGGGCGCGCGCCCCATGGCGCGCCTCATCCAGGATACGATCCGCCGCGCGCTCGCCGACGAGCTGCTGTTCGGCAAGCTCGCCAACGGCGGCCGCGTGACGATCGACGCGGACGACAACGGCGAGGTGCATCTCGAGATCGCGCAGTCCGCGCCGCAGCCTCCGGAGCCCGTCGAGTCCACCTGAGCAATTCGCCGTGCCGCAAGACGCCCGCTTCGAGCGGGCGTCTTGCTTTGGGGCTATGCTCCGCGCGAAAGGGAGGCCCCGTGAGACTGCGGATCGCATCGCTCGCCGCGCTATTCGCCGGCGCCGCGCTCGCCCAGCAGCCTGCGCCGCCGGCGCCGGCATTCGCCGTGCCGAACCTCACGCCGCAAGGCGTGGCCTCGATGGCCGGCGGCTGCGCGATGTGCCATGGCACGGGCGGATTCCCCGCCGCGGGATCGAGCGTCGCGCGGCTGGCCGGGCGGCCCGCGGACTCCACCCTCGATGCGATGAAAGGCTTCAAGGAGGGCCGTCGCGAGGCGACGGTCATGCACCAGATCGCCAAGGGATTCAGCGACGCGGAGATCGCGGCGCTCGCCGCGTACTTCGCCGCGCAGAAGGAGGCGCCATGAGCATTCGCCGCCGGCATTTCCTCATGGCGGGCGGCGCGGCGCTGGCCTCGGGCCTCGCGGGTTGCGCGACGATGCCGGCGGCGAAGCCGAAGGCGCGCGTCGTGATCGTGGGCGGCGGCTACGGCGGGGCGACCGCCGCGCGCTACATCCGCATGCTCGACCCGGCGATCGAGGTGACGCTGGTCGAAGCCAACGAAGCCTTCGTCTCGTGCCCGCTCTCGAACATGGTGCTCGGCGGGTTCAAGACCCTTGCGGAGATCACGAGGCCCTACTCGGGTCTCGAGCGGCGCGGGGTGCGCGTGGTGCGCGATACGGCGAGCGTGATCGACCTGGAGAAAAAGCAGGTGCGCCTCGCGCGCGGCGGCGCGTTGCCTTTCGATCGCGCGATCCTGTCTCCGGGTGTCGATTTCATCTGGGAAGCGCTTCCGGCGATGGCCAATGAGGCCGCGCAAGGCGAGGTGCTGCATGCGTGGAAGGCCGGCCCGCAGACCGGGCAGCTCCGCCGCCAGCTCGAGGCGATGCCCGATGGGGGCATCTACGCGCTCGCGATTCCCGAGGCGCCCTACCGCTGCCCGCCGGGACCCTATGAGCGCGCGTGCCAGGTCGCCGCGTACTTCAAGCGGGCCAAGCCGAGATCGAAGGTGCTGCTCCTCGATGCGAACGCCGACGTGACGTCGAAGGGGCCGCTGTTCAAGAAGGCGTGGTCGGAGCTCTATGCGGGCATCATCGAATACCGCCCCAACAGCAAAGCTGTGGACGTCGACGTTCGCGGCCGCGCGGTGAAGCTCGAATTCGACGACGTGCGCGCCGACGTGCTCAATGTGCTGCCGCCGATGAAGGCGGGCGGCATCGCCGCGCCCTTCATCACCGTGAACCGGCGCTGGTGCGAGGTCGACTGGGTCACCTACGAGTCGAAGGCGGCGAAAGGCGTGCACATCCTGGGCGACCATGGTGTCGGACCGCCACGCGATCCACGTGGCCTCGGTCCACAAGTACGACGAGAAGGACCGCACGATGAAGGCCGTGCCCGGTTCGGGCGGCGTGTCGCCGGCAATGAGCGAGATCGAGGGCGGCTACACGATGAACTGGGCCGCCAACATCTGGGCCGACGCGCTCTCCTGACAATCGCAACATCCGCCGCGCCGCCTCGTGCGTAGAATCGGGGCATGAAGCGGCGCATCCTCGTTCTCTTCCCCGACGAGTGGGACCTGCTCGCGGCGCGCGACGCGCGCTGGCGCGAGCGCTTCGAATTCCATTTCGAAGGCTTCGACCTCTTCAGCTTCCCCGACAACGCGCGGCTTTTCACGTTCGACGCGTTGCGCTTCATCGAAAGAGTCGTCGCGCGTTACCGCGGACGCGGCCTCGACGGCGTGGTCACGTCCGACGAGCAGTTCGGTCCGTTCCTCGCGTCGCTCATCGCCGAGCGCCTCGGCCTGCCCCACTCGGAGCTGCGCGCCGTGCTCACCATCCAGCACAAGTACTACGCGCGCCAGGCGTTCGAGCGCATCGCGCCGCGCGCCAACGTGCGCTTCGGGTTGTTGCGCCGGGGCTTTTCGCGGCCGGACGAAGTGCCGCTCGCGTATCCCTTCTACGTGAAGCCGGCGAAGGCCGCCTTCTCGGTGCTCGCGCGGCGCGTCGATTCGTTCGAGACGCTCCACCGGCACACGCGCTTCGGCCGCTTCGAGCAGGCGATCATCGAGCGCCTGGTGAGGCCCTTCGCGCAGGTCCTGCGGGCGCACTCGGACTTCACCGAGGACCCGTACAGCATGGTGGTGGAGGACGTGGCGCGGGGCCCGCAGGTGACCGCGAATGGCTACGTTCGCGACGGGAGAGTCACCATGCTCGGCAGCGTCGATTCGCTCATGTACCCGGGGACCGACCAGTTCCAGCGCTTCCAGTACCCGTCGTCGCTGCCGGCGGGCGAGCTCGCGCGCGTCGACGCGCTCGCCGTGCGCCTCGTCGAAGGATTGGGTTTGCGGCACGGCATGTTCAACGCGGAGATGCGCATCGACCCGTCCAGTGGCGAGCCGCGGGTGATCGAGATCAACCCGCGCGCCGCGGGCCAGTTCTACGACTTGTTCGAGCGCGTCGACGGCTACAACGCGTTCGACGCGTTGCTCGCGCTGCACTGCGGCGAGGAACCGCAGCTGCGCCATCGCGCCGGCCGCCAGAAGCACGCCGCGAGCTTCGTGCTGCGGGACCTGGCCGGGGAAGGGCTTTCGCGCTGGCCGTCGCTGCGCGAGATCCGCGCGCTCGCCGCGCGCCATCCCGAAGGCCATCTCATGGTGTACCGCAAGCGCGGCGCCGACCTCGCGCGCGAGATGAAGTGGCTGGGAAGCTATCGGTACGTGGTGTTCAACACGGGAGGCGGCACGCTGGAGGAGATGTTCTCCTCGTTCCAGCGCCTCGCGAGCGACATCGACTTCCACCCCGCGAGCCGCCGCCCTGCGGCCGAGGATCTCGCCGAGGTCGAAGCCTAGGCCTGCCCCGCGGCCTCGATCCATACCGGATCGAAGCCGGGATTCACGAGGGCGGTGAGGATGTGGTCGCGCCACGCGCCATCGATGAAGAGGTAATCCTTCGCGAGGCCCTCGCGCACGAACCCCAGCCGCTCGAGGAGGCGTCCGCTGCGCTCGTTCTCGGGCCGGTAGTTGGCCATGATCCGGTGCAGCTTCATCTCGCGGAAGACGAAATCGTTGGTCGCGCGCAGCGCCTCGGTCATGAGGCCCTGTCCCTCGTGCGAGCGAGCGATCTGGTAGCCGAGATGGCAGGCGAGGAAGGGGCCGCGCACGATGTTGGTGTAGTTGCACGTGCCGACGACCGGGCTCTCGGCTCCTGCGGGCTGGAGCACGAATCGCGCGGCGCGGCCCGAGTGGTATTCCTCCACGGCGATGGCCAGCCGGTCGCGCCAGAACGCCTCGGTGAAGAATGCGCTCGACGCCGGCGGCGACCAGCGGTCGAGGTGGCCCTCGAAGTTCTCGTGCAGGAAGCGCGCGACGGCCGCCTGCATGCCGGGACGCGCGAGGCGCACCACGAGCCGCGCGGTGCGGATCTCGGGAAGCGCGGCGGTCACCGGGCGCGCGCCGCTAGGCGGCGAACACCCGCCATTGCTGCGTCCAGCCGTCCATCGGTGGGCGCTTGAAGCCGCTCTTCGCGTACTGGTGCCAGCGGCCGATCACGAAAGCGATGACCGCGTTCGCATAGGCGTTCACGTCCCAGTCGGCGGGGAGCGTGCCGGCGGTGGCGGCGAGCCGCGCGCTCTGGCGCAGGCTTGCCTCGAGCCGGTCGATAATCTGGTTCACCCGCGCCTGCAGCCGCTCGTCCTCGTTCACCAGCGCGTCGCCGATCAGCACGCGCGTCATCCCGGGGTTCTTCTGCGCGAAGCCGAGGAGCGTGGCGACAGTGGACTCGATCTGCTTCATCGCGTCCTTCTCCTCGGCCTGGATCTTGTTCACCAGCGTGAACACGGTCTGCTCGATGAACTCGATGAGTCCCTCGAACATCTGCGCCTTGCTCGTGAAATGCCGGTAGAGCGCGGCCTCGGACACGTCGAGCCGCGCGGCGAGCAACGCCGTCTCACCGAATCACGAGACCCATATGGCAGGCCACAGCAAGTGGGCCAACATCCAGCACCGCAAGGGGCGCCAGGATGCGAAGCGCGGCAAGATCTTCACCCGTCTCATCAAGGAAATCACCGTCGCTGCGCGCATGGGCGGGGGTGACCCCGACATGAATCCGCGCCTTCGGCTGGCGGTCGACAAGGCGACCGACCACAACATGCCGAAGGACAACATCGAGCGCGCCATCAAGCGCGGCTCCGGCGGCCTCGAGGGCGTGAACTACGAGGAGATCCGCTACGAGGGCTACGGCGTGCACGGCGCCGCGGTGATCGTCGACACGTTGACCGACAATCGCACGCGCACGGTGGCGGAAGTGCGGCACGCGTTCACGAAATACGGCGGCAACCTCGGGGCGAACGGCTCGGTCGCGTTCCTCTTCAAGCATTGCGGGCAGCTCCTGTTCGCGCCCGGCACCAACGAAGAGAAGCTCATGGACGGGGCGCTCGAGGCGGGCGCCGAGGACGTCATCACGAGCGACGACGGCTCGATCGAGGTGATCACCGGGTCGCACGAATTCAGCGCGGTCAAAGCGGCGCTCGAGAAGGCGGGCTTCAGGTCCGAGCTCGCCGAGGTCACCATGAAGCCGTCGAACGAGACCGAGCTCATGGGCGGGGACGCGGCGAACATGCAGAAGCTCCTCGACGCGCTCGAGTCGCTCGACGACGTGCAGAACGTCTACACCACGGCGAGCATCGCCGCCCCCGAGTGACCAACGCCTCGGAAGCGCTGCTGCTCGACTACGCGCTGACCTTCTGAGATGGCGGCGATCCGCATCCTCGGCATCGATCCCGGCCTCGGCTGCACGGGCTACGGCGTGCTCGAGAAGAATCGCACCGTGCTCGCGTACGTCGCCAGCGGGCGCATCCGCTCCGACGATTCGGCTCCGCTCGCCGAACGCCTCGCGCAGATCCTCGCGGGATTGTCCGAAGTGATCGAAAGCTACGCGCCCGAGGAGGTCGCGGTCGAGCAGGTGTTCGTGAACGTGAACCCGCAATCGACGCTGCTGCTCGGCCAAGCCCGGGGCGCGGCGATCTGCGCGGCCGTGATGGCGCGACTGCCGGTGTCGGAATACACCGCCCTCCAGGTCAAGCAATCCGTGGTGGGCCTCGGGCACGCGCGCAAGGAACAGGTGCAGGAGATGGTGAAGCGCCTGCTCAAGCTGCCGGGCCATCCGAGCGCCGACGCGGCCGATGCGCTCGCGTGCGCGATCTGCCACGCGCACGGCGGCATGGGTCTCGGCGCGATCCCCACGCGGGGGCGGCGCGTGCGTGCCGGGAGGATCGCGTGATCGGCCGCATCGCGGGTGTGCTCGTCGAGAAGAATTTCCCGCAGATCATCGTCTCGTGCAGCGGCGTGGGCTACGAGATCGACGTGCCGATGAGCACCTACTATCCGCTTCCGCGCACGGGGGAGGAAGTGACGCTGCTCACGCACCTCGTCGTGCGCGAGGACGCTCACCTGCTGTTCGGATTCCTGACCACCGCCGAACGCGGCACGTTCCGGCAGCTCCTCAAGATCAGCGGCGTGGGCCCCAAGGTCGCGCTCTCCGTGCTGTCCGGTCTTTCGGTCGAGGACCTCGCGGCGGCGGTCGCCGCGGAGGACGCGGCGCGCCTCACGAAAATTCCCGGCATCGGCAAGAAGACCGCCGAGCGGCTCGTGCTCGAGCTGCGCGACAAGCTGCCGAAGGCCATTCCGGTCGTCGGCCGCTCCGACGCGTCGGCCGCGAGCGCCGACGTCCTCAATGCGCTGCTGGGCCTTGGCTACAATGAGCGCGAGGCGCAGGCGGCGGTGAAGCAGCTGCCGGCGGACCTTCAGCTCGCCGACGCGATCCGCCAGGCGCTGAGGCACCTCTCGAAGACATGATCGAAGCCGACCGCCTGATCTCGGGGGCCCCGGCCTCGCCGCGCGAAGACGGCGAGGAGCGCGCGCTTCGGCCGCGTCAGCTCGACGAATACGTGGGCCAGGAGAAGATCCGCGAGCAGCTGCGCATCTTCATCTCCGCGGCGCGCGCCCGCAAGGAAGCGCTCGACCACGTGCTGCTCTTCGGCCCGCCGGGCCTGGGCAAGACCACGCTCGCGCACATCATCGCGCGCGAGATGGGCGTGGGCCTGCGCCAGACCTCGGGCCCGGTGCTCGAGCGCGCGGGCGACCTCGCGGCGATCCTCACCAACCTCGAGCCCAACGACGTCCTCTTCATCGACGAGATCCATCGCCTCTCCCCGGTGGTCGAGGAGATCCTCTATCCCGCGCTCGAGGACTACCAGATCGACATCATGATCGGCGAGGGCCCCGCGGCGCGCTCGGTGAAGCTCGACCTTCCGCCCTTCACGCTCGTGGGCGCCACCACGCGTGCGGGCATGCTGACCAACCCGCTGCGCGACCGCTTCGGGATCGTGGCGCGCCTGGAGTTCTACACACCCGACGAGCTCACCACCATCGTCACGCGCTCGTCGCGCCTGCTCAATGTCGCCATCGATCCCACCGGCGCGCTCGAGATCGCGCGCCGCTCCCGCGGCACGCCGCGCATCGCCAATCGCCTGCTGCGGCGCGTGCGCGACTACGCCGAAGTGAAGGCGACCGGCCTCGTCACGGGCGAGGTCGCCGATACGGCGCTGCGCATGCTCGACGTGGACACGGTGGGGCTGGACCTCATGGACCGCAAGCTCCTGGCCGCCGTGATCGAGAAGTTCGGCGGCGGCCCCGTGGGCGTGGAGAACCTGGCCGCAGCCATCGGCGAGGAGCGCGACACGATCGAGGACGTGATCGAGCCTTTCCTCATCCAGCAGGGCTATCTGCAGCGCACGCAGCGCGGACGGCTCGCCACGCCGCTCGCCTACCGCCACTTCGGCCTCGCGCAGGAGACGCCGGCGCGCGGCGGGGATCTGTTCAACTCTGCCGGCGCCCAAGGCGACCACGTCGCATGAGCCGGATCGCCGTGAAACCGACGCTGCAGCCGGAGCTCTTCGTGTACTCGTTCCCGGTGCGCGTGTACTTCGAGAACACGGACGCGGGCGGCGTCGTCTACCACGGCGAGTACTTCAAGTTCCTCGAGCGCGCGCGCACCGAGTGGCTGCGCCACCTGGGCTTCGACCACCAGGCGCTCGGCCGCGACCACGGCATGGTGTTCGTGGTCACCTCGATGGCGATCGATTTCCAGAAGGCCGCGCGCCTGGACGACAACCTCGCCGTCAGCGCGAGGCTCGAGTCGCTCGGCAAGGTGCGCTGCGTGTTCGCTCAGGAGATCCGGCGCGACGACGAGGTATTGGTGGTCGCGCGCGTGACGGTCGCGAGCCTCACCGCCGAGGGCTTCAGGCCGGTCGAGATTCCCGCGGCGCTGCGCAAGAAGATGGAGGCGTCTCTTTGATCGTCAGCCACGACCTCACGATCGTTTCCATGATCGTGAACGCGAGCATCGTGGTGAAGGTCGTGATGGCGATCCTGCTCGCCGCGTCCATGTTCTCGTGGACGTACATCTTCGTGAAGATCTTCGCCATCCGCCGCGCGCGCCGTCAGGCGGACGATTTCGAGCGCGAGTTCTGGAGCGGCACGGACCTCGTCGGCCTCTACCAGCGCGCTTCGAGCGGACGCTACGCCCCGACCGGCATGGAGCGCATCTTCGAGGCGGGATTCAAGGAGTTCCTGAAGCTGAAGGGCCGGCCGGGCGCCGACATCTCGACGCTCCTCGACGGCACGCGCCGCGCGATGAAGGCGACCTACCAGCGCGAGATGGACACGCTGGAATCGCACCTGTCGTTCCTCGCCACCGTCGGCTCGGTGAGCCCGTACATCGGCCTTCTCGGCACGGTGTGGGGAATCATGAACGCGTTCCGCGGCCTTTCGAACGTCGCGCAGGCCACCCTCACGCAAGTGGCGCCCGGCATCGCCGAAGCACTGGTCGCGACCGCGATGGGTCTGTTCGCCGCGATTCCCGCCGTGATCGCGTACAACCGCTTCACGCACGACATCGACCGCCTCGCCGGCCGCTATGAGAGCTTCATGGAGGAGCTGCAGAACATCCTCCAGCGCCAGGCGCACCTTCCGGAAGCGGCCGACACGGCGGTGAAGAGGCCGCGCTGATGCGGCGGCATCGCCGCTCCATGGCGGACATCAACGTCGTGCCGTACATCGACGTGATGCTGGTGCTGCTCATCATCTTCATGGTGGCCGCGCCGCTCATCAATCCGGGGCAGATCGACCTGCCGCAGGCGGCGCAGAAGCTCGATCCCGCGGTCGCGCCGCTGGAAGTGCGGGTGCGCGCCGACGGCGACATCGCGGTGGTGGACCGCAACCGCTCGACCGACGAGCTGCGCGTGAGCGCGAGCCAGCTGCTCGCGCGTCCCGCGCAGTGAAGCGGCAACCGGGACCGCCCAGCCCCTCCGACAAGCCGCGCCAACCGGGGCGCGTCCGTGCCGTATTCCTCGCGGTGCTCGTCCATGCGGCGTTCTTCAGCCTCGTCATTTTCGGCGTGACGTGGCAGAGCCGTCCCCAGGCGCCGGTGCAGGCGGAGCTCTGGGAGAAGCTGCCGCCAGCGCCGAAGGCGAAGACCGAGACGAAGCCCGAGCCACCGAAACCGGACGTGAAGCCGCAACCTCCCAAGCCGGATCCGGCGATCGTGCAGAAGCTCGAGCGCGAGAAACGGGAGAAGGAGAAGCTCGAGAAGCTCGAGCGCGAAAAGAAGAAGAAGGAAGAGGACGCGAAAAAGGAGGCCGCGAAGAAGAAGCGCGAGGACGAGGAGCGCCGGCGCGAAGACGAACGCGCGAAGCGCGAGGCGGAAAAGGCGCGCGCCGAAGCCGCCGAGGCGCGCAAGAAGGAGTTCGACACCTGGGTCGAGAAGATCCGCAACCGCATCCGCAGCCGCGCGAACGTGCCCGATACCGTCACCGGCAAGCCGCGCGTGGAGGTGCTGATCCGCATCCTTCCCGGCGGCGAAGTGCTCGACGTGAGCGTCACCAAACACAGCGGCAATCCAACGTATGATGCGGCGATCGAACGCGGCATCCGCAGCGCATCTCCGCTGCCCGTGCCTCCCGCCAATTCGGAACTTTTCCCCCAATTTCGCGAACTTAGACTCATTGTCGAGCATGAACGCTAGCTCCACGTCCTCCGCCGCCCGAATCCTGCGGGCCGCCGCCTTCGTCGCCGCAGTCGTCGCCGTTCCCGTCGCGCGTGCGCAGCTCACCATCGACATCACGACGAGCGCGGGGCGGCAGGTGCCGATCGCGGTGACGCCCATGTCGGGCGAGAGCGCGCAGCCGCAATCGGTGAGCGAGGTGGTGAGCGCCGATCTCGCGCGCACGGGACTGTTCAGGCTGGTGAATACCGCGGGCGTCTCGCCCCTGCCCACGGAGCCTTCCGAAGTGAATTTCCCCGACTGGACCGCGCGCAACGCCGAGGCGCTCGTGATCGGCAAGATCGAGCCGGCCGCCGAAGGCCGGGTGGAAGTCCGCTTCCGGCTCTTCGACGTCGCCAAGCAGTCCCAGCTCGCGAGCTACTCGTACGTGGTCGCCCCCGCGCAGCTGCGCGCGACGGCGCACCGCATCGCCGACGTGATCTACGAGCGCCTCACCGGGGACAAGGGCGTCTTCTCGACCAAGATCACCTACGTCGTGAAGCGCGGCCGGCGCTATGAGCTGCAGGTCGCGGACGCCGACGGCTTCAACGCGCAATCGGTGCTCGCTTCCAACGAGCCGATCATGTCGCCCTCATGGTCCCCGGACGGCAGTCGGCTCGCCTATGTGTCGTTCGACCAGAAGAAGCCGGTCGTGGTGGTGCAGAACCTTGCGCAGGGCACGACGCGCGTGGTCGCGAACTATCGCGGCAACAACAGCGCGCCGGCGTGGTCGCCCGACAGCCGCTACCTCGCGGTGGCGCTTTCGAAGGACGGGCTCACGCAGGTCTATCGCGTTCCGGCGGGGGGCGGCGAGGCCGAACGGCTCACCGAGTCCGCCGGCATCGACACGCAGCCCAACTATTCGCCCGACGGGCAGTCGATCGCGTTCACGTCCGACCGCGGCGGCTCGCCCCAGGTTTACCGGATGCCCGCGTCGGGCGGGCCGGCGACGCGGATCACCTTCGAAGGCACGTACAACGTGGGGCCGCGCTACAGCCCCGACGGCAAATCCATCGCTTTCGTGCAACGCGACGGCAGCCGCTACCGCATCGCCTCGATGGAGCTCGCCACGGGCCAGATCACGGTGCTCACCGACGGCGTGCTCGACGATTCGCCGAGCTACGCCCCCAACGGTAAAATGATCCTTTACGAAGCACAGGTCGGCGGGCGTGGACAGCTCGCCGCAGTTTCGGGAGACGGGCGCGTGCGCCAGAGGCTCACCTCGGCCGCCGGCGACGTGCAGGACCCCGCGTGGGGCCCGATGCCCACCAACTGACCGGGACGCTCGATCCCGGGTAATATCGCATGACGATATATCGTCCATCCGCAACCAAGGAGACCCTCATGAAGCAAGCCGCCCTCTACATCCTGGTGGCCGTCGCGGCCGCCGCCTGCGCGAGCAAGGAGCCGCAGACGCAGCCCTCGGTGACCGACCGCTCGACGGCCGTGCCATCGACGAGCGCGTCGAGCGGCTCGAGCAGCACGCAGCGGCAGCAGCCGTCGCAGCCGCTCGCCGTCAACCCGCTCAACGATCCGAACAACCCGCTGTCGAAGCGCAGCGTGTATTTCGATTTCGACTCGAACGCGGTGAAGGACGAGTACCGCGGGCTGGTGCAGGCGCATTCGCGCTTCCTCACGACGGACAAGCGTGATTCGGGCATCCGCATCGAAGGCAACTGCGACGAGCGCGGCAGCCGCGAGTACAACCTCGCGCTCGGCCAGCGCCGCGCCGAGGCGGTGAAGCAGGTGATGACGGTGCTCGGCGTGAACGGCGGGCGCATCGAGACCACCAGCTACGGCGAAGAGAAGCCGGTGGCGCCAGGCCACGACGAGCAGGCGTGGGCGCAGAACCGCCGCGCCGACATCAAGTACGCGGGTGAGTAACCCTGCGGCCGGGGCCCGCGGCGCGCTGTGCGCCGCGGCGCTTCTTGCCGCGGCGTATGCGCTGCCCGCGCGCGCAGGCCTCTTCGACGACGACGAAGCGCGCCGGCGCGTCGAGGCGCTTCGGCAGGAGCTCTCCCAGCAGGGCAAGGACAACGAGGCGCGCATCCAGCGCCTGGAGGAGAGCATCCGCAACATCGGCGTGATCGAGCTGGTGCGCCAGATCGATGCGCTGAACGCGGAGATCGCGCGGCTGCGCGGCCAGCTCGAGATCGTCTCCAACGAGAACCAGCAGATCCAGAAGCGCCAGCGCGACTTCTATCTCGACCTCGATTCGCGAATGAAGCGCCTCGAGGGTGGCAATCCCGCGTCCGCCGCGACGCCTCCCGCGCCGACGATCGACGGCTCCGCCGCTTCGCCGCCCGCCGCGGGATTCAGTCCGCAGACGGGGACGGTGACCCCGCGAACGCCGACGCGTGAAGAGCAGGTGCGTGAGGTGAAGGCATACGACGCCGCCTCGAACCTCTTCCGCCGCAACGACTTTCCCTCCGCGATCGATGCGTTCCGCGCGTTCGTGAAGGACTATCCGTCGAGCGCGCTCGCCGCCAACGCGGGCTACTGGATCGGCATCAGCTACGCGAACATGCGCGACTACCGCAACGCCATGGCCGCGCAGCAGGACGTGCTGAGCAAGTATCCGCAGTCGCCCAAGGCGCCCGATGCGATGCTCGCGATCGCGGCAATCCAAGCGGAACAGGGCGACGCGGGCAGCGCGCGCAATACCCTCGAGGACATCATCGCGCGCTTTCCCACCTCGGAAGCGGCCGGCAAGGCGCGCACGCGCCTCGCGACGCTTCGGCGCTGATGCTGCCCGGCGGCGCGCGCGCCGCCGTCATCCTCGTCTCCGGCGGGCTCGACTCCGCGACCGTGCTCGCCATGGCCGTGAAGGAGGGTTGGCGCTGCCACGCGCTCACCGTCGACTACGGGCAGCGCCACCGTGCCGAGCTCGCGGCGGCGGCGACCGTGGCGCGCGCGCTGGGCGCGGTCGAACATCGCGTGGCCCCGCTCGACCTGCGCGTGTTCGGCGGTTCGGCGCTCACCGACGACTCGATCGCACTGCCCACCGCGCCATCGACGGGCATCCCCGTGACCTATGTTCCGGCGCGCAACACGATCTTCCTCTCGCTCGCGCTCGCATATGCGGAAGTCCGCGCCGCGGACGCGATCTTCACAGGCGTGAACGCGGTCGATTACTCGGGCTATCCCGACTGCCGCCCGGAATTCATCACGGCCTTCGAGAAGCTCGCCAACGTCGCCACGAAGCGCGCGGTCGAGGGTGCGCCGGTATCGATCTGCGCGCCGATCCTCGGCATGACCAAGGCCGACATCGT
>WNFI01021772.1_pt1 | contig 15399 bp, 12 predicted proteins | sample 5400471 | NCBI WGS metagenome assembly WNFI01 (sample SAMN13153348, study PRJNA577476) | soil metagenome | isolation source: 100 cm saprolite on Douglas fir-dominated hillslope | place: USA:California | collected 2013-09-17 | reverse complement strand
CCTTTGGGCAAACGCTTCACGTCGCCGCGGGGGGTGAAGACGAAGATCTCGTCCTGGTAGAGGTCGACCTTCAGGAACTCGAGGAACTCCTCGGGCGTGTGCGCGTCCTGCTGCAGCTCCAGCAGCTGCCGGAACCACGCCAGATGGCGGTCCAGCTCGTCCGGGCTCTTGCGCCCTTCTTTGAACAGCCAGTGCGCCGCGATGCCGTACTCCGCGGTGTGGTGCATTTCATGGGTGCGGATCTGGACCTCGTATAGCTGGCCGCCCGGTCCGAACACGGTGGTGTGCACCGACTGGTAGCCATTCGACTTGGGACTCGCGATGTAGTCCTTGATGCGCTCCTGCAGTGGGGTCCACTTGTGGTGGATCACCCCCAGTACGTGGTAGCACTCGGTGATGTCGTTCACAAGGACGCGCACCGCGAGGAGATCGTAGATCTCCTCGAACGGCTTGTCCCGCTTCTTCATTTTCTTGTAGATCGACCACAAGTTCTTGGGGCGGCCGGTGATCTCGAAACCGGCGAGTCCCGCGGCCCGCAGCTCCTCGGCCAGGGGCACCCATGCCGAAGCGATGAGCCAGCGGCGCATAGATCTCGCGGGTCTCGAGCGCGATGCGGCACCGCTTTTCCGGGTCCAGGTGCTCGAGCGTCCGCATGTTGTGCAGCCGGTCGGCGAGCTTGATGATGATGACCCGGGCGTCCTTCGCGACCGACAGCAGGAGCTTGCGGTAGTTTTCGGCTTGCTCCTCCACCGTCGACCGGAACGTGAGGGTGGAGAGCTTGGTGAGCCCGTCGACCAGCTCCGCCACCTCGGGCCCGAAGGTGGTGCGGATGTCCTCGACCGAGACGTCCGAGTCCTCGACCACGTCGTGCAACAGGGCGGCCGCGATGGTGACCGAGTCCATCTGCTGTTCGGCGAGAATCGTCGCGACGGCGACCGAATGGGAGACGTAGTCGTCGCCCGACTGGCGCTTCTGGCCGTGGTGAGCCTGAGCGCTCATCTGATAGGCGCGCGTCAGGAGGTCGAGGTCGAGCCGGTCGCGCTGCAGCGCGACCGCCCGGGCCAGCTCCGGCGCGAGCAGCGGTGCCGTGGTCGTCACAACAGGCCAGCCTCAGCGAAGCTCACGTACCGATCGCCTCCGACGATCACGTGATCGTACACCGGGACGTCCAGCAGCCGGCCCGCGTCCACTAGCTGCCGCGTCACCGCGCGGTCGTCGGCCGACGGGGTCGCGTCGCCGCTCGGGTGGTTGTGCACCACGATGATGCCCGCGGCCGCCTCGGCGATCGCGGCGCGGAAGACTTCCCGCGGGTGCACGAGGGAGCTGTTCAAGATCCCCCGCGTGATCAGCAGATCGCCCAGCACCTGACTCTGGCTGCCGAGGGCCAGCACGTGAAATTCCTCCACCGCCAGATCCCGCAACCGGGAGGCGTAGAACCGCTGCACGTCCGCTGGACCGCGAATCCGCTCGGGGGGCGGCTCCTCCTCCGCTCCCACCCGGCGGCCCAGCTCGAGGGCCGCGACGATGCGTGCGGCCTTCCCGCGTCCGACGCCCGGTACACGCGCCAACTCCGCAGAGGGCCGCCCGGCGAGCCGCCGCAGCGATCCCTCCACGCGGGCCAGGACCTCACCCGCGACGGTGAGCGCGTCCCGACCCGCGCACCCCGTGCCTAGGAGAATGGCCAAGAGCTCCTGCCCCGTCAACGCGGCGGGACCGACGCTCCACAAACGCTCGCGCGGGCGGTCGCGTTCCGGGCGCTCCGACAGACGCAGCAGCATCCGGGCAAGCTAGCCCGGCTCAAGGGAATAGGCGGTACCGGAAAAAAGCGAAGGGGCGCAGCCTGCTGCGCCCCCAACCCGTCTCCGCGTCCCTCGACAACGCGGGCGAGAGCCCCTTATCACAACCCCATGCGATCGGCGGCCAAGTCACGCTCCAATCACGGCTGGGTCACTGGCCGGCGCTAGTCTGCTGAATGTACGCCGGCGGGGGGTACCCGCCAGAGCGTTTCCCGCGTCCGGTCGGGGCCGGCTCGCCCGCGGAGTATCTAACTGCCGTGCCCGATGGAGGTTCCTATGTTGAGGCTGTCACAGGTATCGGTGATGCTGATCGGACTTGCAGGTTTGGTTGCTTGCAGGGACGATCGGTCGAATCCGCTGGCGTCGAACACGAGGAACCCGAGCTTCGATCGTCAGCGCGAGCAGGACGAGGAAGGCGCTGGATTGCTGCCGTTGGTGGCCGTTTTTGGACCAGGCAAGGGTCACATCCGGGCCGCGCGCATCCCACATCCCACGACTCCGGGCAACTTTGCCGTACACATTGAGATCGGGATCCGACACGCGAAGCCGAATACGGCCTACGTGGCTCAACGCGCGCCAGAGGTCTTCCCAACGGGCGCCCCGGCCGGCTTCGATGTTGCGACGCTTACGGATGGGTCCTGCCAGCGAGGACTGGCCATGCCGCCGTGGTCCACCCTCGTTCCACAGCCGGTTGCCTTCCCCATCATCCCTGACCAGGCACACGGGTTGCCGGCGCTCATCATGACGACCGACGGGGACGGAAATGCGGCGGCAGACTTCATCGTCGCGTTTCCGTTCCCGCTGCCGTTGTTCGACGTGACGTTCCGCGTGGTTGAGAATGGTCCAGCACCGACGTCAATGCTGCAGAGCGACTGCATCGTCTTGCCACTGCTCTAGAGTCCTGCCTGAGCGAAGCGCGTAGGGGCCTTGGCGTCCCCCTACGCGTTTCTCTTCTAACCGGCCGCGCCGTGGCACTTCTTGAACTTCTTGCCGCTGCCGCAGGGACATGGGTCGTTACGACCGACGCCGGCGTACGGATTGGACGCGGGGGCCGGCGGCAAACCGGGCGGCGCCGCAGCGTCAGGGGGACCGTTGCTCACCAGCCCGTCAGCGGTCGGTTTGCTCGCGACCACTGGGGCGATTCTCCTCTTCGGCGCTGCTCCGAGCGGCGCCGGGGTGGCGCCGCCGCGCGGTGGCCCGATCTCGATCTGCAGCTTGAGCCACCGCTCGCCGAAGGTCGCGTGCACGTCATGCATCAGGCCCACGAACATTTCATAGCCTTCCCGCTTGTACTCGATGAGCGGGTCCTTTTGGCCCCACTGCCGGTAGTGGATCGCCGCCTTCAGCTGGTCGAGGTCGTAGAGGTGATCCTTCCATTTCTCGTCGATGACGGTGAGCATGACGTGCGACAGTGCCTGCGCGCCGATGTTCACCGCACCGACCTTGCCCTCGATCTCCTTGAAGTGGTCGAGCTTGGCCTGGAAGGCCTCGCGCGCCGCCTGCTGCGCGGCCCGCACCAGCTCGTCGCGGCTGCGAATCTTGGCGGGGTCCGTGAGCCCCGGGACGGAGACCAGGAATTTGAGCAGGAATTCGGTCTCCATGAGCGCGCGGTCCCACGCGTAGACATCCTTCGCACCGCCAATCAGCTCGTCGGCCAGTTCGGCGACGGCCTGCTCCACCATGCGCAGCGCCTCCGCCTTGAGCTCCTCCCCGCCCTCGAGCGCGAACAGCCGCAGCGCGTAGATCACCTCCCGCTGCTGGTTCATCACATCGTCGTACTCGAGGAGCTTTTTGCGCGCTTGGAAGTTCTGCAGCTCGACGCGCTTCTGCGCCTGCCCGATGGCGGCCGTCACCCACGGGTGGGTGATGACTTCGTTTTCCTCGGAGCCGGTGCGATCCATGATGCGCGCGATGCGATCCGAGCCGAACAGCCGCATCAGATCGTCCTCGAGCGATAGGAAGAACACGCTCTGGCCCGGATCACCCTGGCGGCCGGAGCGGCCGCGCAACTGCCGGTCGATGCGCCGCGCCTCGTGTCGCTCCGTGCCGATGATGACGAGGCCGCACGGCGGATCGTCGTTGCAGGCGAGCCGCTTGATCTCCTCGGGTGGGAGGTCGGCCCGCTCGATCTGCTGGCCGAACGGGGCCTCGTGCGCCGTGATCCCGCACACCTGACACTTCTTCACCCCGGGCCCGAGCTTGATGTCGGTCCCGCGGCCGGCCATGTTGGTCGCGATCGTGATGGAGCCCGGCTGGCCGGCCTGCGCCACGATCTCGGCTTCTCGCTGATGGTACTTGGCGTTCAGCACTTCGTGCTGGAAACCGCGTCGCTTGAGCATGCGCGACAGCGTCTCGGAGACGTCCACGTTCACCGTGCCGACGAGGATCGGCAGGCCACGCTCGTGCTGTCGCTCGACCTCGTCGAGGATCGCCTTGTACTTCTCGCTTCGCGTCTTGTAGATGAGGTCGTGCTTGTCCACCCGGCGCACCGGCCGGTTGGTCGGGATCACCACGACCTCGAGCCCGTAGATCTGGAAGAACTCGGTCTCCTCGGTCTCTGCCGTGCCCGTCATGCCGGCGAGCTTGTCGTACATCCGGAAGTAGTTCTGGATCGTGATGGTGGCCAGCGTCTGGCTCTCCTCCTGGACGGCCACGCCCTCCTTCGCTTCCACCGCCTGGTGCAGGCCCTCCGACCAGCGCCGCCCGTGCATCAGGCGTCCCGTGAACTCATCCACGATCAGGACCTTGCCCTCCTGCACGACGTAATCCACCTCTCGCTCGTACAGCGCGTGCGCCTGGAGCAGCTTGTGGATGATGTGCAGCGTCTCGCTCTTCATGGCGTAATCCGCCTCCACCTGGCGGCGACGCTCGATCTTCTCCTTGGGAGCGAGGGTCTCGTCGCGCTCGATCTCGTGCACGGCGTGCGAGATATCGGGGACCACGAACAGATTCGGGTCCTGGGGCGACATCGTCTCGACGCCCTTGTCGGTGAGGTGCACCGAGTGGCCCCGCTCGTCGAGCACGAAGTAGAGGTCCTCCTCGACGTGGCGCATCTTCTGCTCGCGCGCCGGAAGCTTGCGGTCGGCCAGCACGTCGAGCTCCACCCGCTGCACCTGGGCCTTCACCCCGGGCTCCTGGAGCAGCTTGAGGAGCTTCTTGTTCTTGGGCATCCCGAGCTGCGCCTGGTACAGAAGGACCGCGCCCTGGTACGCCGCTTTCTGGTCCCCGAGCAGCGGCTCCGCCTTGGCGATGAGGTCGTTCACGACCGCGGTCTGCTTCCGCACCAGCTGCACCACCTGGGCGTTGAACTGCGCGTATTTCTCGTCCGCCTCGCTGCCTACGGCGCCCGAGATGATGAGGGGCGTGCGGGCCTCATCGATCAGAATCGAGTCGACCTCGTCGATGATCGCATAGGCGTGGCTCCGCTGGACGCGCTGCTCCAGCGTGAACACCATGTTGTCGCGCAGGTAGTCGAAGCCGAACTCGTTGTTCGTGCCGTAGGTGATATCGCACAGATAGGCCGCCCGGCGCTCGGGCGTCGACGGCTCCGTGTCGTCGATGCAGCCGACCGTGAGGCCCAGCCACGTGAAGAGGTGGCCCATCCACTGCGAGTCGCGACGGGCGAGGTAGTTGTTGACGGTGACGAGGTGGGCGCCCCGGCCCGCGAGCGCGTTCAGGTACAGCGGCAGGGTCGCGACCAGCGTCTTCCCCTCGCCCGTCGCCATCTCCGCGATCTTCCCCTGATGCAGCACGATCCCGCCGATGAGCTGCACGTCGTACGGCACCATGTCCCACTTAAGCGCGTGACCGGTGACCACCACTTCGCTGCCCAGCAGCCGGCGGCACACCTCCCGCACCGTGGCAAAGGCCTCCGGGAGGACGTCGTTCAGGGCCACCTGGAGCGCCTTGACATAGGCTGCCTCGGCCACCGCGAGCGTCTGGCTGAGCTCGGCGCGCTGCTCGGCGTCCGGACAGTCGTGCTTCTCCCGCTTGAGGCGCTCCACGTCGGCGGCCAGCACGCTGGTGCGCTCGGCGATCACGCCGCGCAGCTTGGACGTCTGGCCTTGCAGCTCGCCGTCCGACAGCGCCTTCAGCCGCTCCTCGTGGCGATGAATCGCGTCCACGATCGGGCGGACGCGTTTCAGCTCTCGCTGGAACTGGGTTCCGAAGATCTTGGTGAACCAACCCTTGGCCATCAGTCCTCTATTCGCGATACAGCCGGCGCGCCGCGATGTAGTCGCGCACGGCATCGGGCACCAGATAGCGGATGGAGCGGGCCTGCCGCACGCGCTCCCGGATCAGCGTGGCGGAGACGTCCACCGCCGGGATCTCGATCACCCGGCGGATGGCCGGATGGCGCGGGAGCGAGGCCCCGGGGCGCGCGAAGACCACCACGTCCGCCAGCCCGGGAAGCGCGTCCACCTGGTACCAGGCGGCGAGCTCGGCGGCAGCATCCGCCCCAAGCAACAACGCGAAACGGTTCCCGGGCTCCCGCCCGGCCAGCGCCTGGAGGGTCCGGACGGTGTACGACGGTGCTGGGAGCGCGAGCTCGATGCGCTCCACCGCGAGGCGCGGGTTGCCGGCGACGGCGAGATCCAGCATCTCCGCCCGCTGCTCCGGCGTAGCGCCGTGGGCCGCGCGCTTGAACGGCTGGACCCGCGCCGGGACGAACCGCACCCTGGCGTCGAGCGCCTCCCCCGCCGCCTCCGCGGCGATCAGATGTCCGATGTGCACGGGATCGAATGAGCCGCCGAACAGGGCCTCCACGCGGCGTCAGGACGGCGTGGCGGTGCTCGAGTCGGCCGGGCAGGACTTGTCGAGCCCCTCGGTCTGCGCGAAGTAGCTCCGCAGGTGCGCGCAGGTCTCCTTCAGCTCGTCGGTGTACCCGATGATGCGGTAGCTGTCCACCAACCGCATGAACGCGTCGGGGACGCGTGACGTCCCAGGATACGTCGCAATCACGTCCTTGAAGTAGATGATCGCGGAATCGTAGGCGCGCCGCCGGAAGTAGAACATCCCGTTCTTGTAGTCCTTCTGCGAGAACCACTCGCGCAGCTGTTGCACGTGCATTTGCGCCCGCGCGGCCGCATCGGTCCCGGGATAGCGCCCCGCCAGCTCCTGGTAGATGGCCAGCGCCGTCTCGCCGTACGAGGGATCCAGCTCGGGTTTCCGCCACAGTCGAAGATTCGCATCGCCCGCCCGCAGCAGGGCGACGGGCGCGTACTCGCTCGTTGCATACTGGTCCGCGACCTCGCGAAACTCGTGGGCCGCCTGCACGCGGTCCCCCGTCTGGAAGTAACACTCGGCGAGATGGTATCGCACGTCGGCCATCTCGGGCTGGCCCGGGCCCAGCTCGTACGTGAGTCGGCGGAACGCAATGAGCGCCTTCCCGAAGTCCCCGCTCCGAAACAGGGCGCGCGCCTTCGCCAGCTCGGCGACCGGATCCGGGGCGGGCACTGATGGTATCTCCGGCTGCGCCACCCACCAGCGCCTGTTGGTAGCTCTCCAGCGCCGCTGCCACGTCGCCCTGCGCGAGCCTCACGTCTCCGAGCCCGAGAAAGGCGCCGCGCACCACGTCCGAAGGCGCCCCGGGCGCAGTGGCCCGCCGGAACCAGTCCTCCGCCTCGGCGGGCTTCCCGCTCTCGACCAGCCGCTGGCCCTGGACCAGCGCGCACAATCCCAGCCCCTCGCGCGCGCGATCCGCAACCGCGGGCTCGCGTTGCCGCCGGATCACACCCTCGAACGCCGGCACCGCCGTGGCGCAATCGCGCGCGCGCACGGCAGCCATGCCGTACACGAACAGCAGCGAATCGGCCATGCGCGCGTCGCCGGCCGCCGCGACCGCAGCCGGCAGCAACGCCATGGCGCCGGCCGTGTCCCCCCGATCCGCCGCGTCGAGCGCCGCCAGCCGGGTGTAGCGGCCCAGCGGTCTGGTGGGAGCGACGGCCCGGAGCCCCGCCAACCCCTTCGCCGCATCGCCGCGGTCGTTGGCGGCCAGCGCCGCCCGGGCGACCCGCTCGAGTCCGTCCGCCGCCTCCCCTGCCCGCGATCCGTCCCGCTCCCCGAGCGTCACGTAGGCGTCCACCGCGGTGGCGTAGTCGCCGACGTGCAGCGCCGCTGCCGCCGCCTTGGCATTCAGGTCGGCGCTACCGGGATGGGCCTTCAGGCCCAGCTGGTACTCGGCGAGCGCGTCGCGGTACGCCCCGGCCGCGTAGGCGCGGTCGCCCAGCTCTTCATGGTCGGCGGCGCTCGGCTGGCAGGCAAACCCCAGCACGATGGCGAGCAGGGCCCAGCGTCTCAAGATTTTCTCTTCCGCCCGGAGCGAGCCGACGTGTGCGCCGACGGCGGATCGCCGTCCCCGCCGGAGGCGGGCACGGCGACCGGCACGGCGGCGTCGTTGCGGGCCAGCATGGCGAGGTAGGCTTCCACGCGCGGGTCTTCCGGCCGGCGCTCGCGACATTCCTCCCACACCGCCTTCGCCGCGAGGCCGTCCCCGGCGAGGTAGCAGGCGAGCCCGAGCATCGCGGCCGCGTCGAGGTAACCGGGGCGCGCCCGCACGATGATCTCGAAGTGTTCGCGCGCGTCGAGCGCGCGGCCGGCCTCGAGCAGCATGCGCCCCAGCTTGTAGCGCAGGTCGTGGAACGCCGGCCCCAGGGTGAGCGCCTCCTGGTACTCCCCGATCGCCTGCGTCAAGCCTCCGGCCCCGAGGTACGCGTCGCCCAGCGCCGCGTGCTGATTGGCCAGCTTCGCGGCCACGTGGGCCGGGAAGCCCTGCCGCGGCTCACCCCCGACCTGCGCGGCGCGCCGGAACGCGGCGTCCGCCTCGGCTTCCCGGCCCAACTCGTTCAGGACGATGGCGCGCGAACGCGCGGCCCGCCTCCACAACTTCCTCGAGGAGGTGGATAGCGCCGTAGTAGTCCTGCAGCTGGAACCGCTCCCGGGCCTGCTCGACGAGATGTTCAGCGCTGACGTCCATGGATCGCCTCATACCAGCGAACGAATTTCCCAATGCCTTCCTCGATGCCGACGGCGGGCCGGTACCCGAGCTCACGCTCGGCGCGGCGCAGGTCCGCCGCGGTCAGCCGCACGTCGCCGGGCTGGTCGCCGTGGCGCTCGATCCGCACCTCGCGCCCCAGCGTCCGTCCGATCAGCTCGATCAAGCGGTCGAGCCGCACGCGCCCCCCGCCGCCGATATTGATGGGCTCGGCGAGCCCCGCCGGCCGCGGCCGGGCGGTCCATTCCACGGCGGCCAGGACGCCATCCACGCAATCCGTAATATAGGTATAGTCGCGCTCGCTCGACCCGTCCCCGTGCATCCGGATCGGCTGGCCGGAGGCGATGAGATGGGTGAACCGATGGATCGCGAGGTCGGGCCGCTGGCGCGGCCCGTACACCGTGAAAAACCGGAGGCAGGCGATCTGCATGCCGTAGAGGTGCGCGAACGCATACGCCATCAGCTCCCCGGCGCGCTTGCTGGCGGCGTACGGGGAGATGGGCCACACGGCCGCCGCGTCCTCAGCGAAGGGGGCGGGCGTGGCGTCGCCGTACACCGATGACGACGAGCCGAACACCATCCGCCGCACACCCGCGCGCCGCGCCGCCTCGAGCACCCGCACCGTGCCGGTCACGTTGGTCTCGCCGTAGGACGCGGGGTCTTCGAGCGAGGGGCGCACCCCGGGACGAGCCGCGAGGTGCAGTACGACCGACACGCCGTCGAGCGGCAGCGCATCACGCAGGATGTCAGCCTCGACGAACCGGAAGCCTTTGGTCCGGCGCAGCCCGTCGAGATTCCGCTCCTTCACGGCACGGGGGTAGAACGGGTCGAAGTTGTCGACGCCCACCACCTCGTCACCGCGGACCAGGAGCGTCTCGCACACGTGCGAGCCGATGAACCCAGCCGCGCCCGTGACGAGCAGGCGGCCGCTCACGCCGCCGTGAGCCCGCTGAAATACTCGATGGTGCGGCGCAGCCCGTCTTCGAGCGAGACCTTCGGCTCCCAGCCCAGGGTCTCGCGGGCACGCTGGATGTCGGGTTGGCGAACCTTCGGATCGTCGGTGGGGAGTGGCTGCTCCATGATGCGGCTCCGGCTCCCGGTGAGCCGCAGCACCAGCGCGGCCAGCTGGCGCACGGTGAATTCATTGGGGTTGCCGATGTTCGTCGGCTCCGGTCCGCCGCGCTCGAACAGCCTCACGATGCCCTCCACGAGGTCGTCCACATAGCAGAAGGAGCGGGTCTGCGAACCGTCACCATACACGGTGAGGGGCTCGCCTTTGAGCGCCTGCACGATGAAGTTCGACACCACGCGGCCGTCGTGGGGCCGCATACGGGGGCCGTACGTATTGAAGATACGCACGATCCGCGTGTCGAGTTGGTGGAAGCGATGATAGGCCATCGTGATGGCCTCCGCGAAGCGCTTCGCCTCGTCATACACGCCGCGCGGCCCCACCGGGTTCACATTCCCCCAATAGCTCTCCGGTTGGGGATGCACGAGCGGATCGCCGTACACTTCCGACGTCGAGGCGAGCAGAAATCGCGCGCGCTTCGCCTTCGCGAGACCGAGGGCCTTGTGAGTGCCGAGCGATCCCACCTTGAGCGTCTGGATGGGAAGTTCCAGATAGTCGACCGGGCTCGCCGGGCTCGCAAAGTGGAACACGCCTTCGAGCGGCCCCTCCAGTTCGATGAAGTTCGCGACGTCGTGCAGGATCAGCTGAAAGCTCGGGTGGCTCTTGAGGTGCTCGAGGTTGGAACGGCTGCCGGTGATGAAGTTGTCCATCCCGACCACCCGGTGGCCCAGCGCGAGCAGGCGGTCGCAGAGATGCGAACCGAGGAATCCAGCGGCGCCGGTTACGAGGATGCGCATGCCACCGGGCGGCCGATGCTCTCATAAATGAACCCGAGCCGCGCCATGCGCTGCGGGTCGTACAGGTTCCGTCCATCGACGATCAGGGGCCGCGTCAGGGCGCGCTTGATCCGCTCGAAGTCGGGATTGCGGTACTCCAGCCATTCGGTGACGATCGCGAGCGCGGCCGCCCCGTCCACGGCGTCATACACGCTCTTGGCATACGCCACCCGGTCTCCCAAATGGCGGCGCGCGGACGCGAGCGCCGCCGGGTCGTGCACCCGCACCCGTGCGCCCGCCTCGAGCAGCTGCTCCACCAGCACCAGTGCTGGGCTCTCGCGCACGTCGTCGGTTTCGGCCTTGAACGCGAGCCCCCAGACGGCAATCGTGGCTCCGCGCAGGCCGTCCCCGAGCCGGCGCGCGACCTTTTCGAACAACACGCGCTTCTGCCGCTCGTTCGCGGCCTCGACCGCCTTTAGGATGTGGAGCGGTACGCTGCGGTCCTCGCCGGTGCGGATCAGGGCCTTCACGTCCTTGGGGAAGCACGATCCTCCGTAGCCCGGCCCCGGGAACAGGAACGCCGGTCCGATGCGCCGATCCGCCCCAATCCCCTTGCGGACGAGGGTCACATCCGCGCCGACGGCGTCGCACAGCAGAGCGATCTGATTCATGAACGAGATGCGAGTCGCCAACATGGCATTGGCCGCGTACTTCGTCATCTCCGCCGACGACAGGTCCATGAAGATGATCGGATTGCCGGTCCGTACGAACGGCGCATACAGCTGGGCCATGACGTCAGACGCTTCCGCTGAATCCACACCGACGATCACGCGGTCGGGCTTCATGAAATCTTCGACCGCGGCGCCCTCCTTGAGAAACTCGGGATTGGCGCAGACGTGAAACGCGGTCTTCGTGTGCTTGGCGATTTCCGCACGGACCCGCTCCGCGGTGCCGACGGGGACCGTGCTCTTGGTGACGACCAGCTTGGGGCGGTCCATGTGGCGGCCGATAGTGCGCGCCACGTCGAGCACGTGCTGCAGGTCGGCCGACCCGTCCTCGCCAGGTGGCGTGCCCACCGCGATGAAGATCACCTCGGAGCGCCGGATCGCGGCGCCCACTTCGGTGGTGAACTCCAGGCGGCCCTCGCGCTGGTTGCGCACGACGAGGGGCTCGAGCCCAGGCTCGTGGATCGGGAGCCGGTTCTGACGGAGACCCTCGATCTTCGCGGCGTCCACATCCACGCAAGCGACATCGTTGCCGGTCTCGGCTAGACACGCCCCGGCCACGAGGCCGACGTATCCCGTACCGACGACGGCGATTTTCAGGGCGCCTTCCTCCGCCGCCGAGCCACCTCGAGGGCGTTGCGCGTATCGACGACCAAACGCGCACATCGCTCCACCAGCGCGTAGTCGACATCCGAGTGGTCGGTCACGATGACCACGCAGTCGGCGGCCGTGACCGTCTCGGGCGTGAGCGGGATCGACGCGAGATCGATGGCCTCGTCCTTGAGCTTCCGGACGTGCGCATCGTGATAGGAGACCGCCGCACCACGCCGCAGCAACAACCGGATCACGTCGAGGGCCGGGCTTTCGCGCACATCATCGATGTCCTTCTTGTAGGCGACGCCCAACACCAGCACCTTGCTGCCCCGCGCGGCGCGTCCCTGCTCGTTGAGGCGATCGACCACGCGCGCCACCCAATATTCGGGCATCTCGGCGTTGATCTCGCCCGCCAGCTCGATGAATCGCGTGCGGTAATTGAGGGTCCGCATCTTCCAGGCGAGATAATGCGGGTCGAGCGGGATGCAGTGCCCACCGACTCCGGGGCCCGGCATGAATTTCATGAAGCCGAACGGCTTCGTGGCCGCGGCCTCGATCACCTCCCACACGTCGACGCCGAGCTTGTCGCACACGATGGCCATCTCGTTGACCAGCCCGATGTTCACGCTACGGAACGTGTTCTCGAGGATCTTCACCAGCTCCGCGGCCTCCGTGGAGGACACGGCCACGAGGCGCTCGATCGCCGGCTCGTAGACCGCCATCGCGGCGCGGCGACATGCCGCGGTGATACCGCCCACCACCTTTGGCGTGTTGTGCGTATTCCACTTGGGGTTGCCCGGGTCCACCCGCTCGGGGGAAAACGCCAGGAAGAAGTCCTCACCCACCTTGAGCCCCGTTTGCTCCAGCGCGGGCAGCATCAGCTCGCGAGTGGTGCCCGGGTAGGTCGTGGACTCGAGGACGATGAGCTGGCCGCGCCGCAACGCCTGTTTCACTGCGTCCGTCGCCGCGAGCACGTAGCTCACGTCGGGGTCCTTCGTCTTCGAGAGCGGCGTGGGGACGCAGATCGACACGACGTCGGGTTCGCGCAGCCGCGCCAAGTCCGTGGTCGCGGTGAACTTGCCTTCCTTGCTGAACCGCGCCACCTCGCTACTCGGCACGTCCTGGACGTGGGAGCGTCCCTGGGTCAGGGCTTCCACGACCGCCTTGCTGACGTCAAACCCCAGGACGCGGAAGCCGGCGCGCGCGAACTCCATCGCGAGCGGCAGGCCTACATAGCCGAGTCCGACGATCCCGATCAGGGCGGAGCGGTCCTGCGCCTTCGCGATCAGCACGTCGGCAGGTGTCTGCGTAACCGCGCTCATAGTGAGACCGGCGCCCCGCCCGTCGCCAACGAGCGCGTCGCCGCCTCGAGCACGGTGACCACGCGGACTCCGTCCTCCGCGCTGGCGCGGGGAGGCTCCGCACCGCGTGCCACGCGGACAAAGTGGCGCAGCTCCGCCGCGAGCGGCTCGACGTTGGGAATCTTGGGGATGAAGATGTCGCCCTCCCGGACCGACAGGGCCTCGCCGTACGACCGGTACTCGGGCGGCCGTTCCACGCCCTTGTCATAGATACGGAGCTTCTCGCGCGCCTCCATATCGTCGAACACGACCATTTTTGTCGCCCCTACGACAGTGAGTTTCCGTTCCTTGTGTGGGTCCAGCCATGAGAGCTGCACGTGCGCGAGCACGCCGCTCCCGAACTCCATGGTCAGGAAGACGACGTCCTCGACTTTCGGCTGCAGGTAGCTCTTGCCGTGCGCCGCGACCCGCGCCGGGACCTCCCCGAGCAAGTACAGTGCCACCGAGACATCGTGCGGTCCAAAGCTCCACAGGGCGTTCTCATCGGCGCGGATCTGCCCCAGGTTGACACGCAGGCCATACAGGTAGTAGACGCGCCCGAGCTCCCCGCCCTGCACCAGCGCCCGCAGCCGCTCCACGGCCGTCGCCGCCGGCGACGCGATCACCACCGCGTCCGTCCGGCTCAGCAGGTCGGCAACATCGGCCGTCACGTGGGCGGTCGGGTACTGCTGCACCAGGCGCTCGCGTACCGTGGCGTCGGCGTCGCAGACCGCCGCCAGCTCCGCCTCCGCCAAGCCAGCGACCGTACGGACGTGGTTTCGGCCCCAGGCACCGGCGCCGATCACGCCCACTCGGAGTCGGGTCACCGATAGAACCCACGGATCGTATCCACGACGTATCCGATCTGCTCGGGCGTCAGCTCGGGATAGATAGGGAGGGAAATCACTTCCGCCGCCGCCCGCTCCGCCTCCGGGAGCCGGCCCCGCGTGTAACCGAGATGGCGGAAACAGTTCTGCAGGTGCAGGGGCACCGGGTAGTAGACGGCGGTGCCGATGCCATGTTTCTTCAGGTGCGCCTGCAGCTCGTCGCGCCGCTCGACCCGTAGCGTGTACTGATGGAAGATCGGCTCGTTGGCGCCGTCGATCACCGGCGTCCGGACTCCCGCCACATCCTTCAGTGCCTTCGTATAGGTCGCTGCATGCGCGCGCCGCGTGCTGGACCAATCGGCGAGGTGCGGCAGCTTCGCGAGCAGCACCGCCGCCTGCACCGAGTCGAGCCGTGAGTTGGTGCCCACCTCGTCGTGATGGTACTGCTTCGCGCCGCCATGCAGGCGCAGCTTCCGGAGCCGCTCGGCGAGCGCGTCATCGGATGTGACCATCATCCCGCCGTCACCCCACGCGCCGAGGTTTTTGCTTGGAAAGAAGGAATAGCCAGTCGCCCACCCGAGCTCGCCCGCCATGCGCCATTCCCCGTCGATGGAGCGGCGCGCTCCGATCGCCTGGGCCGCGTCTTCGACGATCTTGACGCCTCGCCCTCGGGCGATCACCAGCAGACGCTCCATGGCGGCCATCTGACCGTACAGGTGTACCGGCACAATGGCGCGCGTGCGGGGGGTGATCGCGGCCGCCACCGCCGCGGGATCGATGTTGAAGGTCCCCGGCTCGATGTCGACGAAGACGGGTGTGCCGCCGGCGTTGTGGATCGCCCCGGCCGTGGCGAAGAAGGTAAACGGCGTCGTGATGACTTCGTCGCCGGGCGCGAGGTCGAGCGCCTTGAGGGGCAAGAGCAGTGCGTCGGTGCCGCTCGCGCACGCAATGCCGTGCTTCGCATGAGCGAGCTGGGCGACGGCGCCCTCGAGCTGCGGCACCGGTGGACCCATCACGAACTGCTGGGACTCGATGACCGCCTGCAGGGCGGGCAGCACCTCGTCCTTGATGGCGCGGTACTGCGCCACGAGGTCCAGTAACGGCACGTTCACAGCGGAGGAATCCGAAAGGGCGGGAAGGACATTACCGGACCCCGCCGGGTTGCGCGATGGAACGCAGGGCGCTGTTCGACTCTTCATACGCGGTGCCGCAACTGGCGCATGCGGCGGCCCCGCGCACCACCACGAGACGCTCACCGCACTGGCACATCCAGCCGAC